>Ga0114922_10005100_pt1 | contig 12146 bp, 4 predicted proteins | sample AartaG_FD_100975 | JGI IMG/M metagenome (GOLD analysis project Ga0114922, IMG submission 100975) | Deep subsurface microbial communities from Aarhus Bay to uncover new lineages of life (NeLLi) - Aarhus_00045 metaG | ecosystem: Environmental > Aquatic > Marine > Oceanic > Sediment | place: Aarhus...
CCGGTCTTCTGCAATATCCTTCTTGCCGATGAGATCAACCGCGCTTCACCCAGGACCCAGTCGGCCCTGCTGGAGGCAATGAATGAGAACCAGGCGACCATTGAAGGCAAACGTTATCCACTAACAAAACCGTTTATGGTGATTGCGACAGAGAACCCCATCGAGTTCCACGGCACTTATCCCTTACCTGAAGCCCAGATGGACCGTTTCCTGGTCCGGCTTGCCATGGGTTATCCGACAGTCGAAGTCGAGATTGACATTCTCAAGTCGCATGCCCATACCGAGCCGCTCGACAGAATACAGCCTGTACTCCAGCTTGAACAGGTCCGGAAGCTCCAGCAGGAGGCGGCCGACGTTCACATGGATGATGGTATTCTGGAGTATATCGTTGAAATCGTTCATGCTACCCGCCGCGATAATCGTCTTCAGCTTGGTATCAGTACTCGTGGAACACTGATGATGTCCCGTGCGGCCCGGGCACGCGCATATTTCCAAAAGCGTGATTTTGTCATTCCCGACGATGTTTTGTGGCTTGTACCCCATGTATTGCCACATCGAATTCTTTTGAGCTCTAAAACGCGCCACAGCGGTATTACCGCAAGGCAGATTGTCACGGACATCGTCGGCCGTATCAAAGTACCGGTTTGAACCCCGCCCGTCGTCCGCAGGATGCCTTGCGGCAAAGACTGGACAGGGTGAAGAGGCGACGGTCATGATGATGAAAACCGATAGGAGATTACGTTTTTGCTTGACCGATGCCGGCAAGGTGGTTTTGCGAGGGACTGGCTTTGTCGCTTTAGCCGCCCTGATAGTTCCTGCCTTCGGGGTGCTTTCGGCTCTGGTCTCGGTCGTGCTAATGGCTTTGCTGGTCGGCTTTGTTCTGCGACCCAAAATCCGGATAAGCGGAACTCTGCCTGATCGTGTCATTGTTGGCCAGACAGCACGTCTGAGGTTCGTGCTCAAGAACGTAGCCCACTTGCCGGCCTATAATCTCTGCGTGAGGTTTGTTGCCCTGCCTGAGGCGGTTGAGCAAGTCGGAGATGGGCATGTGGTTTCGCGCCTGGGGCCCGGCGATACTGCCGAAGTGACAATTACGATACGAGCCAGGCGGCGTGGTCACTACCGAATCAAGCAGCCGATTTGCCAATCCAGCTTTCCCTTTAACTTGTTCAGTTTCGGCACTTCGTGTGATGATGAGGAGACCCTTATCGTCCTTCCGGCTTTTTCCCGACTTCAAATGCCCCTGAGACACATAAGTCGGTACGTTCACACCGGCGGCGCCACACTCGCTGGTCGTACAGGAGTTTTCCTTGAATACGCTGGAAACCGCCCTTTTGTACAGGGAGATTCCCCGCGCAATATTGATGCCCGCGCCTGGGCTCGCCTGTCCGTACCGGCCACCAAGGAGTACCACGATGATTTCGACAACTACACTGCACTGGTATTGGATACCGGAATACCTGAAGTCCTGTCGTGGTCAAGGTCGAGCGAGATCAAGGAACTCGAAGCTGCCATCTCTCTTTGTGCTTCCGTGGCTTTTACAATTAACAATGATTGTCTTATCGATATTTTGCTTGCCGGCCCCGATCTGCATCAGTTCACCGCCTGGCCCAGAATGGTTCGCCTCGACAAGATACACGAGATTCTGGCAGGCGTTGAACCATCGAAAGGCTATTCCCTGGAGCAGATAATCCCAAAATTGGCAAATCGTTTCTATGAAATATCTGAGGTTGTTTTCATTCTTTTGAAATTGGACAAGGCATACCGACAACTGCTGGAACTGGCCGACCAGGCCGGCTGCCACTGTACAGTTCTCATGATAGGCGAGTCCGGCCGAATGCATCTGGATGAGGACAATGTGAGCTGGACTGGAAACGTCCAGTTCCTTTCTCCTGATGATATCTTGACGGGACAGATAAATCGCTTATGAAGATGCAAAAGACCATAGCTATCATCATGTTGCTGACAAGCTCAGTGCTGACCGCGTTGGTCTCTGGCGATATTGCCTATCCGACTATACTCTGTATGTTGGGATTCCTGGGCTTGCAGCGGCGCTTTACCTGGGATATCAGGCCGGAAAAACGCATTATCACGTCATTACTCCTGTTCTTCCTGGCGATTATGTTTTCACTTCACTACCGCTATGCCGGTTTAATCCACCGTGCAACTTCTATTCAGGCGGAGACTATCGCCTGGCAGACAATAGCCCGCTACTTCCTGGCTTCAATGATCCTCATATTGTTTATCGGGTCACCTGAACGACTGCCGTCTTCGCTGGGATTGTTTCACGTAGCCGTCACCATCTCAGCCGGGCAAATACTCTTACTTAATAACATAGACGTCGCATTTCGGCTGTCAGAGCTACTCTCCGTTATTCTGGTCGTGCTTTATATATCGACTGCCCGTGGTTCAATGGACACGCCCATTCCGAAGCGTATGGGGCGCCTGCGCTCCAAAGTTTCAGCGACAGAGCGGCGAATGTCCCGCTGGTTTGCTTTTGGCCTGATACTGGTAGTCACTGCAAACTTAGGCTGGATCATGAGCTCAATATTCTATCGACATGTGGAGGTTCTAAATCTACCGGTTTTGTTCCGGATGGGAGGTATCGCCTTAGAGAGTACATCAGACGGCGTATCACATATGGGTTTTTCCACCAGCGGCAGACTGTCAAGTGTGTTTTTGATAAAGGGAGATCAGGATTCAACACCCGTGCTTAGCATCAAGTGTGGCAGCAGTCCGGGTTACTTGAGGGCCAGAGCATTTGACGTCTATCGTCAATCCGAATGGCACGATCTGTCACACCAAGAAGCGCTCTTCCCCGAACAGAACATGCCATTCGGCATGTATTTTATAGGAAGAACGAATATTTTTCGTCTCGACGAGAGAGATGCTTCCGAGTTTACGTACATGACCATCCGATATGAATCCGTGTTCGCCGATGCTGTGTTCGCACCCCTGGGAACATCTTTTCTTGAAGCACCGCTCAATTTGCTTCTGCGAGACAACGACGATATTGTTTATGCTCCCAAATTGCATAGTGGCCTGAATTACCGGATTGCCTACACGAAATCAGCTTATCGAAAGCCCCCGACCGGTTTGCAAGGCCGCCGAATGCTGAACATCCCCAATCAACTTGATCCAGATATACGTCAAATGGCAAGCAGGATTTTCGCGGGATGTAGCACAACGACCGAGAAAATCGATGCTGTCATTAGCTACTTTCGCACCAACTACACCTACGTTCTGGGGCTGGATATCCCGCCCGAGCGCGATAAGCTGACCCACTTTTTATTAGAGGAATCCACCGGCTATTGCGAGTACTTTGCTTCCGGCGCTGCTATTCTGCTTCGTCTTGCCGGCGTACCAACTCGATACGTGACCGGTTTTTTAGTCACAGAGAAAGACGAACAGGACCAATTCTGGGTCGCGCGGAATATGGACGCTCATGCCTGGGCTGAAGCCTGGGACCAGGAACGAAACCAGTGGACCATTGTCGAAGCTACGGTAGGGGGGGATCTGACCGCGGCGCCCGCTGCTGAACAGTTGTTACGCATGCGCGGCGGTACTGGTACTCTCGGCCAGCTCCTGCAGGCTTTATATCAATATGGTCTTTTTGGCGTGCTTAGCTGGTTGTTTGAGTCCTATGGCATACTTGCCGGTTTAGTTCTACTAATGAGCGTCCTTGGTGGTGCACTATCTTTGTTCCTGTTCCGGCGCTGCAACAGAAAGAAGTCTAAAGGCAGGACACAATCAAGGTCTGTGAGAAACCCAGGGCTTGTAACCTTGCACAAGATGCTCGCCAGGATGGATCGCAGGGTCAAAGCCGCGGGACAGCGGCGAGAACTCAGTGAGACATTACACGTTTTCTCTTCTCGGCTGCGGGCGCGAGACTCGGGCGATGGGCTGTGGACAAGGATATCAGACTGGTATCTCGAATATGCCAATCTCCGATACTGCAGAACGGTCAGCTCCAAACGCTTGCAGCAGCTCGCTCAGGGCTGCAGGATTCCTGACTCTCCGCGGCGAAGGCCGAAGGACGCAGCAGGATGAGGAACGTCAAGACGACGTAGAGCCCGGAGGTCTGGAAAAGTGGGTTGGCACGCATTTTCCTTTTATTGGCGAAAAGGATTGACAGCGTGTTCGGGAAGGTGTTATATTGCCGCGTCTTAGAATTTATCGGGAGTGTAGCTCAGCTGGTAGAGCAACGGCCTTTTAAGCCGTAGGTCTTGGGTTCGAGTCCCAACACTCTCATTCGTGTCATTATTTGGGCTGGTTGTGAACCTGCTGCCGATAACGGCAAAACAACCAAGCTAACACACCGAGCAACTTTGGCATTTGTTCTCTCGGATTTCCCTGAATTGCTTTAAAGTTTTTAAGAGCATAACTGTAGATTCACATATCATCGTTCAGCCCGTTTCATACACTTCTGCCGACGAGTTCATTATGGTTCGGAAACGATGGCCTTTAAAATCATAAACTGCAGGTCGAAGACTTTCCGCAGCTGTTCATCGGGAACAACATCACCTGTAACACCCATAGAGGCATCGACGAATCGCGAGCCGAACCCGATGACGGTCACAGTTCCCTTGCCGTGATGTGCTCTTGCGGCCACTGTAGCGTTTGACACCGACATTATCGGCTCTCCTGACTCGACCTGAAAGGCAGAGTCAATTTTTATTACGGGCCAGCCCTCAGGGGCTTTTAGCTGGCCCTTAATGCGCGTGCTTCGATTCACGTTCAGTCCGAAGGGATACAGCAGGCTGTTGGCCGTGGACTCGACATTCTCCGGCGAATCCAGGATGAGCACTTTACCACCGGCCGCGACATAATCGACCAGCCCGGAGCGGAACTCGCTTGTGACCGTCAGGTTGGGATGGGTAAACACAAGAACATCACCGCCGAAGGCGGCGGAGCCCTTTTTACGGCTGGTGAAATAGCCCAGGCGGAGAATCCACCGCTCGAAAATCCCGAAACCATCTCTTTTACCGCCGATGAACCCGCTCTTGGGTAGGGCTGCATCGCACACCGTGCGATCGAGAACAACTTTAACCATGGGCCTAACCGCTTTTGGAAGAGGCATAGAATACTGGTGAATTGCCCTTGCGCTGACTACCGCGGCGGCCCAGCCGAATACTCCCGCGCAGACTACAATTAACCAAACCACGTTCTGTGGCACGGCCATCTTGGCCGTGTTTTCACGGGCTCCAAGCCCGTGCCACGACGCCAGCACCCCGACAAGAAGCAAAATCCCCAAAAGGATCAGAAACGGCTGCGGATTAAAGGAGCGGTTTCGGAAGTTGAGCCATTCGAGCATGCCGAGCATTAACTCGGCCTTTCCCGGCTCGAAGGTCGCGAAATTAGAAAATATAGTCGAATCAGTGAAAGCGACAACCCGGCCGGAACCGCGGCGGGACGTCCACAATTGAACGAAGGCGCCGTAACGCATCTCGGCTTTGTCTTCAACCTGGGGATAGTAATTGCTCGCGTGGTAATCCGCCAGAAGGTTCTTCAGACTTGTTGAGCGAATGGCCGCCCGGCCAGGACTCCTTCCCGGATCGATAGAGCAGGAGACCGCAAAGTTCATCGGAGGCATATTTTGAATTATCGGGTGGGGAACCAGGGGAGGCTTGTAGAGCTGCTCATACTTCGTATCTATTTCGAACAGACAGTCGTAACGAAAACTGAAACCGAAAACCTTCGCTATATCGTTTAAGTGGGTTCCCGTGTTGAAAACGCTTGTGTGCTCTCCCATGAGCATCAGGCCGCCGCCGCGTTCGACAAATCGCTCTATCGCTGCTATTTCTTCCGGAGTATAACGGGAAGTCGGAACCTTAACTATAAGGACATCACAGTTCGCAATAGCGGCATCGTCCAGGGGTGTTTCGAGGCGGGCCATATCATAAAAACGCGTGCAGTAATCGTAGATGCAGGCATAGTTGTATCCGGAATCATGCCCGTACCATTCCGTGTCAAAGGGCTTTTCGGTGGGTTCCCAGGTCGAGTGGTATTCATCGATAAGGACCCGGCCCTCTTTGCGCCGTCCCGGCATATCCAGAAACAATCCTATAATCAAAATGAAGCTCCCGGCTATGGTCAGAACAGTTGCGGCTATACGTTTGTTAAGCTTCACGGCTGGTTTTGAAGCCGAAGCCGGTTGAACACCGGACGGTGTGCTCGTCTTGGCGAAGCACGCCGTAGTTAGGGGCAGGAACCGGAGGCTTAGAAGAACAGGGCCCAGCAAAAAGGCCGAAAGAAGCCAGGGATTCCAGAATTGTTCCATCAACGCCAATTCTTCCTCATATCCGGTACGAAGAGCACGATGCATATAAATCGATATCAATAGGGCTGCCCGAACAAACAACCAGCCGGCAGTTAATATGACCAGAGCTGCTAAACGATGAACCAGGCGTTGTTGTTTTCCTGGTGGCACGGCCATCTTGGCCGTGTTTCCACGGGCTCCAAGCCCGTGCCACTGCGTTATAGGAGACCAAAGACACAGAATTACAATACCACCAACAAGAAAGGATAACGTAGCCGGGTCTAACAGCAGCTCCCAGGTAGCACCAAGAAGGTGGACAAGTCTCGGAGAGAACAGGGCAAGGTTAGTACCATCTAACGCCGCTTGGAAACCTAATAGCTGTGAAATTGCATAAAGCAGATAGGAGAAGGACCAGGAAAGTTCGTGTGACCTCGCTGTGACGTACTCGTAACCGAGAATAGCCAGCGATTGTGCCAGTAAAACAATACCCCCCAGTATGAGCGCCGAGGCACAAGCTCCGGACCAACGGCGAGGAATTGGGACAACACTGAGTCCAAGGCCGACAAAGATAAATATTGGCGCAATACGGTACGGCCAGGGGGCCAAATCGATTGCCGGCAGCAACAGCAATGCGGCTATCATTGACTCCAGCGTCGTCGGTCTTCGAATATTGGCTCCAATCAGCAGGGCCGTCCCGGCCAATACAATTATTGACCAGGCCAACCATTGAGCATTATGGTAATAGCTCAGGCCAAACAGCCACGAGGCACTCAATAACGCCAGGCCTATCCAGTACCGTTTCAATTTACAACCTCCTGATTAGATATATCCGGGATTATTCCGTTTTGTCCGGTTTCTGGCTGGTTTTGCAGGGCCGGAGGAATCCACATCTCCTGGTCTCGCAGTTGGGTGATGAACCATCGCCAGAAATCCGCGTTCTCCCGCTTACCCTCGAATAGTTGACCTCCTTCCCATTCGAGGTTCTTGTTCCATACAAAACATGTATCCCCGATAACTGTAATCTTCCCTGCTCCGAGCTGGCGGACAATGATAACGGGCAAACCGTCTTTGCCGTACGCAATCACCCGGGCTTTGGGGTCGTTACAGGTAATGGGCCAGGCTGCATGATAACGCACAAAGACTTGTTGGTCCGCCAAACTGAGATATGGAGACTTGAAGTGTCCCATAGGTACAGGTTCTGGAGGATCCGTTCCAGAAGTACCGATAGTAAAGCCAAGCGATGAAAGCAGCGAACGGCTGGATTCTGCCCGTTCAAACCCGACTGTGATAATAAATTTTCCGCCATCAATCACAAAGTCTCTGATAGCATCCTGTTCCTTCCTGGAGAAACTGCGTGAAGGTGCAACTGAAACCAGGAGGTCCGCCCCTTCAAGACGTTCGGCTGTCAACTCTGGAAGAGAAAGCGTGAGATAATCATTCCGCATAAGTGTAAGGATAAATCCGCCAATGCCGTCTGGACGCCAGGATTCACCGCTGTTTGATGCCAGGTGAGAGTTGTCGATGTAGGCCAGGTTATTGGGCGATTTGTAGCGTCCATCAGGGAGAATCGAAGCGGCACTGTGACTGATAGCGGTAGAGACGGCCAGTGAGCCTGCCAAGCCCAGAGCCACCAGGACAACTTTCCATTCGCCTGCGTTCCAAATCAAAAAGCCGGTGAGCAGCCCACAGCTCAATATGCCGAGAATCTGCCGCCATATCGGGTGCGCATTTTTAGAGTCACCTGCCAGATAGCCAAACAGTCGCGAAGTGAAAACATGCGAACCGACGTTGATTCCATTCGTAAGGCCCGATGTGTCGCCGAATGCGATAATGCGTCCTTTCCCCATCGGCTGCTCGGCTGCGAGGACCAGGTCGCCGAGTTTCTCGCCGTGGTCATAATCGCCATTACCCATCATAGCTCGCCCGCTTCCTTCGTCTCCCATATCGGACCATCCCCACCGTCCAATTAAAAGAGGACGAGCAGGCCAACTCGTCTCGAGAGAAGCTCCAATAACCACCCCGAACTGGTTACGGTCGTCCGGAACACCTGCTGTTGTCGGGTGGGCAATCGCTTCGTAAGACTGCAGCCAGCCGCCAACTGTAAATGTGGCCGAATCGAACTCGACTCGTATGGCGGTCGGCTCCAGCACTTCATTAAAACGGTTACTTCCGTTCTTGTCCCTGGTCGTATGCTCGCCCATCACCAGCAGTGAACCACCCCTGTGCACAAAGTCCCAGATTCGTTCCAACTGCCCGGCCGCCCAGGGCTCATCGGGAAAAAGCAGGACCAAGGCATCAGCATCCCGGAGGTCCTCATCTGACAACTCGGGCGATATGAAGCTGCTGGCTCCCAGGCTTTCGATAAATACCGGAAGCATTCCATACATTCCACTCGAGAGTCTGCCATATTGGCCGTGCGAAGGCTTGAGCCAGTTGAGGAATCCTTTCTCATAGAAAACGACCTTTTTACCCTGCAGTGCAAATTTGCCCGGGTAAAGCGCCGTTATAATGGGCACAAGGACAGCCAGAGCAAAAGCCGCTGTCCAAAGGATATATTTGGTTCGGTTTGAGCGTGCAGGGGGATTTTTTACATTCTTCACACTCCCGGCAGGCAAGGCAGACCACCGAAACATAGCCGTGGCAATCAGTAAATGAATCAAACAAGCGATGACAGGCAGATTCCACGGCACGGCTTTATGAAACAGGCCCGCCCAGTGCCAACCTTCCGGTTCAGCCGGGCCGGCAGCGCCGGCCATGATCAAACCCGCCTTCGGCGGGGCCACCCCGGCAAGTAGCTGCGGGACGTATGACAATACGATAAGATAACAGATATGGCCCCCAAGGATCGCGGCAAGGCCGTAGGTTGCCCGCGTCTGTCTTGGTTTTGGATTATAAGCCAGCCAGAGAATCCAGAGCACGCACATAAGAACCAGGAAGTCAAGACCGGCAAATGTGGACCCGACATTCATTGATTGATGGCTAACATAGCCACCGAGGTTTCCGATGGTACGCCCCAGCAGATCGGCCGTAGTCCAAATTAGGGGAATACTTGTGCAGGCCATGCGGTAGATTCCAAAAACCAGGACCGCAATAGATGTGATGCTCAGCATCTTTTTTGCCTGTCCACTGGATTTGAATGCAAGGGACGCCAGAACAACTGAGACACCCATTACGTTGATGGCCGGCAGGGATGAGGATATCATATATATGGCAAGGCCGACCGTAACCAAAAATGCTAAAAGGTTTTTTCTTCCTCGCCAGGGGAAAGGATGCTGGGCAAAGATTGCCACCCCCAGAGCTGTCAACGTCAGTGCCCGCCGCAGAGGATGCGCTAATAACCCCGTTGAGCCAGCCACAATCCAGGCAGCCGCCAGAGAAGCTATCGCTGCAACTATCGGCCCTGGCTCTGCTGATATGCCTACTGGACAATCCGCAGCTAATTCTTTGTTTTTTCCTTGCTTATTTCGAATCACTCGCCGAATTGTATCTCATATCATACTCTATGCAATAAAAAAATTAGAAGACGAGATGAGTGATTCAGCCGGTTTTGCAGTTAGTAATGTCATAGATAGTCCCTGACCGACCAACGTATGCTTGATCCGTTGCGTCTGATTGTTGACGCCTGGTATTCAAGTTGCGTCTTCCAGGCTCTGTTTTCTCCCACAGGTCATCGCGCTGTTGCTATCGGCTTTGTGTGATAACAGTAGGGGCCTGTACATCTATCGCCGGACATTCCGTCATGACAATAGAGTTCGCTGTTCCTTCCCCGATACACGGGAAACTCGTAAAGCCACAACCAAAAATCGTAATCAAGCATATCGGACAGGAAGTAGTTTCAGGTGGACATGTTGTCACTGCCGTCGGACATTTGGTAGTTTCGATCGGACATTTGGTGTCTGCGGGCGGACATTGGGTCTCTATCGGGAACATCGTAATTAGACATATCTCGCCAGTGCATATACTCTCCGTAGCCGGACATATTGTTGGCTCTGGTGGACATTGGGTCTCTATCGGGAACATCGTAACTATACATATATCGCCAGAGCATATAGTCTCCGTAGGTGGACATACAGTCAGCATAGGACACTGAGTCGTCATACCCGGACAATTTGTGATTGCCCCTGAGCATATTGTCTCTGACGGTGGACATTCAGTTATTACTACCGGGCACTGAGTTGGCACAACGGGACACTTTGTCGGCTGTTCAGGACACTCCGTCTCTAAAGTCAGACATCTTGTCGGCGGCGCTGGGCAAGTTGTATCAACCACCGGGCACTGTGTATCAACAGCCGGGCAATTTGTCGGCGATTCCGGACACCGGGTCTTTATCGGGAGCATCGTAATTATACAAAATGGTGGACATATTGTTTGCTCTGTCGGACATTGGGTCTCTACAGGTGGACAAATTGTTGGATTAGTCGGACATATTGTTCGCTCTGTCGGACACTGGGTTTCTATCGGGAACATCGTAACTATACATATGCCAGGGCATTGGGTCTCTACAGGTGGACAAAATGTCGGCACAGCAGGACACTCGGTCTCTATAGTCAGACATCTTGTCGGCGGCGCTGGGCAAGTTGTATCAACCACCGGGCACTGTGTATCAACAGCCGGGCATTTTGTCGGCGACCCCGGACACCGGGTCTCTATCGGGAAGATCGTAACTATACATATGTCAGGGCATTTAGTCTCTTCAGGTGGACACCTTGTCTCTACTGCCGGGCACTGAGTCGGCACAATCGGACATTGTGTTGTCACGACCGGACATTTGGTATCTGTGATTGGGCATTTTGTCTCTACAACCGGACACACTGTCTCCACAGCTTGACATTCGGTCTCTAATGGTGGGCACTTTGTCCGCACAGGCGGGCACCTTGTCTCAGCCACAGGACATACCGTATCTTCTCCTGGGCACTTTGTATCAACCGGGGGACATTGGGTATCTACTGCCGGACACACTGTCTCCACAGGGGGGCAATAGGTCTCTAGGGCTGGACACTGTGTTGCCACGATTGGACACTGAGTAGGTACCAGTGAGCATCTGGTCTCTAATGGCGGACATCTGGTCTCTAAGGGCGGACATCTGGTGAATGAAGGTGGACACAGGGTCTCTACTGCCGGGCACTGAGTCCGAACAGCAGGACACATTGTCTCCACAGGGGGGCAATAGGTCTCTATGGCTGGACATTGTGTTTCAACGTTCTGACATATAGTAGGTACCTGTGAGCATCTGGTCTCTAAGGGCGGACATCTGGTGAAAACAGGTGGACACTCGGTTGGTACTGCCGGGCACTGAGTCCGAACAGCAGGACACATTGTCTCCACAGGGGGGCAATAGGTCTCTATGGCTGGACATTGCGTTTCAACGTTCTGACATATAGTAGGTACCTGTGAGCATCTGGTCTCTAAGGGCGGACATCTAGTGAGAACAGGTGGACACTCGGTTGGTACTGCCGGGCACTGAGTCCGAACAGCAGGACACATTGTCTTGACAGGGGGGCAGTAGGTCTCTACGGCTGGACATTGCGTTTCAACACCCTGACATATAGTAGGTACCTGTGAGCATTTAGTTTCTAAGGGTGGACATCTAGTCAATAAGGGTGGACACTCGGTCGGTACTGCCGGGCACTGAGTCCGAACAGCAGGACACATTGTCTTGACAGGGGGGCAATAGGTCTCTACGGCTGGACATTGCGTTTCAACACCCTGACATATAGTAGGTACCAGTGAGCATTTAGTCTCTAAGGGCGGACATCTAGTGAGAACAGGTGGACACTCGGTCTCTACTGCCGGGCACTGAGTCCGAACAGCAGGACACATTGTCTTGACAGGGGGGCAGTAGGTCTCTACGGCTGGACATTGCGTTTCAACACCCTGACATATAGTA
>Ga0114922_10005101_pt1 | contig 12145 bp, 10 predicted proteins | sample AartaG_FD_100975 | JGI IMG/M metagenome (GOLD analysis project Ga0114922, IMG submission 100975) | Deep subsurface microbial communities from Aarhus Bay to uncover new lineages of life (NeLLi) - Aarhus_00045 metaG | ecosystem: Environmental > Aquatic > Marine > Oceanic > Sediment | place...
TATTTCCACGGCAATAATAAGTCCGCCGAGGAACTCGATATGGCCCTGGACTCCAAAGTCGGGCGGATTGTCATAGATAATTTTCAGGAGCTGGAGATGCTGGCAGGAATGGCCAGCCAGCGAGGTGCCGCGCCCGATGCCCTGCTGCGGCTGACGCCGGGCGTTGACCCGCATACGCATAAGCATATCTCTACCGGCGTTGAGGACAGCAAATTCGGCATCCCTCTCGCCAGTGCCGATGAGGCGGTGGCTAGGGCAATGTCGGCACCCGGCTTGAATCTGGTCGGCCTGCAGTTCCATCTGGGCTCGCAGATATTCGAGGTCAAGCCCTACCGGGAAGCCATCAGGGTTATCATGAACCTGGCCGCAGAGATGAAGGCCAAACATGGCTTCGAACTCAAGGAGCTTGACGTTGGCGGCGGCTTTGCCGTCCAGTATACGGTTGATTCACCGGCACCGCCGATAGCCGACTATGCCGAGATGATAACGGCCACGGTGGCCGAGAAATGCCGGCAGCAGAGCCTTGAACTGCCGAAGCTCATAATTGAGCCGGGGCGGTCAATAGTGGGGCGGGCAGGCGTGGCGCTGTATAGAGCGGGCGTGGTCAAGGAAATACCCGGCATCAGATGTTACGTGTCCGTTGATGGCGGCATGGCGGATAATATCCGTCCCGCCCTCTATGACGCGCGGTATGAAGCCGTGGTGGCGAACCGGATGAACGATAAAGAGAAGAAGAAGGTTACTATTGCCGGCAAGTTCTGTGAGTCCGGTGATATCCTTATCAAGGACATCGACCTTCCCGAAATTGCCACTGGGGATATACTGGCGGTGCCCGACTGCGGTGCCTACTGCCTGGCGATGGGCAGCAACTATAATGTCTCGCTGAAACCGGCAATCGTGATGGTCAGTGATGGCAGGGCACGCCTTATCCGCCGACGGGAAACGTATGAGGACTTGCTCCGGCATGACGTGGTCTGAAAGGTATAATTTAACATGTGGCAGGTAGTGGGGCAGGACAGGGTGGTATCCATTCTACAGCGTGGCCTGGAGCAGGGCACGCTCGCTCATGCCTATATGCTGGTTGGCCCACCCCGCGTGGGCAAGATGACGGTGGCGCTCAATCTGGCGCAGGCCGTGAACTGTGAGTCGCCGGAACCGCCCTGCGGAGATTGCCAGTCCTGCCAGAAGGTTGCTGCTGGCAATCATGCCGATGTCCAGGTAATTAACCTGACCCGGAATGAAGATGTCGGTGAAGCCAAGCTTATCAGCATTGACCAGGTGCGTGATATGCAGCACTCAGCCAGCCTGCCTCCTTTTGAAGGCAAATGCAAGGTGTTTATCATTGAAGACGCGGAACTGCTGTCGATTGAGGCGGCAAATTCCCTGCTCAAAACGCTGGAGGAGCCCACGGATAAAGTGCTTTTCCTTTTGCTGACCACGAACGATAAGCTCTTGCTGGAAACGGTGGTATCGCGCTGCCAGCGCCTGGAGCTGACCCCGCTTCCTTCTCCTGAAATGGAAGAGGCTCTCCTGAAGCGCTGGGGAATTGAACCAGAACAGGCAAAACTCCTGGCCAGGTTGTCCAGGGGGTGTCTGGGTTGGGCAATCGCGGCGGCTTCCGGCGACCAGATATTGCAGGAGCGGGCGGAGAAACTGGAAAATTTATACGAAGTTATCCGGGCGGATACCGAGGCACGCTTCAGCCACGCGGCGCGGCTGGCAACTCAATATGCGCAGAACCGGGCGGCGGTGCAGGAAAGGCTTGACCTCTGGCTGAGCTGGTGGCGCGACCTGCTGCTTGTGAAGGCAGGTTGTCCGGATTACGTGGCCAATATCGACCAGTTGAATATATTGAATAATGTAGTCGGGCAGTATACTATGGAGCAGATAAGGGATTGTCTTGGCAGTATCAGGGCTGCGGAAAGGCAGCTCCGGCAGAACGCCAATCCACGACTGGTCTTGGAAGTGCTGATGCTTGATATGCCGGGAAAGACAGAGAGCAATCGAGGGGAACTGAAGACAAGGGTAATGGTGAACGATGGCTGATCAGATTGTTGGTGTTAGATTCAAAACGGCGGGAAAGGTCTATTACTTTGACCCCGTTGGCCTTGACCTAGAGGTCAATGGCCACGTTATCGTGGAGACGAGCCGGGGGCAGGAGCTGGGGAAGGTGGCTATTGCTCCCCGGCAAGCGCTGGCGAACGAGATTAACGAGTCACTCAAGCCGGTCTTGCGCAAGGCCGAGCCAGAGGATATTTTACGCACTCAGGAGCTTGAGGCCAAGGCTGAGGAAGCGTTAACCCAGTGTGGGGAGATGATAGGGGAACTCCATCTGCCGATGAAACTCCTTTCGGCGGACTATAATATTGATGGCAGCCGCCTCAGCTTCCTGTTCAGCGCTGAGCAGAGGGTGGATTTCCGAGAACTGGTGCGCCGGCTGACCAAGCAGTTCAAAACAAAGGTGGAACTGCGCCAGGTGGGTACCCGGGACGAGGCCAAGCTCATAGGTGGCTTCGGCCGGTGCGGTCGCCCGCTGTGCTGCATGAGCTTTATCAGCGAATTCGACCCGGTTTCAATCAGGATGGCGAAAGACCAGGGTCTTCCCTTGAATCCGATGAAGATCTCCGGTGTCTGTGGTCGCCTGATGTGCTGCCTGGGCTATGAGAATGAGCAGTACCGTGCCATGAAGGAGAAGATGCCCAGGGCGGGCCAGCAGATATCAACGGCCATGGGCGATGCGACGGTCGTGGACAGTAACGCGTTGAAGGAAACGGTGCTCGTGCGGCTGGATAGCGAGGCGACCGTGGAGTTGCCTCTCAACGAGGTCTCATACTAACCGGAGTCTTTACTGCGGCAGGTATTTCTGCCATTCGTGTCTGGACTGGCGGTAGTGGTAGGGGATGCTGAAGAGGAGGCTGCTGCTAGGGTAAACCGGTTTGTGGATGAACTTCATGCCGGCTTCCTTCGGGGTTCTTCCTGCCTTGCGCCGATTGCAGGGTACACAGGCACTGACCACGTTTTCCCAGGTATGCTGTCCGCCCCGGTAGCGTGGAATGACATGGTCCAGGGTCAGATTTTTGGTTTCCTTGCCGCAGTACTGGCAGGTATATTTATCACGGTCGAATATTTCATAGCGGGTCAGTTTTTTCTTCCGGTGAGGGCGTTTCACCATGTGGGCGAGGCGTATCACTGAAGGAAGCTCGAAGCTAGCACTGACGGTGTGGATAAAGCCAAGACCGTTCTCCAGCATCTCCGCCTTGCCTTGATAAACCAGGACGACGGCCCGTTTGGCCCGGCATATGGTGAGTGGTTCGTAGCTCTGGTTCAGCACCAGAACAGGCAGGTTTACCATCTTCTGGACTTCTTTCTCTCCAAAGTTACCTCATTTTACTGGAAAAACCGGAACACAAGCAAACCGGTAACGCTTCACAAATAAATCCCTAAAAATCAGGGGACGGTATTGCCCTCCCCACTGTTATTTCTTTCTTCGCGCCAGTCTATTGTTTGGCCTGGCTCACGATGAAGCGCATGGCACATTCGGCGGCGTTGGTCAGCAGTTTCTCCGCATCGGCCATGGACTGGTCAAGCGTTATCGGTCCCGGAGCGATGCTGAGCACGGCATCAATTCCCTGGTCAAAGACCACCCGGCAGTCATCAGCCACCTCGCCCGCCAGCGCGATAACCGTCGCGCCGAATTCCTTGGCAGCCAGAGCCACGCCGGTTGGGACCTTGCCCATCGCCGACTGGCAGTCAATACGGCCCTCGGCGGTAAAGACGATTTCAGCGCCTTTCAGGTCGGCAACCAGATTGGTTGCTCTGATGACGACATCGATTCCGGGCACTGCCTTGGCTTTTAAAAAGACCATCAGCCCCAGCCCCAGCCCGCCGGCTGCCCCGGCCCCGGGCACTTCCCTGAGGTCGATATCAAGGTCTTTTTTAATCACGTCAGCGTAATGCGAGAGCGCGGCATCCAGCTGCTTCACCATTTCGGGAGAGGCGCCTTTCTGTGGCCCGTAGATGGCGGAAGCGCCTCGAGGCCCACACAGCGGATTGTTGACATCGGAAGCGAGCGTCACTTCAAAGTCGGCCAGCCGCGGGTCCATGCCGGAGATGTCAATTCTCTCCAGCCTGGCTAGCGCTGCACCGCCAAAGGGAAGCTCTTTATTATCAGCATCGAGGAGTCTGGCCCCGAGCGCCTGTGCCATTCCGATACCACCGTCATTGGTGGCGCTGCCCCCGATACCTATAATCAGCTTCCGGCACCCGCGGTCGAGCGCAGCGCGAATCAGCTCGCCGGTACCGTAGGTGGTGGTAATAAACGGATTGCGTTTCTCCGGGGGCACGAGCGGCAGACCGGAAGCGGAAGCCATCTCAATCACGGCGGTGGTCTTGTCGCTCAGAATGCCCCAGTGGGCGTTTACCCGTTCTTCCAGCGGCCCGGTAACTTCTGTGGTTATCAGTTCGCCGCCGGTGGCATCGACCAGCGCCTGCACTGTGCCCTCACCGCCATCGGCCATTGGCTTGAGTACCGTTTCGGCGTCGGGCACGATGCGTTTTACCCCTTCCTCGATAGCCTGCGCTACTTCCAGAGCGGTGAGGTTTCCTTTAAATCCCTGTGGGGCAATGACTATCTTCATGGCGTTACTCCGTCAGGAAAATGCTGACCGCGTTTACCTGTTGCCTTTGGCGTTCCGGTACGCTTCATCAAGCAGTTCCACGATTTCGAGGACAGATACCGGCAGCTTCTGTTGACCCACGCCGCAGGAAAGCTGCATGATACAGGCGGGACAGCTTGATACCAGGGTATCGGCGCCGGTCTTGGCGACGTTATCCATCTTTCGTGCCAGCACCTTCCGGGATAAATCGTAGTTCTTGAAGGCGTAGCTGCCCGCAGCACCGCAGCACATGTCAGCTTCATCCATCTCAATAAACTCAACGCCCGGGATACTCTTTAATATGGTGCGTGGCTGGTCCTTTATTTTTTGATAGTGGGCGAGGTGGCAGGGGTCATGAAAGGTGACTTTCTTCTGGAGTTCGCCCATTTCGGTGTTTAGGCCGATGTCAACCAGAAACTCGCTGATGTCCCTGACTTTGCTGGCAAACTCCTTCGCTTTCTCGGCCCATTCGGGGTCGTCAGCCAGCAGTTTGGCATAGTCTTTCAAAAACGAGCTGCAGCTGGCGCAGGGGGTAACGACCACGTCAACTTTGAGCGTGCTGGCCAGCTCGATGTTTTTCTTAGCTAGGTCCCGTGCCGACTCCATTTCGCCGTAGCCGGCGGCGGGCAGGCCGCAGCAGACAAAGTCGGGCACGGTGACTTCCACCTGATTTTTATTGAGCACGCGAATCGTGGCTGCCGCTCTTTCCGGCGCGAAATTGGGTGCGTAACAACCAACGAAATAGGCCGCGTGATATTTGGGCTTGTCAAGCTTTTTGGCCATGCGCTGTATGGCTTTCAGGCCTTCGCTGGAAGGCACTCTGGGTACCATTGCTTCTGCCTTTCCGGCATCACCGACCAGTCTGGTCAGGCCGGTCTTCCTCGCCAGGGTACGAAGGCCGGTGACATCGGCCAGCCTGAGAAGCCTGGAGGCTTTATAAATCATTTCCGGGTTGGGCAGTAATTTCTGGAACAGCAGGCGCTGTGTCCAGGGGTTCCCCTTTTTCTTGAGCAGCTCCTGCCTGGCCCGGAAGATAATGTCCCCCGTTGGCACTCCGGGCGGGCAGTGCTCCGTGCAGCCGTTGCAGGTCAGACAGTTAAATATCGGGTCATTCAGGTCAGTAAGTTCCAATCTCTCATCAAGAAGGGCGCTGCGGAGCAGTGCCACGCGCCCTCTGGCGCTGGTCCATTCTATGCCGGTAACTTTATAGATAGGGCAGCCCGCCAGGCAGAGCCCGCATTTGTTACACAGCTGTAAAGTTTCCGCTAATTCCTCAGCCGCCGTTGGCATGGTCAGCGTAGACCTCCTACTAATCGACCCGGGTTCAGAATGTTTTTCGGGTCGAACTCAGTCTTCAGTCGCCTCATTAATCGGTAATCATTGCGTGGCGGCAGGATGGTAACCTCTTTTCGGAACGAAAGTGGCGCTGATTCAACGAGAAAGAACCCGCTCAGGTCAGCTGCTGCCTTTTTCAGTACACCGGTGATGTTTGCCAGTTTCTCGGGGGTATCGGTCAGGTAGGTGTACAGTATTCCGCTGCCGCATTGCGCCGTTACGCCGGTTTTCACGCCGTGGCTGGCACTGATTTTCTTCGCTTCTTTATACATGTCTCCCAGTTTGCTAATGGGCACCGAGGCTTTGCCCTGAAGCGTTGACGAGTTGTCGCCAAGCATTGCCTCATGCACATCGCGGTACACCTTCCAGGCGCGAGAGGCTTCTTCGTCTTCCAGCGTTATGGTGGTTTTCGCCCTGTTGGCCTCGGCGAGCGCAACGATATCTTTACGGTGCCGCCCCACATCATCCTTCGTTCCCTCGGCGTTGACAATTAGAAGCACCTCGCCGTCGTTGAGTTTTGAGCCTGTGGCCTCCGCCACGTTTTGCCCGGCTACCGAGTCAGCAAGCTCAATGGCGCTGGGTGTCAACGGCGAGTTCAGGAGCTGGCCGACCGTTCGAAAGGCCTCTTCCGGGTCGGGGAAGGTTATATAGAGGCCTGCGCTCGTTTCAGGCAGTGGGAAGAGCCTCAGCACGGCCTCGGTGATGACGCCCAGGGTGCCCCACGAGCCGATGTACATCCGGCATAGGTCTATGCCGGCCACGTTTTTCATCGTCTTTCCGCCGGTATGGACGATGTCGCCGGTGGGGGTGACAGCCGTAACCCCGAGAACGAGGTCGCGAACCAATCCGTACATAGTCCTTCGCGGCCCGTTGGCGTTGACGGCGATTTCGCCACCGATGGTCGAACGCTCCGTATAGAAGGGGTCCAGAGGGAGGAAGAAGGTCTCTTTTGCCAGCTGTTTCTGCAGCTCATCGTTGACTATGCCTGCCTGTACCTGTACGGTGAAATTGCCGGCATCAAGCTCGACAATCTGGTTCATATTTTTCAGACAGAGCACGGTGTCGGCTGCACTAAGGCATGGCCCGCTCTCCTGCCTGGAGCCACCCCCCCATGGGATGAGTGTTGTCCGGGATTCATTAGCGGCTCTGACGATACTGGCTACCTGCTCGGTTGTAGCCGGGTAGGTGACGGCCTGGGGCGTGAGCCCATCAACCGTATAGGGTGCGGTTGCCTTTTCGTCCGTCAGTACATTCTTGGCGCCGACTATCTCGCCGAGCTTTTGATGGAAAGCCTGCCCGGCCCGTGAAGAGTCTTTATTCATCAGTGTGTTGCCCCTCCCGTTGTCGGCTGCGGCGTTTCTGTCTCCGGTGGGAACATCTTCCCCGGGTTAAAAATGTCATCGGGGTCAAAAGCGTGCTTCGCTTTGCGCATGGCCGCGATATCCGCCGGGTCAAACATATGGCGCATCGCTTTCATCTTTTCCAGGCCGATGCCATGCTCACCGGATATGGTGCCGCCCATGGCGATGCAGGCATCAAGGATGTCCTCACCGGCCTTTTTCGCCGCTTTCTCTTCCTCTGGATTATTGACATCAAACAGAATCAGAGGATGGAGGTTACCGTCCCCGGCATGGGCCACATTAACGATAAGCACTTTATTTTTCTCAGCAATCTCACCTACTTTATGAAGGGCTTCTGGCAGCTTATTCCGGGGGACAGTACCGTCGCATACGATATAGGGTGGACAGATTCTGGCTACCGAGCCGAAAGCGCCGCGGCGGCCTGCCCAGATGGCATCGCGTTCGGCGTTGGTCTGGGCGATGCGCAGTTCACGCACGTTATTTTTCTGGCAGAACTGTGATATCTCCCGCACCTGCTTCTCCAATGTATCGGCCAGTCCGGCTACTTCAATCAGAAGGATGCCGGCGGCATCGGTGGGGTAACCGGCTTTCACGCTCTGCTCGATTACTCGGCAGATATTCTGGTCAAGAAGCTCCATAGCTTCGGGCACGATGCCGGCGCTGATGATGTCGGATACGGCCTGACCGCTGTTTTCGAGGTGGTCGAAGATGGCCAGCATGGTCCGTGATGCTTCCGGTTTGGGAATGATGTGCAGGATTAACTTGGTGGCTATGCCCAGCATTCCTTCCGACCCGATGAACAGGCCTCTCAAGTCGTAGCCAGGGAAATCCTCAACGTAGTCTCCAATATTTATCACCTCGCCATCGGCCAGAACGACTTCTATGCCGAAGACGTACTTGGAAGTTACCCCGTAGCGGAGGCACAGGGGGCCACCGGCATTCTCGCCGATGTTGCCACCCAGTGTAGAGGTTTTCTGGCTGGCCGGATCGGGCGGGTAGAAATAGCCCAGCGGTGCCAGGGCATTCTGCAAATCTAGGTTGACCACCCCGGGCTCAACCACCGCCCTGCGGTTGGCAGTATTTATCTCAAGGATGCGGTTCATGCGGCTGATTTCAAGAATAATGCCGCCTTTGACCGGGATGGTGCCGCCGGACAGATTGGTGCCGGCACCACGGGGCACCGCCGGTATCTTTTCCCGATGGGCCAGCTTCATTATCGCCTGGACTTCTGCCGTGCCGCGTGGAAAGACGATGACATCTGGAAGCTCCTGCCTCATCGTGGCATCGTAGGAATAGGAGATCTGGTCCTTAAGGTCGGCCAGTATATTCTCTTTGCCGACTATCCTGGTTAAATCCTTGATAAGGTTCTGTGCCATCAAGTTATGCTCTTTCTCCTTCCCGTACGCACTATGGAATGGAACGGTCGGTAATATTGCGATTTGGCAGGGTCATTCCCGGTAAATCAGCTACAGTCTGGCCCATGCCTCCATAAGAGTACGTTTGGCGTTGGCCACCACCACGTCCGGGCTTTGCCCTGATAGCGGCTTGACCTCAAAGGCAACAACGTTCTGTTTCCCCTCACCTATGTACTCGATTTCCATCAGGGCTTTTAAGAGCAACTTTACTTCTGCAACATCGTTTTCACCTACGGCGAGCCCAAACGGAGGATGTTTATCTCCGTAGGCCGGGTGGTCCTTATCTTTCAGTATGCAGCTGCCGACGTGTATATGTGTCAGGTAGTCCTTAGCCGATTTAACCGCGTAGTCAGGCGTCTCTTTAAGCAACGGCAGGTGGCTCAAATCTATCATCAAGCCGAAGTTGGGATAATGCCGTTTCACCTCTTTGGCTACATCAACCGCCTCCGGCGTGGGGCCGATGAGGCATTTCTTATCATAATCACGGTCGAATATCTCCATGGTTATGCCGAGGTCACCATTGCTCTGCGCATAGCTGCATATCTGGGAGAGCGAGTCGGCCAGCAGGTCTCTTGCCTGGCTGTATTTCTCCTTGGTTGGAGCCGGACCGCTGAGCACGGCAAGCTGCCTGGCACCGATCTGGTATGCCTCATCCACACCACCTTTGATTATCGAGATGGCGGCATCACGCTGTTGTGGCACCAGGCTGTTGAGGTCAAGATTGTTATTCAGCAGTAGCGGTTGGCCAACGTAGCCGATAACGAGGTGGCTTGCCTCGAGTATCTGCTTTACCTCATCTCTGATATCTTCAGGTGTTGAAGCAATCTCAATGGCGCCGAAAAATGCGTCCTCGGCAATCTTCCGGATGGACTCAACCGTATCCATCTCCGGGTAGGCCATCGGCTGCACGATGCCGACCTTCATATAAGAGTGCAAGTTGTCTTTCATGTCTGGGACTCCTTTCGGGAATTTGCTGGGAAGAAGTGAACGTTGCTGCCGGTGCGAGCAGTGAACTGGTGTGCGATTACGGTGGACGGGCTAAAAGTAGGGCGGTCAGGTTCAATATTTCTCTTAACGATGCCGGGGTTGACTGAAATACCATCTTCCGATTTCTGGCTGGCGGCTTCTGTTTCTGGCAACCTGCTCATACGCTACCTCTGTGGCGCTGCTGCAACGGGGCGTTCACCCCAAATATAGCACAGCACCCAGATTGCGTCAAGGAAAACGCTCACTCTTCCAGAAGGGGGAGGATGAGGGGGCCTTCCGGAATCACAACGACCTCGGCGTTATCCCCCAGCACGGAGAAGGCCTTTTCCAGGCCCTCCTCGATGGTGCTGACCGGTGTCATCATCATGTCATTAACTATGCTGTCATCCAGGCTTGAGACCAGATAGATATCGTGCTTCAACTGGGTGCGGGCCAGAATCTGGTTTTCCCACTGGACGCCGATAGGCTCTTCCCGCGTAATCTTAATTATCACCGCTTTGGGAGAATCAACCGAGCGGTGCAGTTCCAGGAATGCTTCCGGTCCGATGCCGGCGCTGCATGATGAAGCCACGATTATTATTCCGCCGTCGCGAGTAACCTGTGAGGCGGTGTCAATGCCCTTGCAGGTCTGGTACAGGTCCAGGTCAAGCGGTGCCCCGCTGTTGGTGGTTATGGTAATGTCCGCTCTCTGAGTCACTTTAACGCCAGCGATTTCCCTCTCTATCTGGCAGCCTTTCTCATGTGCTTTGAACGGGTGGCCGGCAACGACGTGCGTTATCTCCCTGTCCTTATTGAGCAGCACGTTGACAATGAAATTGAGCCTGGCCATCTGTGCCTGTTCAACGAGGTCTTCGTGCAGTGGATTTCCTTTGAGAATACCGGCGCGCGCCTGCGGGTGCTCTACCATCCGGTAGCCGTGGTTGTGGTAGGCGGAACGGACGCTGAACACTCCGGGCGCTATGCTCTTCCGTCCCCCGGAGAAGCCGGCAAAGAAGTGGGGCTCGATAAACCCGGTGCTGATGCGGAAATCGGCCTCAATGACCCGGCGGTTGATGTCCACTGGCGTACCCCGTGAGGTGGTGCCAATATAGACGGTATCGTTCACATTGTGGTTGAAGACATTATAGCCGGCCACGACATCTTCGCCCAGCTTTTGGGCAAGTTCAGTTTTGTTCAGCGGCGGGTGCAGGCCGAGGGCAACGATGATGGTGATGTTCTCTCGCGGCACTTTGTTTTCCAGCTCGGCGAGCAGCGGCGGCAAGATACGGTCATCGGGGCAGGGCCGGGTATTATCGGTGGCGATAACCACTACTTTATCGGTCGGTTTGACTAGGTCGCGCAGTGGTGGTGACTCTATCGGCGAGCGCAGGCTTTGCGTGATAGCCTGGCCTTCATCGGCCAGGCCCTTGGCGTCTTGCCTGGTGAGAACGCAGGCGATGTTCCTGGTCGGTATCCGCGCCGTGAGTGCACATTCCCCGCAGGGTAATTCAATCTCAGTCAGTTCCATTCTCTATGTTGCTCCCTGAATTCCGGCAAAATGCTCTAACAAAGCACTACCCATTATACAATGGGTAGTGCCTGTGCTGCAGTATTCTGTTACTACGGGAGAAGTCCGCTATTTTTTGGCCATAGCTGCCATTAGCTTGGCCGCTCGAGCCGGGTTGAAAATGCCGCAGGCACATTGTGGTGCCAGCACTTTAGCCGCCTCATCGGGGGTCTTTCGACCGGCTTTTATTTCATCCACCATTGACTTTATCAGGTTGGCTGATATCATGGCATGGCCGCACATGGTGGCGACTTCGAGGACTTCATCGTCGGGCAGTTTTTCCGTCTTGCCCCAGATTCCCAGCGAAAAATTGGCAGTATGGTGCTTCAGCCCAGCCTTTTCAATGCACTGGTCAACGTTTTCATAAATGCCGCTGACGATAACCGATTGCCCGAGGTCAGCCTCTTTGAGCTCGGTCAATACCTTGGATACCGCTTCTGGATTATCAAATACGGCATGAACCACCGCCTGCGCAGCCTCGACGACCTCTTCCTTTTTGTGGCTGTACATATTTCCCAGTTTGATGGAGCCTATGTTTTTGGGGTCGTGACGCACGGCAATTTCAAGGAATTTCTTGAGCTTGGGGGCATGCCCTTCGTCATTAAAGCCCACGGCGGGCAAACAGAGCATCACATAGTCTTCACTCAGGCTTTCTCTGGTTCCTCTACGATGCAAACTGTGAGTCATTCATTTCCTCCTTATACATCCGCCGCTGGCTTGCCCAGGCCGACACACTGTTTTCCATTGATGCGATACGAAATGCCCAGTTTATCCATCAGCTCCCGCAGTGGATATGAGCCATCGGGGTCGGCGCGGTTGATGACCTCACAGCTGAAGACGGTGTCA
>Ga0114922_10005103_pt1 | contig 12144 bp, 7 predicted proteins | sample AartaG_FD_100975 | JGI IMG/M metagenome (GOLD analysis project Ga0114922, IMG submission 100975) | Deep subsurface microbial communities from Aarhus Bay to uncover new lineages of life (NeLLi) - Aarhus_00045 metaG | ecosystem: Environmental > Aquatic > Marine > Oceanic > Sediment | place: Aarhus...
ACATACAGGACAACAGTACACCTCCGGCTTCTACAACTTACACCAATAACCTGGCCCTGGCAGCCTATGACCAGGTCAAGGTTGACTTCTGGTACTACTGTTACAGTATGGACAACTCCAACGAGGACTTCTGGCTTCAGATATCCACCGACGGCGGCTCCAACTGGACAACAGTCGAAGAGTGGAACCTTGGTGATGAGTTCGTTAATGAACAGTTCTATCCGGACTCGGTTATTATTACCGGTTTCACCTTGACCAACAACACGCAATTACGTTTCCGTTGTCATGCTTCTGGTAACGCCGACGATGTCTATATCGACGAGGTTCTGATTTCTGCACAGGGCGGTGGTGCACCTGATACCGATCCGCCTACGCCGAATCCTGCGACATGGTCTTCTGTGCCGAGTGCCGACAGCTCATCTGCTATCAGCATGACAGCCACGACAGGTTCTGATCCAAGTGGTGTCCAGTATGAGTTCGATGAGACTTCCGGCAATCCCGGTGGTTCTGACAGCGGCTGGCAGTCCTCTGCGAGTTACACTGACAGCGGTCTGAGTGCTGAAACTCAGTACACCTATCGTGTGCGGATGAGAGACCAGAGCGCCAACCAGAACACCGGCTCCTGGTCAACTTCTGAGTCAGCCACAACCCAAGCCAGCGGCGGTACATGGACAAAGGTCGATGACCGCAATGCTTCAGTTACACTATACGGCAGTGACTGGACACTGGGGGATGGATGGATACCGGGAGCTTACCAGGACACCCTCTCAATTTCCGCAAGCAGCGGCAACTATGCTATATATAGCTTTACCGGGGCAAAGGTACGGTTGTACGCCGGCAAAGCGGATGATGGCGGAACTGCCAATATATTCGTTGATGATGTGCCCGATGGTACGGTCAGCTTCTATGATTCATCTGATTTAGGCGATGTGCTGGTATATGAAAGCGGCACTTTGTCTTCGAGCTCACATGAATTAAAGGTGGAATGGGCCAGTAGCACCAGAATTTACCTGGATGCCTTTGAGTTTTACGGCCCCTAACAACTTGAATTAAGCTTACATCTTAAGTTTTTCAAGCGTGGCGGCTGTTAAGGCCGCCACGCTTTTTTGTTATTTGTGGCCCTACAAACTTACTTCCTGAACTTGCAGAAATAGTATCGGTTTGGCCCGAATTACCTGACCATATTAAAGAAGCAATTAAGAACCTCTAACACAATGTGTCAATGGGCGCGTTAAAACCAGCCAGTAATGTGCGGGTCAAAACCAGCCAATAATTCTTCTTCTTATACCAATTTCGCTTCATAATTCAAGACGATTTGCTTCCCATGACCTCTCGATTTTAGAAGGTGCCAGGCCTGTATCGCTCGGACCGGCGGTGCTGCGAGAATGGGCCCCACAAAAGATCGTCGGAGCATCGCCGCCGCAAGCCGAGTGGGACAGGCCGGTCGAATGCGAATCTCATTTGCTTTTGTTGCGAACTTGGTCATTGTTATACTTGTCTTTTTTGGTGTTCTTGTCTCCGGCTCTGTCTTTGAGCCTGTAGCTGACGAAAATATTGCTTTTTAAAGTTTTTGTATCCCAAAATCCTAACAGGAACTTATCATATATAAATTGTTCCGTTTCACAGGTCTCACATTCAATATTCATAGCCACTATATTAATTTTACTCTCTATGTTTCCTTACAATCTTAAATACAAAGGCATGTTTACAGGGTTTTTTATCTGGAGTCTTAATAGTTAGACCTTCTCCTTTCTCAAGTTTCCAATCCAATTCTTTGCCATCGCCTAACATTGTGATTGATTTAATCTCACCGGGATATAAATTATATCCCTGAACCTCCCAAACAGATTTAGCTGTAATACTTTTGATTAATACTTCTTCACCGGGCCAATCAAGAGCAATAGCATAAAGAGTATCACCTTTAACCGTAAAACGAATATCTTCGCCGGTATATTCCAGATCAGCTTCATTGAACGCAACATCGCCACGCCCTTTCCTTCTAACATTTGTCGGTCCCTCACCATATTTAGTCCAGGCGCGAGTGCCATAAATCGCCTCTCCGTTTATATCTAACCACTGGCCCATTCCCAATAGTCCTTTTCTGGCGCCTTCCGGAATTGTTCCATCATGCTTAGGGCCAACATTCAGTAACAAATATCCGTTTTTACTAACCCTATCAACAAGATTGTCCACTAATCTGTCAACTGTTTTATAATTTAAATTTGGAATATAACCCCAGGCTCCCTGATCATCGATAGAACTATCTGTAATCCACTCATAATGAGTCAAATTTGATTCCTGACCTAATTCATAATCCACTAAACCAACCCCCAAAGGTAAATCATGGCCCTTATAGGAAATAATAACCTCTTTACCCGAGGCATGAGCTTTATTGTAATAGTAAGCAACATAGTCTTTCACATAATCTTCACGAATTCTATCGAGACCATAATCGAACCACATAAAATCCGGGTTATATTTGTCTATAACTTCAATAAGTTTTCCGTACCATTCTTCATGAAAATCTTCATCAATATACGGTTCACCCCTTTCATGGATTTGTCCATATAGATCCGAATATTCAGGATTACCGGCATCGGTTGATTTGTCCCATACAGTGAAAAAGTCCCAATTAGCAGCATGGTGAAAAGCCGTGACAAATTTCATCCCTTTACCTTTGATTGCTTTTTCTAATTCACCGACAACATCTCTTTTGGGGCCCATATCGGCTGCATTCCATCTTGAATATTTTGTATCCCACATTGCAAATCCATCATGATGTTCGGCTACCGGACCGGCAAATTTTGCTCCCGCTTTCTTAAACAATTCTGCCCACTGGTCGGCATTGAATTTTTCGGCTTTGAACTCCGGTATCAAATCCTTGTATCCAAATTCCGGAGTTATTTTTCCAAATCTTTCATAAAACTCTTTGGCTTCCTTGTGATATGGTCTTAGATACGCTATATGGCTATTCCAGGTTGCATTGCTGCTGGTTCCGGTATAGCAGTAAATTCCAAAATGGGTGTATATTCCAAATTTACCATCTTTTAGCCATTGGGGCGTTTGATGCATACTGAGTGATTCCCAGGTTGGTTCGTAAGGGGCATTGTTAATTGGAGTTTTTGCTGATATTGGTGTCAGCATTATCCTTTCTTTCAATCTTATATCAACAGATGAAGCTCCAACTTGAATTTCAAATTTACCCGGTTCGACCTTCCAGGATGAAGACTTTTCATCCCAAAAAGAAAAGTCCCGTTTCTTGAGTGTGAAATATACCGTTTTCTTTTGGCCTGCTTTTAAGTTAACTTTTTGGAAATCCTTCAGTTCTTTTAAAGGACGCTCAACTGTTGCTTTCAAATCTTTTACATAAAGCTGTACGATCTCTTTACTATCTACATTCCCTGTGTTGGTTACGTCAACTTTCACCAATACATCATCTTGCACGGTATAATTTTCCGCATTGGTCTTTAAGTCGGCATATTCAAACGTGCTGTATGACAGGCCATGCCCGAAAGCATAAAGCGGTTCAATGTTTTTATATTCGTACCAGCGGTAGCCTGTAAATACCCCTTCATTGTAGTGTATGTCAAAGACAGGGTAATCCATGTCCATATCGAAGTCCCAGCCGCTATATAATTCTTCGCCGGCGGGCAGGTACGGATAGCCGCAAGAATCTTTGAAATCACGCTCGATCGTAATCGGCAGTTTTCCCGACGGATTTGTTACACCGGCAATAATCTCTGCCAAAGCCTGGTTTCCCACCTGTCCCGGATACCAACTGTACAAAATTGCCGCCACGTTGTTGTTCCAACTGCTCATGTTTCTGCCGCCGCCCGCATACATTACAACCACTGTTTTAGCATTTAGTTTTGCAATCCTGCCAATATCGGTGTTTATTTCTTCGGGCAAGTCGAAAGAGATATCAGAGCCTTCACTATCTTTAGTTCCTGCGCTATAGATAACAATTGAGGCATCGGCTATTTCTTCATCTGTCGGATGTTCAATGTGTTTTATATTTTCGCCAAATTGCGCCTTTAAAGCATCAAGCAAAGTAATTTGATCGAAACCAATTACATAGGCGGCACCGCTTCCAATAGCTAATTTGTCTACATATTCCCCGGTCACCAGGATAACATCACCTTTTTTTGCGTTCAAAGGCAGGGTTTGGTTGTTGTTCTTAAGCAGCACAATACCTTCACGTGCGGTATCAAGCGCCACTTCAATGTGTTTATCATAATTCTTTAAATAGGAAGTATCCTTAACGGTTCGTTCATCCACTCTCATAGCAAATGCTGTTGCCATGATGTTTTTGGCCATACGGTTTATATCTTCTTCTTTCACTTTCCCCTCTTCAATCAGGTTTTGGGCCTCTCTGCGAAGATATTTTTCATGGTCATCTTCGCTGTAAACACCATCATCCGTTTCGCCCGGCATATCGAGGTCGAGTCCCGACTTGAGTGCCTTTTCAGCATCCCAAATCGATAACCAGTCACTCATGACAAGCCACTTAAAACCTAAATCTTCACGCAACAGTTTGCTAATCACATATTTGCTGTGCGCCGAATATTCGCCGTTAACCTGGTTATAGGCTGTCATCACGGCCAGCGCACCTGCATTTATTCCTGCTTCATAAGCCGGCATATAAATCTCGTGCAATGCCCTTTCGCTTACCACTGAGTTCGACGTCCGACGCCTAAAATCGCTGTTGTTAGCAATGAAATGCTTGAGCGTGGCAATGGTCCCTGTATTTTGCAATCCGACTACATAATTTTCAATTATTCTTGCTGCCAGAAATGGGTCTTCGCCGAAATACTCGAAATTGCGGCCGCACTGCGAAATACGGTACATATTCATGCCAGGCCCCAAAAGCACCGCGATACCACCTGCCCTGCATTCTTGGCCGACGCTTTTGGCATAAGCCCGGGCCAAATCGATATTCCATGTACTGGTCAGCGCAATAGGGGCGGGAAAAGCTACAGATTTGGCCAAATGATCCTTGTAATCGACAAGACTTATACCTTGGGTGGCATCTGAAAAACGCAAAGAAGGAATACCATATTTCTCGTAACCTCTTGTGAAAAATATGCTATGCCCTCCAATCATTTCAATTTTTTCCTCAAGAGACATCTTTGGGAGGATACTTTCAGCTTTTGCCATTGCAGTTTCGTATGAAACAGGAGGCTCGAAAGGCGGGAATGGGATCTCTTTTTCAAAATCCTTGTCATCAGCATATCCGTATGCGCCAAAAAACAACACTATGATACATAGAACAAATGTTTTTTTCATTATCTGTCTCCTTGTGAGTAATATTATTTTCAATCGAAAATTACATTTATAGTTCTTCCAGAGAAGAGCCATGGTTTTCTCAAAACAAATCAGAAAAGCAATTTGATGGAAGTATCCTTCATCGCCTTTAGAGGTATCCATATCACCAGATTGTCACCTTCAAATCCTGAGCTGAAATTTTTAAATTCCTCATCATTTAACTTCATTTTCAAAGAGCTGTTTTTGTCCAGTCCCTTGATGACAAAGGCCGGGTTGACCAGTGGCCGGTCATGACCGGCCTTAAATAATAAGTGCAAATCCTGTTTGCCGGATGTTCTGGTTAATTTATAAGCCTTTTCTTTTATTTCATAACCGTCATAGTGATACCCATCACTCTTCAAAACGCATTCGGGAGCTCTTTCCCAGCTTTTTGCCAGAGCGACCAGTTTGTCCACACGCTGCTGTTCGGTGGTTTCATCGGTCATTCCCAAAAGATAAATCTTGGTCAATGTCTTTTCCGTTTTCTCATGCCAGCCCCACTTAATTACATGCGACAAGGCGGATGAGTAACTCTCGTCGGCTGAAAAATGGCCACGTCGGGGCCAGGTAATGAAAACGGTCTTGTCGATATTTCGATGGTCATCCATTGGCATGTAATAAGGTTTAATCTCCACATTGCCTTGAGTAACAATCGTGAAGGGGTGGTATTTGCTTTTAAGGTTTACCATCTGAATATTCGCCGGATCAAATAGGCTGCAGTCCGGCGGATAGGGCTTATAATTAATGCGTTTGTATTCGCCATCCATCGTGATAAGTGTTAGTGCCTCTGTTTCAATAATATCCGGCGGCTGCAGCCCCGACACCCCATGAATAAACGTTTCCTGGGTTTCAAAAACGGTTCCCCGAATGCCCCAGAAAGCGCAATGCCCGGGTAGTCCCCAAAACGCGACCGCATCTTCGGTTTTACCGGTATAGATTTTGATAACACGAACGGAAACACCATCCGGATAGATATAATACCATTCGTCTGACCAGTCCCCCTCTCCGTAGGGCGAGCCGCTGTCAACGTATGTGTGCAGGACTTCACCCGCGGGGGTCTTTAAAACACCCCGGAAACGCACAACCTTACGGGCGGGATTTTGCCTTTCGATCCACATAACCGCATCCCGGTCAAATAAGACTTCGCCCCATCCGGGGTGTTCCTTCTCGATAGACGCGGTTTCCCCCCATTCATTGGAAAAGCCGATACCTTCCGGGGTATAATAGGCTGCTCTTGGTGGACTAAAGATCATATGAAAGTCTTTGTTAGGAAACGTTACTTTTACCGAATATTCCCTGTCTCCCTTCTTAACAGGTTCGGTTAAACCTTCCGCCTGAAATTTATCCGCCTGGTTTGCACTCAGACAAATGGAAGAATACACAGAAAGCATTAAAAGAAAGAAAACTACCATGATTAATTTATTTTTGAGTTCCACGATAACACCTTTCACCTTTATTGATAAAACTTGCTAATTTTATTTCCAGATCGATTCCAATTCATATACTTCAAAATTATTGATTTTGAGGTCATTAATCCTTTGCCCCCCATCTCCAGCTCCGAACCTCATCCCTCTGTTTTCAGGATTGAGTTTTCTGGGCAAAATCATGGTAAACCTTCCATGGTCGACGAACACTTCCAGACTGGTGCGGTCCACGATGAATTCATAAAACATCTTGTTACTGCCAAGTTCAGGCAGGTATTTCAGACGAAATGATTCGGCTTCAGGGTCCCGCACGTTAAAGTAAAAGATGTTCGGCTTTAGTGTATAATACAGAACATCTTCATCGAAGATGATGCTGTATGCGATGGCGTTTATATTTTCGATTTCACATTTGACATGCAGCAAACTGGAGTCAATGTTCTTGAGTTCTCTATTGGCCTGCTTCACTGTAAGGCTGTCCCATTTGTGGGCTTTGGTGTGTAGTTTTTCAATTTCTTTCACCGGTTCATTGAACATCCTGACGCCATTTGCAGTGTTTCTCAAGGTCAGTTCGGTGGGAAAGCTCATCAATCCGTTAAAGGGCGGCGCCGGATCGGGAATCTCAACCCAGCCGGGAATCTCTATATACCCAACCTGAATCCGGCGTCCATCTGTCTTGGAAACGTTGGTAAATGTCTGAGCTGCAAAAAACTTTCCCTGGATGTAATTGAACATTCCTGTTTCTGGGGTAAATTTCTTCCCGTCGAAATCACCGATGAGATAGTCTCCGGAAACGCCATACATAACCCATTTGGTGTGTTTAGAATTACCATCTACCGGCAGTTCAAACAACTCCGGACACTCCCAGAATGTCTGGGTATGGCTCTGGTATTCCCATTTTTTCAAATCATCGGAAGTAAAGATAGAATGCCCGATACGCTCATAAACAACCATGACCCACTTGCCCGTAGGTTCATGCCGGAACACCTTCGGATCGCGGGCGTTATATGTCCCCAATACCTTAAAACGGTCTCCAATAACAGGATTGTTCTTATATTCTGTCCAGGTTCGGCCCTTATCGTTCGAATATGCGATGTTCTGGCAATCCGCTTCACGGCCTTTAATGGACTTTGGTGTCGTATAAATAGCAACCATTACATCATTTTTCCCTGCCTTAAAACCGGATGTATTCTTATAATCGACCACGGTGCTGCCGGAGTAGATTCCTCCGAGTTGGTGTGAATACAAGGCCTCGGGCAATTGTTTCCAGTGGACCAAATCCCTGCTCACCGCATGACCCCAGTGCATGTTACCCCAGTAGTACCCATAAGGATTGTGCTGGTAAAAAAGATGGTATTCACCGTCGTAATACACCAGGCCGTTCGGGTCGTTTATCCAGCCCCGAATACTCGAAAAATGAACCTGTGGACGGTGCTTTTCCTTATATACATTTTTAAGGTATTCCCTTTCGTCGGATTGGTAAACAAGGCCAAGCCCTTTTTGCTGTTTTCCGGATTTAGTGCTCAGCAAGGCCTTCTTATTTTTGAATTCACTTATATCCATAAACACCCAGAAATCAGGGGCAGAATCGGGAAGGAAAATATTCAGAACACGGACCACCTTGTTATTGACAACAAGTTCCAGCTTCACATTGTCAGCATCATTATATGAAACAGGGAAATTGAGATATCGTTTTTTAAGCCGGAATTTGAGCTCAGTTATCTGTCTGTTGCTTGCTGAAATCGCAATCTGCTGGAAAGTACACCCACTCAGCGATAATGAACCGGACAAAGCTACAGATTTTGCCATAAATGTCCTTCTATCAAGCTTCTTCGGCATCATATACCTCCTTTTGTATTGAATGTACTATTGTGAATTTTTTCCGTAAATCTTCAACAATCACACGAAATTTCCCAACATTCAAGAATTAACTAAATAATATTTACTTTTTTTTATTGAATCAAAACTCGAAAATGGTAAAATGTGCAGAGAAAAGAAATATACCCTGGAATTTCCATTTATCCTTTACTCTTTCACCCATTGGGTGTTCCCTTTGATTATGGCTATTCACGACAGCACTGCAACGAGATATGGCCCAAAGGTTGCCGACATCACTAAGCCTAAGACAAATATAACATTAATTCTGAGAAGATGAACATTTTATTTGCTCAAATTTAGGCAATTTGGCATAAGCTTTTATATAGCAAATCCTTTTAAAGCCCTTAACTACATCTGCAGGTCCCCTGGAAGGTAGTTACTTGGCCTACGAAAGCGGTACGTTGAGTAGTGGCAGTCGCCTCCCAAAGAGAAAATCCTCTTTGTGCTGTTTTAAGAAATGGACCAACCCGGACATAAGCGGCATAAAAAGCTTTTGGGAGAGACTGTGTCGTGGTGAATTAAGCTTTGTTTTTACTCAAAAGGTTATGATGGATTATGCCGTGTCAATTTTTTGTGAGATGGGCCGCTGAAAGTGCCAAATCTGCGTCCGGTTCTCCGACAGGCTCATAGGTCTTGTCTGTGACCTTCAACTTCTTTGTTAGTCATCTTTCGTTCTACAAATCTTTTTCTTTCATTGTCTCCATCCGCCGATTCATTTATCGCCCTCACAGGCTAAAATGCCTTTTTCAGTCAATGCAATGTTGCGCCCCCATTGGCTTGGCTCATCTTCTCTCAGATAACCATAATCAAAAAGGAGATGTACTCGGTAGTAAGCTGCTGTTATAGTAATGCCGAACGCTTTGCTAATTTCTTTTTGTTTCGGAGCACAATCATTGCTCTTGATATAGTCATAGATAAAACGCAAAACACCCATTTCTTGCTCTTTTAATTGTCGTTCCATTTCTCATCTTCCATTCTCTAATATCACCTGAATTTCACATATTTCCACACTTTCCCACATTATACACCATAATGACCCCACATGGCAATACCTGTCTCCAAAATACTTGTGTATTTCCGCCCACCGGGTATAATAATATTGTTTTCCTTGATAGGCTGTTATTCGGAGCAAATTGACGAAACAATCGACACCCATGGCGGCTGGCCAATGAATTGGGAGCAGAAATTGACTGTTAAAGATGCTGTTATACAAGTTCTAAAAACAGAAGCTAAACCGCTCCACACAGAAGTTATAACCGATATGATTCTTTCCCGTGGTCTTTGGCAGACTTCCGGCAAGACTCCTGCAGCGACAGTCGAAGCCCGTATTGCCAGTGATATAAAGCATAATCCAAACTCCTCACCCTTCGTTCGTGTCGCGCCCCGAACCTATGGCCTGCGCGAATTGGGGGCTGTCCCGGTCTCAACACCAAAGAAGACTAAACCAACAAAGACAAAGACCAAAACATTATCTTTTACAAATGCTGCAGAAAAGATTTTGGCGAAATTCGGTGACAGAAAACCTATGCACTATCGAGATATCACCAAAAAGTCCCTTGAACTGAACTTACTCAATACTGAGGGCAAGACACCCGAAGCAACGATGTACGCCCAGATACTCACCGAGATCAACCGCAGCAAAAAACGCGGCAAACAGCCCCGCTTTGTCCAGCACGGCAAAGGCTATGTTTCACTTTCTCAGTGGTTTGGCAGAGGTCTCGTCTTTGAAATCGAAAAACATAATCGCCAAGTCCGTAATAAGCTTCACAAAAAGCTCTTTTCTCTTAAGCCGGAAGAATTTGAAGAGCTTATCGCCCAACTACTTGCGGAAACGGGCTTTGAGGAGATAGAAGTAACCAAGAGGAGTAACGATGGCGGTATTGACGTTCGCGGCCTTCTTGTTGTGGGAGAGGTTATCAAGATTCGCATGGCCGTCCAGGCCAAACGTTGGAAGAAAGGCAATAACATTCAAAAGCCGATAGTACAGCAGGTCCGAGGCAGTCTCGGCGCTCACGAGCAGGGCTTGATTATCACAACCAGTGATTTTAGCCCGGGCGCAAAGAGTGAAGCCCTTCGCCCGGATGCCGTCCCGGTAGCCCTAATGAACGGCGAAGAACTGATAGCCCTGCTCACAGAGCACAAAATCGGCGTCAGCCTACAGACCCACAACCTCCTCGAACTGTCGGAAAATAAACTATTATGATGCCCTAATAACCGCTACCCTCGGCGGCTGGCCAATAAAATAGAAAAGGAAAAAAATGGCAAATTTTAGTAATCGTATTATTAGAGCTGCCAAACTTGACGTTGCCTTGTATGAGGAAGTCGAGGCTGATAGGTCTGCGTCAGGTCAGGCTATGGGCGTTGTGGTTCTCTCCAGTATAGCAGCGGGAATAGGAAGTCGTTCAACAGCCGGTCTTTTCGGGATGCTGATGGGTGTAGTTGTAGCTCTTGTGGGATGGTATATCTGGGCGTACTTGACTTATTTCATTGGTACAAAACTGCTTCCAGAGCCACAGACTAAAGCTGATCACGGGGAGTTGTTGCGAACAATCGGTTTTTCGAGTTCACCCGGGCTGATTCGAGTGCTTGGCATTATACCGGTTTTGCAGGGCATTGTTTTTCCAATTGCTGCAATCTGGATGCTGGTTGCGATGGTAATTGCAGTCAGGCAAGCTCTGGATTATACCAGCACACTCCGTGCCGTGGGAGTTTGCCTGATCGGTTGGATTATTCAAATTGTGCTGTTTGTATTATTGTTTTCTGTTTTCGGCGGCTTTTCAGGATAAAAACGCCTGGCCAATAAAATAGAAAAGGAGAAAAAATGTGCCAACCAAATATTTATTACCAATTTGAAACGTTAAAGTTTAATCCTGAGACTGCAAAGTGGGAAAATATTGTAGAAAAAATTGGCGAAAGGCATGACTCGAAAAGGGATTGTGAAAATGAAGTTTCGCAATTTATCAGAACACTGTTAGAGGATGGAAACAAAAGCAGATATTATGAATTTCAAAAGAATGACAGAACCTCTCTTTGTTTATTTGATTTAGACCAGAAAGTAATCCAAATTTATGAGATAATCATTACAACAAAAGTGAACAACCAAGAATAATAAATGACAATAAATATAGTCACTAGGCGTAATCGTAACTCCGGCAACCTTGTAAAACTCGCAAAACTCAGAAAATAAATTTCTTGATAGTTTAAAGCGTTGTTGTAAGATTATTTAGGTCGTATGGATAAAATTGTGTTCTTTAACCGTTGACTCATTGCCTTTATTTGTCAATATTTGAGGGAACATTTATGAAGACAAGAATTTTCGAGCGGTCATCGCATAACCCTATCATTTCGCCTTTAAATCTACCTTTCCCGGCGGCAGCCGTACTAAATCCCGGTGCTTCCGAACAGGGGGAAGAGGTTGTTCTGCTACTGCGGGTTGAGGACCATGCCGGGCACTCGAATATCTATGTTGCACGTAGCAGGAACGGGGTAACAGATTGGAGATTTGAGTCAGAGCCGATACTTCGCTACGGTGAGCAAGACC
>Ga0114922_10005104_pt1 | contig 12143 bp, 10 predicted proteins | sample AartaG_FD_100975 | JGI IMG/M metagenome (GOLD analysis project Ga0114922, IMG submission 100975) | Deep subsurface microbial communities from Aarhus Bay to uncover new lineages of life (NeLLi) - Aarhus_00045 metaG | ecosystem: Environmental > Aquatic > Marine > Oceanic > Sediment | place...
GTCTCTGTATTGACGCACTTTGCCCTTTTTCAGGGCCCGGTTGTCCCGGAGAAATCCGAAGCGGATTTCCGGTGTATTATTTGCTGTGATGACAGCTTTGATGCCAGGCAGCCGTTCCGCATTGGATGTGTCGATGTGTTTGATCCGGGCATGAGGAAAATCACTGAATTTGATCTTTCCGTAGAGCATTCCCGGACGTTCGAGATCGTGGATGTAGTGGGCTTTTCCTGCCGCTTTATCCGGGCCATCCGGTCGAGGCATTGTTTTCCCGATATGAAAAAAATCCCTCATGATTTATCCCTTATAAGAACCGCTGCTTTTTTCACGGCTTCTATGATCTGGACATATCCTGTGCAGCGGCAGAGGTTACCGGATAGAGCTTCTCTAATTTCTGCTTCGGAAGGATTAGGATGGATATCGAGCAAAGCTTTGGCAGAGAGGATCATGCCGGGCGTGCAAAAACCGCATTGGATAGCTCCGCTGTCGACAAAGGCTTGCTGGATGTCCGAGAGTTTGTTTTTTTTGCCTGTGACCCCTTCTATCGTGGTAATATTTTTACTTGCAGTTTCGAATGCAGGATAAAGACAGGCATTGACAGCCAAGCCGTCGACCAAAACCGTACAGGCTCCGCATTCTCCCTCCCCGCAACCCTCCTTTGTCCCGGTCAAGCGTAATGAACTGCGCAGGAGATCCAGGAGAGACTGGTGGCTGTCTGCGGTCATATCGATTTGTGAACCGTTCAGCATGAAAGAGATTTTCTTTTTCATGTTCGGTGCCTTTCCCCGAACTCATGGTCCATAAGTTTTATGAGTGCGCGTTTTACCAGCACACCCACTATGTGTCTCCGATACTCGGCAGTGGATCTGATATCCGTGATGGGTGATACGCATTTAGCTGCCAATTGTTGGGCCTCGGCAATCAGATTTTCTGAAAGAGTCGCTCCTTCTAACAGGGCTTCTACTTCAAAAAGACGTAAGGGCGTGGGTGCAACAGATCCTGCAGCGATACAGGCTCTGAGACAATTGTCTCCATCAGTGGAGATCAGGACGGCTACACTTGCCACGGCCAGGTCCATTTTTGTCCGCCCCTTTTTTAAGAATATCATTTTTGTATTATGTCCGGGAGACTCTAGCAGGATACCGGTCAAAATTTCCCCAGGCTCAAGACTTGTTTCACCAGGTCCCCGGAAGAATTTTTCAATCGGGAGATCCCGGCTTTTCTGGTCACTTTGTAGCTGGATTTTGGCTTCCAGCACAAGAAGGGGTGGGGCGATATCGGCGGCAGGAGAGCCGTTGCAGAGATTGCCTCCGATAGTGGCCACATTTCGGATTTGGACACTTCCTATAGCTTTTGCGGCCTCGACGAGAACTGGATATTTTTCAAGCAACAATGAGTTAATAATAAGGTCGTTGATAGAGGTCATTGCACCTATGCGGATATTCCTGCCATTTTCCACGCCTGAAAGACCGGGAACGGATCGAAGAGAAATAAGAGCATACGGACAGAGTTCTTTTTTTTTAATACGGACCATCAAGTCTGTCCCACCGGATATGAACAGGGAATCGGGAATAGTTTTTTTTAGCCGGAAAGCCTCTTCTAGAGTGTCTGGTTGATAATATTCATAACGACTCATGTCACAATCCCTTGGTCCCTGAGACTAGCGATCTCGTCCGGAGATAGACCCGCTTCTTGGAGGATGGCATCCGTGTGTTCACCATAAGCCGGTGCAAAAGGCAGAGTTTTCTGGATGTGTTCCAGATGTTCAGTGGGCACAGCTGGAGGGGGTAAACGCACGAATTTCCCATCTGGAGTTTTTGTCCTCAGGGCAGAATCTTTGAAAAAAGGCAGGTTCGGCACTTCCTCGATCGATGTGATCGGAGAATGGGGGATAGCGGCCTCTGATAGAATTCCAGATACTTTTGCCGAGGTTTGTCTCTGCGTGATAGTCTCGATGGATTCGTGAAGTTCAGTCTTGTTTTTCCTGCGTCCCTCGTTTGTCGCAAACCGATCCTGATTCAGGCTGGCGAACATGGACTTTTTAGCTATCCGACTCCATTGGGCATCACTGCCGATCGCCATGTAGATGAAGCCGTCTTGTGTGCGGTAGGCATTGACCGGGATAAACTGGCGGTGCTCATTGCCCGAGCGCTTTAGTTCAGAAGGCGGCGATCCCATATCGAGCATCGGAATAAATGTGTGAAGCCAGGAGAGAGCAGCCTGGGCCATCGAGATGTCGATGATTTTCCCCTTGCCGGTTTCCTTCCGATCCATCAGAGCCAGGAGGATCTGGGCAAATGCCTCATCGCCAGCCTTAAGGTCGATGAGTGGTGGTCCACATTGCAGCGGAGGACCATCGGGATGACCTGTGAGGTCCATGTATCCGCACAATGCCTGCATCACGGGATCATATCCGGGAACGTCCGGATAGGCCAAACCCATGGCCGATATGCAACACCAGATGAGGTCTTCTTTTCCTTGGCAAAGCGTTTCATGATCGATTCCTAGTTTTTTGTGCCGGGCCGGCATGGTGTTGGTACAGAACACATCGACATCGAGTTCCTCGATAAGGCGTTTTAGTAGGGCCTGGCCTTCTTGTTTTTTTAGGTCGATGGCGATGGCCTCCTTGCCGACATTGGGAGCCACGAAGTAGCTATGTCGGTCCTCCCCGGCCACCGGGCGTCCGATGTACCGGTTGGGGTCCCCTTTGGACTTCCGGCCGAGTACCGGAGTGGACTCCAGCTTAATGACGCGCCAGCCCAAATGGACGAAGCGGAGGGTTGCATAAGTCAAGGTCAGTGCTTGCTCTACACTGATTATGGTTTGAGGTCTCAAGATGCCAAATATATAACTTATGGAAAAATTGATGTCAAGCTTGGCTCTTTTCTTGCAAATTGGAAATTTTTAATATAATCTTTCTTGCGCACGATGATCGTTCGAATCAAAGAATTGACATACCTAGCTATTTGGAAGGAGGATTGAATGCTACCAGGAGTAAAAAAGTACCCCCATATCTTCAGCCCAATCCAGATCGGTAAATTGTGGGCAAAAAACCGGATAAAATACGCTTCCACGGAAACAAATTACAACTACAGCGATGGCTTTGTTTCAGATAAGGAGCTTGCCTATATAGAGGCGCATGCACGAGGGGGATCAGGGATCGTGACAACCCAAGGGGCCTACACAGACCCAAGAGGAGAGGGCCAGGGGTATGTGGGGATGATGGGTATATGGGACGACAAGTTTATCCCCGGGTTGAAAAAGATGGCCGATGTTATCCATGCGGGAGATGCTCTGGCCTGTCTTCAATTGATGCACTGTGGCCGGGTCGGAGGGATCAATCTCCCCTATACGGTCGGCCCTTCAGCCATACCCCAAAGACTGCGTCGCTTTCGTCCGCCAAGAAAGATGAGCATCCCAGAGGTCGAAGAATGTGTTCAGGATCATATCGATGGTGCCAGGAGATCTGTGGAGGCTGGGTATGACATCATCGAGATCTCGGGCATAGTAGGCTACCTCATATCGAACTTTATATCCAAATACACAAACTGGCGAAGCGATAAGTACGGCGGGGATATTCAGGGACGATCCGCATTTATGAGAAAGATCGTCGAAGGAATACGGACGGAGGTAGGGCAAGATATCCCCATCGGCATACGCCTGTGTGGGTGGGAGATGCTGGATGACCGGGAGGGGAATACTGAAGACGAGAGCATGGAGTCCATCAAGATAGCCGAGGCGGCTGGTTGTGACTTCATCAGCGTGACGGTGGGATGGCAGGAATCCTTGGGATCTGTCATCTCCAGAGATATCCCTATGGGGAAGTGGCTGTATGTGGCCGAACGGACAAAAAAAGAGGTCAACATCCCCGTCAGCATGGCCTACAGGCTTTTTGTCCCCGATATCCCGGAGAAGGCCATTGCCGAGGGGAAACTGGACATATGGGAGATGTGCCGGCCGATGATCGCAGATCCGGCCCTTCCGAACAAAATTATGTGGGACAAGCAGGAAGATATCATTCCCTGTATTGCCTGTCAGGTCTGTTTGGCACGCCTTTTCCGCGATGCTCCTGTGAACTGTACGGTACGGCCTTCATGCGGACATGAAGGGGAGCGGGAATGGGGTTACTACGGATTCCCAAAGGCAGAGGTGAAAAGAAGAATAATGGTCGCAGGCGCAGGCATCGCAGGGCTTCAGTGTGCCAGCATCGCCGCAGAAAAAGGGCACGATGTCACTGTTTATGAAAAGACCGATCATATCGGAGGCCAGTGGTTTTATGCATCCAGGAATCCCTGGGGAGAAGGTTCCGATAAATACTGGGATGACGAGGAATTCATGAGATGGGTGAGCCATATGAAAGCCCAATGCGATAAGTTCGGGGTGAAATTTAGGCTGGACACGCCGGTGACCAAGGAACTGCTCGAGCAGGAAAAGCCCGATTCCCTGGTCATCGCGACCGGTGTAGAACCGGAGGTTCCGGACACACCTGGAGCAGACCTACCGCATGTCAAAAGCATGTTCGATGTATTCACGGGAAAGGTGAAGCTAGGAAAGAGAGTGGTTATCCTCGGAGGATCGGGTGCCGCTATCTCGCTTATGCTTTTTGTGATCGATACGCTGGAGAGAGAAGGCCAAAAGGATACTAGCCTTGTCATGATCGATCCCGCTCCGCGTTTCGGATTGGATGTGAACCCCTCTTATATCTGGAGGTATCGACTCAGGCTTAAAAAGGCAGGCGTCCAGCAGTTGACATATGGAAAGGTGAAAGAAATCCAGGGAAACAGCGTGATCGCGGACTGGAAGATCTTTGATAGAAAGACAAAGGAAAAACAGGAATTCAACGACCAGTCCATTCCTGCCGATACGGTCATCTTGGCGCAACTCGTTCCCAATAAAGATCTGGGTTATGGCTCTTTCAAGGGCGATACGGCCATGATCGGAGATTGCGTCTGGGTGAGACGAGGCTTCGATGCGATACAAGACGGATTCCGTCTTGGCATGCGATTTTAATGGCCTGAATTATTTATAAAAAATGCCGATGTATAATGTAATTACAGAAATATCAGGAAATTATCCTGATATTGCCAGTCATCCTGAAAAATACTTTTTCAGGACAAAACAAATATTTTTCATCAGCATTTTTTATAAATAATCCAGGATAAGAAAGGAGAAAAATATGATATTACCGAAAATATCCAGTGCGCGGCCCAACATTCCGGGCACCAAAATGAGTGTTTACCCCCATTCCGGATCCAGCCATCTGGGATTATACCCCTGGATCGATGCCTACAGATGCAATGGCTGCGGAGCCTGTGCCCGTGCTTGCCCTCCGGGAATCATCGGACTGCACAAAGGAAAGGCCGCAGTCGTGCTGGACCTGTGTCAGCAGTGTGGGGAGTGTTTCGAGGCGTGTCCGGTCGAGGGAGCTATTCTATATAAGCTTCCCCCTGGTTCTCCAGAAACAGGGAATACCCCGTATTTTTCAAAGATCTAAAACCGAGGATCTTTTAAATAGGAGTTCATATCAAATTTGTAAAGGAGGATATAAGGTGCCTGAAAAATTAAAAACGAATTTTGTGGATCATATATGTATCGCTGTCAACGATGTCAAAAAAGCGGAAAAGGACTATGTCGATGCGTTCGGTTGGGACGTGGCCTACCGCTATGTCGACGAGCCTGAAAAGATACGGGTCACCGGCTTCATGGTGGGACCCACGGCCATTGAAATCATGGAAGACCTCGACGGCACGGGCGAAGTGGCAAAATTCATCAGAAGAGCCGGAGAGGGCGTGATGCTCATAAGCTACAATGTGGACAATTGCGAGGATTCCCTCGAAGTCCTGAAGAAGAATAAGGTGAGGCTGATCGATCAAAAACCCAGGTTTTTTGCTGAATACAACAGAAATTTCGCCTTTATCCATCCGGCTGCTACGCATGGGATTTTGACGGAAATTATCGACGGCAAATATTAGGGGGTCGCGTCTCAACATTTGACATTCAATAATTCCTGACTTCTTTATCAAATTTTTTCATTATCAATTTCAGTTTAGTATTCTTTTCTGAATCTAGTAAAAATCTCTTCACCATCTGACATACTGCTGCATAATCCATTTCAGATAATTCACCTATCTCTCGTAAACTCAGATCAGTATATTTTTTCAATCCATATAAATATATTTTCCTGTATATGTTTCCTCTTTTCTTAATCAATAGTTCCTTTTCTTTAAGCTGAAAAGTTCTTAGGATTATATTTTTTATATCTTCTCTGTTTAGCTTACTTAGGTGCTTTAAGTCAGGCTTTTCACGCAGTTCACTTTTTTTAGTGTCAGATGTGAATTTCTTTATCATCTTATCTCTAAATTCATTTCCTCCTAATATCGCATATTTGCCGCTGATATTGTCCTTTAGGATCTCATTACCCTTAATCATGAAATTATATACGAAAGCCTTATATGCATTTCGTCCCCCTGAAAACTTTTTTAGGATATCATCTGAAAATATCCGATGAATTGATTTTTCAATTTTTAAATAGTCATTAAAGCTGCTCCATCTGTATTTTTCTGGATTATTCACTATCTTTGCCCGAACAGGATTTAAGTGAATATATGCGCTTAACGTTAATAAATATGACTCTTTCTCCACTAAAATTGACTTATATCTCCCTTGAAATACTGAGCCTATTATTTGATGCTTTGACTTTAACCAATTGGAATAACTGGTATTAATATAGTGCATCGCTTTTGATAGATTTCCTTCTGGTGTCTCTATCAAAAGATGATAATGATTAGCCATCAAAGCGTAACAGTGGATCTTCAAATTGAATTTATCGATAGCTTCCCAAAGTTTTTCCAAGAATTTCAAGTTATCTCTATCATCAAAAAAAATATTGTCTCTTCTTTCTCCTCTCGAGAAAACATGATAAAAAGCCCCCTTATATTCTATCCTTAGTTGTCTTGCCACAGTCAGAGATTCTCTGGAATGAACGACGGAATGATTAGTTAATATTTCTCATTCAAGAAAGAAAAAAAACCACGTGGCGTTTAAAAGAGATGATGACAATAGTCAACGAATGGAAGAATGAAATGTCAAATGTTGAGACGCGACCCCTCTTATCGATTGAAAGGAGAAGAAGCCTTGTTGTATAATTCAACATCCATAAGTTTGGAAAATGACAGAGAATACATCATTGGGCGGGAAAAGAATCAGAGTAGTGATTGCCAAGCCCGGGCTGGATGGGCATGATGTGGGGGCCAAAGTGGTTGCTCTGGCTCTGAAAGACGCAGGCATGGAAGTTATCTATACCGGTCTTCACAGGACGATCGATGAGATCGTGAAAACAGCGCTGGAAGAGGATGTGGATGTGATCGGAATTTCCATTTACTCGGGAGCTCATCTTGCCCTGAGCAAAAGGTTGATGGATCGATTAAAAGATATGGAGCTTGCAGATAAAATGGTCTTGGTCGGGGGAAATATTCCACAAAAAGATGTCATAACACTCAAAGAATATGGAGTCGACGGAGTATTTCCAGTTGGATCGAAGCTGGATGATATCGTCAATTTTATCAAAAAGAGGATTGGCAAGTGAGATGAAAAAAAATAACGCCGAAGAGCAAAAAATCGTTGTTCTTGAATCCGGGATCGAGGTGAAACCGGTCTACGGTCCACAAGATACTAGGGACCTGAACTACGATGAAAAAATCGGCCATCCCGGTGAATATCCGTTCACGAGAGGAATTCATCCCCTGATGTACAGAAAGCGCCCCTGGACAATGCGCCAGTATTCCGGTTTCGGAACCCCGAGAGAAACAAACGAGAGGTTCAAATGGCTCCTGGATCAGGGGCAGACTGCTCTCAATGTGGCTTTTGATCTACCCACACAACTGGGCCTTGATTCGGATGATCCGTTTGCAGAGGAAGAGGTGGGCAGGGTCGGCATGGCTATCGATACGCTGGAAGATTTGGAGGAAGCTTTTGTCGATATCCCAATTGATAAAATCAGCACGGCATTGACAATCAACCCTGTAGCTTCTGTTTTGTTGGCCATGTATCTTGCGGTGGCCGAGAAACAAGGAATCCCTTGGGATCAAGTCAGAGGCACGACTCAGAATGATATATTGAAAGAGTATATCGGAAGGGGGACGTGGATTTTTCCCGTGGATCCATCGATCCGCCTGATCGGCGACATGGTGGAGTTTTGCTCTCAATACGTTCCCAAGTTCAATCCATTCAGCGTTTGCGGCTACCATATCCGAGAATCGGGAGCAACACCGATCCAGGAGATGGCTTATGCCTTCGAAATTGCCATCACATATATACAGGAAGTTTTAAAGCGGGGATTGGCCATCGATGATTTTGCCGGGAGGATTGCCTTCAACTTCGATATTCACGGGAATATATGGGAACAGGTAGCAAAATTCAGGGCGGGGAGAAGGCTCTGGGCAAAGATCATAAAGGAACGATTCGGGGCTAAAAATCCCCGTTCCATGACATTGCGGATGATTGCGGGAGGGGGCGGCGGCGGCCTCACCGTGCAGCAGCCAGAGAATAATATAGTTAGAGGAGCCTATTATGCCCTGATCTCAGCCTTATCCGGAACCCAAACCATGGCTCTTTGTTCTTATGATGAGGCTTACACGATCCCTTCAAAAAAGGCCGCCTTGATAAGTTTAAGAACCATGCAGATCCTGGCAGATGAGATGGGTCTCATAGACACGGTCGATCCCCTGGGGGGTTCTTATTATATCGAGTGGCTGACAGATAAAATGGAAAAAAAGATCGTGGAAAGTATGCAGAAAGTTGAAGATATGGGGGGAATGGTCAAAGCCGTCCAAGAAGGCCACATACAGAGAGAGGTAAGCCACCAGGCTTACTCGAGAGAGAAAAAAATTCAATCGGGAGAAATAGCGAAAATCGGCGTGAACAAGTATGTCATGGAAGGAGAACGGACAGAAATCGAATTGCATACGTTTAACTCAAACGTTGCCGAAGAGCAAAAGAATAAATTGGGACGGATAAAAGGAGAAAGAGATAATGCCGGTGTCGAAGAGGCTTTGATCGGATTGAAAAAGGCGGTGCAGACAAAGGGAAATGTGATGCCTCACATGTTAAAAGCAGTCAAAAGTTATGCCACTCTGGGTGAGATCACGAAGGTATTGAAAGAGGTTTTTGGCGAATTCAAAGAACCCGTGGGGCTATGACGGAATACAAGATAGGCATCGATGTCGGAGGGACCTTCACTGATTTTTTACTCACCTCCCAGGACGGGGCTTCCGAGATTTACAAAGTTTTATCCATACCTGAAGACCCTTCCTTGGGATTGCTGAACGGTCTTTCGGAAATGGCAGAGGCTCATAATGTCCCCCTGCGGGAATTTATCAAAAAGGTCACGACGATAGTCCATGGCACGACTGTGACCACAAATGCTGTTTTGACCAGGAAAGGGGCAAAGACAGGACTTTTGACGACAAAGGGTCTGAGAGATGCGCTCGAAATGAGAAGAGGGATCAGAGAGAAACAGTATGACAATAGATACACGAATGTCCAACCCCTAGCCCCTAGATTCTTGAGGTATCCTGTGGAGGAGCGGCTGGATTACAAGGGGGACATCATCACAGAATTGAATGAACGAGATGTGTTGGATGCAATAGATCTGTTTAAAAAAGAGGAAGTCCAAGCCATTGCGGTCTGTTTCATGAATTCTTTTGCCAACGAAACCCACGAATCCAGAGCAGCCGAAATCATCAAAAAGGAATGGGGGATGGGTGATGTGAGCCCTTACCTGACGGTTTCATCGGAATTTTTGCCGAGCATCAGATTCTACGATCGCGTATCGACGACCGTGTTGAACTCTTACGTCGGGCCTATCCTCAGCAGCTATCTGAAAAGTCTTGTTCGCAAACTGGGAGATATCGGGTTCGATGGGATTCTTCTCATCATGCAATCCAACGGAGGCGTTGTATCCCCGAAAATAGCGATCGATAATGCGGCCTTAACACTCCTGTCGGGCCCAGCGGCAGGCCCGGTAGCGGGCATAGAGTATGCTTCTGTGCAGGGATACCATGACTGCATCACCATCGACATGGGTGGAACGAGTTTCGATGCGGCTTTGATAAAGGATAAAACGCCTTTGGTCACAACAGAGGGAGAAATCGATCGGTTGAGGATAGCACTCCCGATGCTGGGCATCGTGACCATCGGTGCGGGAGGCGGCAGTATCGGGTGGGTCGATGAGGGCGGACTTCTGCGGATGGGGCCTCAGAGCGCCGGATCTAATCCAGGGCCTGCGTGTTATGGTTTGGGAGGGGAATTGCCGACTTGCACGGATGCCGATTTGATCCTCGGATATTTGGACAAAGAGTTTTTTGCTGGCGGGAAAATACCTCTTAGCTTCGAAAAGGCGGAGAAGGCCATCAAAGAAAAAATCGCTGACCCGCTGGATATGGACGTGGGAGAAGCCGCTGCAGGGATGTATCGTGTCATAAACGTCAATATGGCGACTGGTGTCCGTGAAGTGAGTGTCAAGCGGGGACATGATCCCAGAGAATTTCCCCTTATCGTTGCAGGTGGGGCAGGCCCGGTTCATGCATGCATGATCGGTTTGGAGCTGGAGATCCCAGTTATGATCATCCCCAAAGAATCGTCGATTTTTTGTGCGGCGGGCATGTTGATTTCCGATTTGAAGCACAATTTTGTCAGGACTTACTCCACGCGTCTGGAGGAAATGGATAAGAATAAGTTTAAAACTCTGTTTCGTGATATGGAGGATGAAGCGAACAAACTTTTAAAATCAGAACGGATTCCGGAAGATGCTATCCATCACACCTATTCGCTGGATTTGAGGTATGTCAAACAATACCATGAAGTCAATGTGGAAATCGCCAGGAAGGATATCGAAGATGGAAACATCGAACGCATAGAGAATAAATTCCATCCGGAACACAACAGGCTTTATGGCTATTCTTTGGAAGAACAGGGAACGCCCATCGAGCTGATTAATCTGAGGCTTTTGAGCGTTGGGAAGACAGTCAAGCCGAAATTTAGTCAGGAAGAGTTTGTCGGAACAGATCCATCCAAGGCGTTTAAAAAGAAGCGCGATGTTTATCTTCCTTTGGAGGAGACTTTTGCGGAGGCCCCTGTTTATGATGGACATAAGATGATGTGTGGGAATCGGGTGGAGGGTCCGGCTGTGATCGAGCAGGTGAATACAACGACTTTTGTCACACCCGAGTACAATGTTTTGTGCGATCAATATGGGAGTTATACGGTTTATTTAAAAGAGAAGGAAAAGGAAATTCAAAAAATACTCGGGATGAGTTCCTAAGATGAATATCGACAAAATACTGGCATCCGTTTTTCAGAGAAGGTTCAAGTCCATAACCGAAGAAATGAGTATCGTTCTGACAAAAACGACCCGTTCACCCATTCTCTGCGAAGCGAAAGATTTTGTCACCGGGCTTTATGACGGACATGGGAAAATGCTTGAGCAGACCGAAAACCTTCCTATTCTATCTTTTTCCCTCGGACCTGTTTGTGAGTACATCGTCGATTATTTCGGCGATGAGATCTACCCCGGGGATGTCATATTCCACAATGATGTCTTCTCGATGGGAAACCAGAACAACGATGTTGCCGTCTATAAGCCGATATTTTTTAAGGATGAACTCATAGCTTGGTCGGCTGCAAAAGGGCATCAGGCAGATGTTGGAGGTGCCGTGCCCGGAGGTTACAATCCCAAAGCGACAGAGGTTTTCCAAGAGAGCCTCCGGATACCCCCTGTTAAGGTTTACGAGCGCGGCAAATTGCGGAAAGACGTCTGGGATCTTATTTTCGCCAATATCCGCTTTGATATCGTGGCAGCCGACATGAGAGCACAGATCGGTTCGTGTGTCGTGGGGGAAAGGGGAATTTTGAAGTTGGCCGACAAATACGGATTAGATGTTTTTGAGTCGCATAAAGAGTATCTGTTCGATTCAACGGAAAAAATGATGCGGGCTGAAATCAGAACCATACCCAATGGGGTGTATGATGGCGAGGCGACGGTCTATTACGATGGACGGACGCCTGGCTCCAAATACAAGATAAGAGTAAAAATAACAGTGAAGGATGAGGAAATCATCTTTGATTATTCTGACACAGACCCTCAGACA
>Ga0114922_10005105_pt1 | contig 12143 bp, 9 predicted proteins | sample AartaG_FD_100975 | JGI IMG/M metagenome (GOLD analysis project Ga0114922, IMG submission 100975) | Deep subsurface microbial communities from Aarhus Bay to uncover new lineages of life (NeLLi) - Aarhus_00045 metaG | ecosystem: Environmental > Aquatic > Marine > Oceanic > Sediment | place: Aarhus...
ATGCACCACCCGGACAATACGACTATCAGGACGGCTTACCTGCTCTGGCTGCAAAGGCGAGAAGAAAATTATATAAGAAGGGCCGTAAGAAGTTAAAAAAGAAAGATTATGACGGAGCGCTCGGATGTTTCAACCAGCTTGCAGAACAGGAAACGAACAATGAAAAGCTGGCTGCACTCGAAATACAGATAGGACATATTTTTTACAATAAGCGTTTTTATGTGCGAGCCTCGGAACACTATGCACGTTCGCTCAGGCATGCAGAAAAATCAGTAGATATTGAAGGTAAGGCTTCCGCGCTGGGTTCGATAGCGAATACTTACATGGACAGGCCTTCGGCGAGTGCCGAAGCCAGGGGGGAGAACGTACGCTCTGCTGTAAAAAACTACCTTGAGGCTTTGAAAATATTCAAAAAAGACGAGTATCCGCTGGACTATGCAATGACTCAGAACAACCTGGGCAATGCCTACAGGGATTTGTCTTCGATTGACAGCGCGGAGCGTGCTTCTAGCGTGCGCAAGTCGATAGAGTGTTACTGAGAGGCGTTGGAGAAAAACAGGAAAGAAGAATATCCGGCGGAGTATGCAGCCACTCAGAACAACCTGGGCAATGCCTACAGGGATTTGTCTTCGATTGACAGCGCGGAGCGTGCTTCTAACGTGCGCAAGTCGATAGAGTGTTACCGAGAGGCATTGGAGATATACAGGAAAGACGAGTATCCGGTGGATTATGCCATGACCCAGAACAATCTGGGCAATGCCTACAAAGATTTGCCGTGGCGGCATAGTGCGGAGCGTGCTGCCAACGTGCGCAAGTCGATAGAGTGTTACCGGGAGGCATTGGAGATAAAGAAGAAAGACGAGTATCCGGTGGAGTATGCGACCACTCAGAACAACCTGGGTGTTGCCTACAAGGCTTTGCCTTCGAAGGATAATGAGGAGCGTGCTGACAATGTTCGGAAAGCTATAGAGTGTTACCGTGAGGCTCTGGATATAAGGAAGAAAGACGAGTATCCGGTGGAGTATGCAATGACTCAGAACAACCTGGGTAATGTCTACAGGGCTTTGCCTGCCAAGAATTCCGCGGAGCGGGCAGGAAACTTGCGGAAGTCGATAGAGTGTTACCATGAGGCCTTGGAGATAAGGAAGAAAGACGAGTATCCCCAATATTATTGCCATACTGCTGCCAATCTTGGTCTGGCATTAGCTGAAATGGAGGATCCCGACGCTTGTTTCTGGCTCAAAGAGGCGTATTCCTTTAGAGAGTTCCTGCAGGATCAGGGCAAAGGAATCGAAGACATTATGAACGAAGTCTGCAAGGATTGAGAAGGCATTTGATTTAATTATACTTTCTTCCTTAGTGCTGTAATTCAAAGGTTCGTTTGCGTATTTTTTCCAGAAACGCCGAGCGGGCCCGTAGGGGCGACCGGCCGGTCGCCCGAACAGGGCTCAGGAGCATAAATATGCAGGGTAAACCGCTATTTTGTAAACCCAATGTTATTAGTCTTCTTCTTACGATACTTTTACTCTCCCTCTCTCTCATCTCATGCCAGAGAGGCCCGAAAAGGCCCCCGCTGCGCTTTACAGAGGCCAACAGCGGCCAGCCTGTAGTTGAAAGCATGCTCTACAACCTGGCGATTGTCTGGCGGCCTGCGAACAATACCACCGTAGATCTCAACCCGCCGCGATTCAGCTGGCCGTACGAGCCAACGATCATGCTCGAGGAGGGCGACCAAAGGGAATCCCTCCCGGTGCGCTACTACCGCTTCCAGATTACCCTGGATAGAGAGTTCGAGACCATGCTGATCGACGTAGTCGAGACACCGTTCAACTTTTACAATACTATCCAATCCCTTCCCACAGGCAGGCCGATCTACTGGCGCGTGGGCTACTACGACCCCGAGCAGATGGTTCTCCAGTGGCAGCAGACGCGAGTGTTCAAAATCTCTGCTCAGGCTGTGGACTGGGATCGCTCAGGACTTGCCGAGCCGAAATTCCTCTCCACTGAGCACCCGCGGATCATTTTTACTAAGAAAAATATCGAGGCCCTGCGCAGGCTCGCTGTCACTCACCCTTTTTCGCGGGAAATCTACGAGCGGGTGCTTGCCGACGCCGAGGCGGATCTGACATCAAGCTGGTTCAAGGATTTTCCCGGAACCGACACCATGCCCGGAAAGGAGCTGCGCAAGCTCCATCCGGACATCCCGCCCTGGCCTGACCCGGATGGCGGCGATGCTGTCTACCTGCTGATAATCGAAAGGCTGATGAACATGGCTTTCGCCTATATGCTCACCGGGGACGAGCGGTTTCTGGCAGTAGTCGAACGCCTGAAGAGGGTGGCGGCTTACCGCACAGGTGGGGAAACCAGCCCGGAGGGCCTGGGCGGCAGCGAGGACTATGTGGCACTCAACGAATATCTCAGCCTGTTCTACGACTGGTTCTACGATCATCTATCCCCGGCAAGACGCTTGGCAGTGCTCGGAAGCCTTCGCTGGCGGACCGAGCATATTGTGAACAACTATTCCTGGCGCCAGCGCAAGGGCACGAGAGTCTATCCTTACAGCATCGCAGTCTGCGGATCGAGCCACCCGTTCGAGAATATCAACTACACTGTTCCGGCAGGGCTTGCCGCTTACGAGGCTGGAGGCGTTTTTCGCACGACTTACCAGCTTGCAGTCAACTATTACAGCGGGGTGAACAACCCTTTCGGCCCGGAGGACGCCTGGAACGAAGGCCCTGGGTACGGGCTGTCAAAGTTCAAGTGGATGATGTATGCAATCTGCTATTACGATATGAGTCTTGAAGAGGCAAATTTCGGACTGAATCCGTTTCTTGACGAAATTGGCGGGTTTTTTACGCGGATGGCGCCTCTGGGACTGCGCCACCTCTCGTTCGGCAATATCGGAATCATGGAGCCCTATTACCTGAACAACCGGCTTTCCTCGTTCCGCAAACTCGCCTACCTGACCTCCGACAAGCGCTTTCTGCAAAGCTGGGAGGATGCCGGCCGGAGACTGGAGCAGATCGGGTACAGCCGCCACCGCAAGTATTCCCGCCCCTGGATCGAATACGCTCTCCCCTTTTACTATCCCGAGCCTGAATTGGAACCAGAAATTTCGATAAGCAGGCTCTTTCCGGACGGCGGATGGGTGGGAGCAAGCACCCTTTATCCCGGAAGACTCGACAACTTCAAGAACTCGGTTGGAATCAACTTCCACGCCAGGCCCAGGGGGGCGTTTAACCATTCCTTTTTCGGAGACAACAGTTTCCAGATCTATGCCTACGGGCAGAATATCACCCACGCCGGAGGGAGTACCCAGAACGGCGACCGCCACGCTAACCACTCAATGAGCCAGAATGTGGTTCTGGTGGACGGCCTCGGGCAGGCCCAGCCGAACCACTCGCGCATGAGAAATTTCCGCAAAAAACTGTTCAAGCCCTATGCTGCGCGTATCGCCCGCTACCGGGAGCAGGACGCCACTGTATATTTCAAGGGCGAGGCGGCGAACTCCTACATCCAGTACCCCTACCGCTACCAGGAATTCTGGGGCTATCTGGGTGACGGCGAGATCAACCCCTACGATGAAAAGGACCTGTCTTATCTCACCCGGGCCGACCGGCATGTGCTTTTTGTCGATGGCCGCTATTTCGTGATACTGGATGATCTGGCAGTTTCGAAGGATCGCCCCGGGGGAAGCCGGTTCAGCTGGCTCTATCACGTGCTTCAGGATGTTCCCCTCAACTGGGACGAGGAAACGCTCAGTTTCAGCTACAGGATCGAGGATGTGACAACCCTGGTAAAGGTGATATGCGCCGGGGAATTCGCTTTCGAAAACCGTCAGAAACAGCAGGGGCTGGTCAATCCGATCACCGGCGAGAACTACACAGAGTGGGTGAGAAAAATCGAACGTTATGATAATAACTACACCGGCCCGTACCCTGAGGTGGTTACACATAATATCTGGATCACGAACCGCAATCCCGCCCATGAGTTGCGAATCCTTACAGTAATTTATCCCTACCGCGAGGGCGATCCTGTGCCTCTGATCCAGCCGGTTGACGGTCTGAGTGTCAGGGTGAGTTGCGGCCGTCAGACCGAGATGGTGACTTTTGCGCCCGACATTCACCCGAAAGCCGAGTTCCAGGTTGAACTGTGATAATTTGGGCAAGCCGGTGGTCTGGATCTGCAATCATTTTCTCCAATAACAAAGGGGCACATCATGCCATGCCCCTGTCTTTTTAAAATAGAAAGGCGCTCTTTGTTAAACTTTTCCTGGTTGATTGACACTCAATTGGTGCAAAATTATATTAAATTCTGTATATATTCAGGATTGGTTCGTCCCTGATTCTTTCGATTTTTCCGGGAATCATTCAGTCTGGTTTTATTGAAAGACACCATTTGCAACAAATCTTTGTCAATGGATTATTACTGATAACTGCTATTTTTCAATTCGGAATTTATTATTGTCGATAAACAGGTACAGAGTTTCCGGACATATTTATAAAAATCGAGGAACAGATTCGAATTCCTTAAACCCGGTACCTGTTTCGCGGGGTGTGCCATGATAGAAAGAATATTTGCGCTTTTGCTTGCCGTTTGCTCTGTGGCTGTTGCCCAGGAGGAAAGCAGTCGAAATATATTAGATGATGTTGCCGCGGTTGTGGGAGGGGAGGTTATCCTTTCCAGTGAGATCAAGGGAGCGGTGATTGAGGCTGCGAGGCTGGGTCAGATTTCAATCACCGATACAGCCGCTTTGCGTCAGCTCTCGGAGCAAATTCTCAATGTGGAGATCGCCAATAAAGTCCTGCTTCACCACGCCAAGGAAGCCAAGATCGAGGTTACCGATGATCAGGTAAGCCAGGTTGTCGAGAACAAGCTCAACGAGATGCGAAAAAGGTTTCCCAGCGAGCAGGCCTTTCAGCAGGCTCTTGAGGAGGTGGGACAGACTTTGCTCGGGCTGAAGGAGCTTTACCGTAAGAAGGCCAGGGAGGAAATCCTGAGCCAGAATTATCTTCGGGAGCACAGCCACGAATTCCCACGGGTCAAGGTGAGCGAGGAGGAAGCAAGAGAATTTTTCGATAGCCAGTCAGTAGGAGCAAGCCCCGAGCAGGTTGAGTTCCAGCACATGATTATCGCTCCCAAGCCCGGAGAGGAAGTGATGGCCGAAGCAAAGGCCCGGATCGATTCGATATACAAGCGTTATCAGGACGGCGCTGATTTTGCCTACCTTGCAGAACGCCACTCGGACGGCCCCTCGGCAGCCAAGGGAGGGGATCTCGGTTTCTTTTCCAAGGGGGATATGGTCAAAGAATTCGAGAAACCTGCATTCGACATGAAGGTCGGCGAGGTGCGAATGGTGAAGACCCAATACGGCTGGCACCTGGTCAGAGTCGAGGCCAGGCGGCAGAAAGAAGTACGGGCACGACATATCCTGGCCGTAACAGAGGTCAGGGCTGAGGACTGGGAGCGCGCCAGGCAGCTTGCTGAAAGCCTGCGCCAGAGGGCACTGGAGGGTGAAAGTTTCTACAAACTCGCCAACGAATACGGTGAGGATCCATCAGAACTGGCCGAATCCCCTGGTTTCGTATTCCTGCAGAACATTCAACCGGAGGAAGTGAAGAATGCGCTCATAGGCCCCTTAACCCCGGTGCCCAATACCTCGCACCGCATCTCCGATGCCATACAAATAAAACCTCGCGGTTACCTGCTGGTGTTCGAGATCGAGCGCAAAGAAGCAGCCCCTCTCCAGTTCGAGGACGTCCGCCAGCGGATCATAAATCAGTTGCAGCAGACTAAGGCAATAGAGGCTTACATTGAAGAACTTCAAAAGAAAACATACATCGACATACGTTTCAAAAGCTGGACACCCCTTACCGGAGGATTCTGAAACACCTCATACTGTGGAGTCCGAAGGTATGCCGGTGCTGGCCTTGACCATGGGTGATGCCCGCGGTATCGGTCCTGAAGTTTTGCTCAAAGCCCTGGTTCACCCCGCCCTGGTGGGAAAATGCGAGCCGCTGATTGTCGGGGTGGCCCGAATTTTTCAGAACGAGGCGGAATTACTCTGGCCGGACAGAAAATTTCCGCCTGCCGTAAAGAAAGCTCTCGAGCGTGTGGTGGAAATCGACGTATCAGAAGAGGCCCCGCAGAATAAGTGGGTTAACAGAGGCCTGCGGGAATTTTTACTAACCAATCCGGCAATCGCTGGAAAGTGGGCAGGAAAAGCTGTTGAACGCGCTTTCGCCCTTGTCACCTCCGGAGAGGCGGATGCGCTTGTCACCGCCCCGCTTGACAAATCTGCGCTGAACCTGGGCGGCTATCATTATCCCGGACACACGGAGATGCTCGCCCACCTGGCAGGTGAGGTGGAGGTGTCCATGATGCTGGTGGCCGACAGGTTGCGGGTTGTACCGGCAACCACCCATGTTGCCCTGGCTCAGGTTCCACAGATGGTGACTGTGAAACTTCTTTTGAGCCAGTGCAGGATAATACACCGCGGGCTTCGGCAACTGTTCAGAATCGAAAACCCCCGTATCGCCCTTTGCGGGCTTAATCCCCACCTGGGCGATAGCGGCCTGGCGGGGGATGAAGACGAGAAAATAACCTCAGTTGCTGCCGAGGCGGCCCGCAGAGAAGGACTGTCGGTATTCGGGCCTTTTTCTGCGGATACGGTTTTTGTCCGGGCCGTGCGTGGAGAGTTTGATGTGGTGCTCGCCATGTATCACGATCAGGCGATGATCCCGGTGAAAATGCATGCCTTCGGCAGCGGGGTCAATCTTACCCTCGGTCTTTCTTTTGTCAGAACCTCGCCTGACCATGGTACCGCGCTGGATATCGCCGGGCAGGCTCGCGCGGATGAGTCTAGCATGCTGGAGGCTGTTAAATTGGCCGCACGGTTGGGCAGAAGCGGATTTAGGGGATGACGATGATAGAGTTCCATAATGTCTCAGCAGGCTACAGCCGAAATTCCCGTGTGCTGGAAGGGATCAGTTTCAATATCGACAAGGGCGAGTTCGTTTTCCTTACCGGACCCAGCGGCAGCGGCAAAAGCACCCTTTTGAAACTGATCTACCATGAGCTTATTCCACAGACCGGCGAGGTAACGGTTGCCGATTTCAGTTCGAAAAAAATCAAAAAAAGAAGAGTCCCTTATCTGCGCCGTAAACTCGGGATTGTATTCCAGGATTTCGCCCTGCTGGAGAACCGCACCGCAGCTGAGAACGTGTCTTTCGCCCTGGAGGTTACCAGGGCTTCGCGGTCCTTTATCCGAACGCGGCTAGCCATGGTTTTCACTCGGCTCGGGCTTGCAGGCAAGGAAAACTGTTTTCCGCACGAGCTCTCAGGAGGCGAGCAGCAGAGGGTGGCAATCGCCCGGGCACTGGTGGGCGAACCGTATATCCTCATTGCCGACGAGCCCACAGGAAACCTGGATCCCGCAATCAGCATGGATATCCTTCGCTTGATGATCGAGATAAATACCCTGGGCACGGCAGTGCTGCTGGCAACCCATAATTACAGCCTGCTTAAAGGGAAAGATGACTTTCGCAGACTCCATCTTTCAGCCGGACGCCTGGTTTACGACGGGCCAAACGGGAATTTCGCTCCCGTTCCAGAGGACTGACAGAGATTTTTTTCAACTGATCATGGCATAGTTTAAACCGGAGAAACAAGCTAAAAATGCTGCGCACCTTGAAAGAGGCAATCCTGGGATTTACCCGCGCCAAAACCATGTCGTTCTTTGCCATCCTGGCCACAGGTTTCAGTCTGCTGGTGCTCGGGCTTTTTTCCCTGGCCCTGCTGAACCTGAACGCCCTGATCCGCTATCTGGAAAACAAGGTGGAGATTGTGGTCTATTTACGGGATAATGCGGATCCCGGGCAGGTTGGCCTGGCATTGGAGGATTTGAGCAAGCTCGAGGGAGTGCGCCAGGTGCGCTACGTGAGCAAACAGGAGGCTCTGGAAAATTTCAGGGCAGACCTCGGTCCCGACAGCGATCTTTTGCAGGACCTGGAGACCAACCCGGTGCCTGCATCGTTTAATATCACCATGAGACCGGGATATCGGGATACTCTGCATGTGAAGAGTGTAGCCGACAAGGCCCAGGCCCTGACTTTTGTCGAGGAGGTCGATTACGGGAGAGAGTGGCTCAGGAGGATAGACATCTTCAAGCATGTGGTGAACGTTGTTGGAGCTACAACTGGAGCGCTGCTCGGCCTGGTGGCGATAATTCTGATCTCGAGCGCGATCAAAATCGCTGTTTTCAGCCGCCAGAAAGAAATATTCATCATGAAAATTGTCGGTGCCACAAATAATTATATCAGGCGTTCCTTTCTTCTCGAGGGCTTTCTCAAAGGAGCCATTGGCGGACTTCTGGCTGCCGGGATGATTTACGCTGTAAGCGAGATATTAAGCCGCAAAATCATGCCGATCACTTCTTTTTCAGACCGCTACTACCTTTACACCCTGCTGGCCGGAGCGTTGATGGGCCTGGTGGGAAGCTGGATTTCGCTGGGAAGATATTTAAGGCGAATATAGCCCATCCTGCCGTTAAACAGGAAAAGAGGAGTATTTTGGCCTGGAATTCTCACCCTTTCAACAACGAAAGGGATAATCTGGTGTTGGTTATTAAGCACCGCATTTTTCTCAAATTTATTCTCCTTTGCCTGGCCTTGCTGATGTGTTCCTGGCGGGACTGCCATGCACAGAAAGCCGTGGTACGCAGAACCGACAGGGAGATAAAATCAACCAAATCCAAACTGGAGCAGATCGAGGAGGAAATAGAGGCTACCGACAGGCGCGCCAGGGGTCTCAAAAAAAAGGAACTGAGCCTTGTTCTGCAAATCCAGGATATCGAGCGCAAGATCGACCGCTCGAAGAAAACACTGAAAAACCTTAACGGCGAGATCGCTGATATAAACGCCGAGATAAGTTATATCAACAGCCAACTGGCCAAACTTTCCGAAAAACTGGCCCGCAAAAAGATGATTCTCAACCGGCGCCTGCGCGAGATTTACAAACGGGGCAGGCTGAACACCGTAGCTGTACTGCTGGGAAGTCATTCTTTTACGGATCTGATCAAACGCATCAAGTATCTCACGCTGATCGCCGCCCAGGACAAACGGCTGGTCGAAGAGGTAAGCCAGTTGCAGTACAGCTACGAGGAATACCGAAGGGCAAGCCAGCGCAAGTTGGTTCAGCGCATGCAGCGCAAGGCTGAGCTGGAAGAAGAGCAACAGAAATTGGAACAGGCAGAGAAAGAGAGACAGAAGCTGCTCAGATCGATCAAAGCTCAGCGGGCTGAGGTGCTCAATGTCCTGGAGGAGCGTAGGACCGACCGCGAACGGATGAAAAAAATCATCGCCGAACTGGAACGCCGCCGCAAGGAAGCCCTGGAAAAGGCCAGGCGGGAGGGAAGAGAACTGCCGCCGGAGACAGCCTACCTCGAAGGTAAGATGGGCTCACTCAACTGGCCGGTGTCACAGGGCAAGTTGATCCGTGGGTTCGGACCCTATATGGATAAGATCACCAAAACCAGAGTAATCAACAATGGGATCGAGATAAAGGCGAAAGACGGCACAGAGGTTCGTTCAGTGGGCAGTGGATCAGTGGTCATGGCGGACTTTTACCGCTCCTATGGCAAAATGGTGATGCTCAACCACGGCTCGGGAATGTACACGATTTACGCCCATCTGGGAGACATTTTTGTCCAGGAGGGGGATTTTGTCACCGAGGGACAGGCTATCGCCACGGTGGGTTCCACCGGTTCGCTTGAGGGGCCGATGCTGTATTTCGAATTGCGCGACGGGCCGCGGGCGGTGGATCCGCTTGAATGGTTCGGCAGAATGTGACTTCCGCTGATAAAACCGCTCTGGCCGACTCTTCACCCCTGGAGGGAATAGTGAGCGAAACCGCTCTGCAAAGCCGACGGCTCGGTTTAATTGAGCTGCTGGATAAAGACTTGCAGGTATCGATGCTCGAGAGCGCGCTGAAGCGGGACAGGCTGGCAGGAACGCTGCTTTTTTTCGGTCCCGAGGGCAGCGGCAAGAGCAGCCTCGCTTTCTGGCTTGCAGCAGCGCTGAACTGCACTGCAAACGAGGGCTCCACTGCGCCCTGCTTTCAGTGCAACTCTTGCCGCAAGATCCAGTCTCTTAATCACCCGGATGTGTTCTGGATTTTTCCCCTACCCGGAAACTTTTACAAGGGTGGGCATCCGGATGAGACGAAGTTGGCCAGGATATTCGAGCAGAAACGTCAGGAACCCTGGATCGAGTTGCAGTTCGCCGAAAAAAGCGAACATCACCTCGCTGCTGTGAGACGTATCAGACAGGAAGCCTCCCGGAGCTGCTACGAGGGGCGAAGGAAAGTGTTCGTGATCACTGGTGCCGACCGACTGAGAATCGAAGCAGCAAACGCATTTCTCAAGCTGCTGGAGGAACCCCGAGCGAATGTGACACTTATTCTCTGCAGCGACAGGCCAGCCAGCCTTCTGCCTACAATCCTCAGCAGATGCCAGAGACTGCAGGTTACCCGGCCAGCAGTTTCAACTTTAACGACTCTGCTGGAGTCGCGTTACGGGATTCGGGCAGAGGAGGCAGGCGAACTTCTTGCCCTGGCCGACGGGAGCCTGGCAGGGGCCTTGCGGATGAAGAACGAGGATTCTTACCAAGCGCAGAAAGAGTGGGTGGATAATACTTTCCAGGCAGTGCTCGAGCCGGGTTATTCAGGATGCCATGCCCTGGTTGACAACCGCAAGGGGCCGATGTACAATCGAGGGGATTTCGAACGCTACCTCGCCTTTTTGATCCAGGCCTTGCGAGATTCGCTGCTGATCCGCCTCGGCGGCCCAAAAGGCGAGGATGCAAGCCCTGGATCAACCCAAAAAAAAGGCCCGATAAGCAGGTATGCCGACCGGGTTGCAGATTCTCAAGCCCTGATTAAATTAATCAACAGAATGGTCAACCTGCGCGATGAGCTAAACCGGAATGTAAATCTTCGCCTGCTGGGCTGGTCGCTTCTCAAGGATATGAAAGAGGTGATTGGAGATGGAGCTTGAAATAGTTGAAGTTCGGTTCAAAAGAGAACGCAAGGAGTATTACATCAATAAAGATAATCTGGATCTCAAGCTTGGCGATTACGTTGTGGTAGAGGTTGACCGGGGCGAGGATCTCGGAAGAGTGGTGGAAATAGGTGAACTGGCTGATAGAAAATGCTCGGAGAAAAAATCCTCGCTCGGTAAAGTCCGCAGGTTCGCAACCCAGAAGGAGATAGAGAGCCTCGTGGAAGTAAGCCATAAAGAGGCTGAAGCTTTTGAAATCTGCATGAAGAAAGTTGAGGAACACCAGTTGGATATGAAGCTCGTGGACACTGAATGGCAGTTCGACGGCAACAAGATTATCTTCTATTTTACCGCAGAAAAAAGGGTGGATTTCCGACAGCTAGTCAAGGACCTCGCAGCCATATTCAAAACCAGGATCGAGCTGAAACAAATCGGCGTGCGCGATGAGGCCAGGCGGCTCGGAGGATTCGGGCGGTGCGGGTACCGGCTCTGCTGCACCAGCTTCCTCAATGAATTCGAACCGGTCACTCTCCGGGCAGCTAAAGAGCAGAGATTGAGCCTCAATCCGAGCCAAATCAGCGGAATCTGCGGAAGGCTTATGTGTTGCCTGATGTTCGAGCGGTTTTTTTACAAAGAACAGAAAAAGAAATTCCCTAAGGAGAGCAAAGAATATTTTAACATCGAGGGGCGCGAAGAGCGGGTTTCCGGGCTCGATCTGGTCAACGAAATGGTGGAACTGGAAAACAGGGAGGGGTTCAAGCGCAAAATACCTCTGGAGGAGTTCAATAGGGCACTGATCGAGTGCCCGGCTAAAGAGCAGGATTATTCCAAAGAGGACTGACCCAAGGCAATCCGGATTCCCCTTTGCCAGAGGGGGGAATTAAGGTATTGTCATTGGCGGATTTGAAATGGCTGCGGATTGCAAACAAAATGCTCCCCCTCTCTTCTTAAAGGAGGACTGAGGCAGTAATGTCCGGTTAGGCTTTTGCAGGGGGAGCAAATTATTCCAAGTTTTTACATAACAATGCATTGAGGTAATTTTTTCCTTGACATTTCAATAAAAGGTCTAACGGCAAATTTTCGTATA
>Ga0114922_10005106_pt1 | contig 12142 bp, 8 predicted proteins | sample AartaG_FD_100975 | JGI IMG/M metagenome (GOLD analysis project Ga0114922, IMG submission 100975) | Deep subsurface microbial communities from Aarhus Bay to uncover new lineages of life (NeLLi) - Aarhus_00045 metaG | ecosystem: Environmental > Aquatic > Marine > Oceanic > Sediment | place: Aarhus...
CCCGAAGAGGAAGCCCCCCTCCCATGCGAGAACTCAGAAGGCCTCTCGCGGAGGAGGCAGCATGATCAACCCCAAGCTCGCAAAGATCTTCTACGGCGGGGACTACAGTCCCGATCAGTGGCCGCGCGAAATATGGGACGAGGACGTGCGGCTTTTCAAGCTCGCCCATATCGACGTCGCCACCCTACCCGTCTTCAGTTGGGCCTTGCTTCAGCCCGACGAGACCCACTACGAATTCGGCTGGCTCGACGAGATCCTCGACCTCCTCGCCGCCAACAACATCTATGCCTGCATGGCCACTTCCACCGCCGCCCATCCCGCCTGGATGGCCCACCGCTACCCCGATGTCCTCCGGACCAACTTCTACGGAGAGCAGCGCCGCTTCGGGGCGCGGCACAACTCCTGTCCCAACAGCCCCACCTATCGCAAGTACGCCCCTGCCCTGGCGCACGCCCTGGCAGACCGCTACCAGGACCACCCCGCCCTCCTCCTCTGGCACGTCTCAAACGAGTTCGGCGGCGAATGCTACTGCGACAACTGCGCGGCCGCCTTCCGCGCCTGGCTTCAGAAGCGCTATGGCAGCCTCGAAGAGCTCAACGACCGATGGTACACCCGCTTCTGGAGCCACACTTTCTATGATTGGGACGAGATCGTCCCTCCGGATATGCGTTCCGAGCATCTCTCTCCCTACGACCACACCCGCACCGCCTTCCAGGGAATCTCCCTCGACTACCAGCGCTTCATGTCGGCCAGCATGCTCGACTGCTATCGCCTCGAATACGACGTGCTCAAGGAGACGACGCCCAAGGTCCCCGTCACCACCAACCTGATGGGCCACTACAAGCCGCTCGACTACTTCGCCTGGGCCCCCTATCTCGATGTCATCTCCTGGGACAGCTACCCTCCAATGGAGACCCATCCCGCCGACACCGCGCTCCGCCACGATCTCATGCGCGGCCTCAAGAACGGCCAGCCCTTCATGCTCATGGAGCAGACCCCCAGCCAGCAGAACTGGCAGCCCTACAATGCCCTCAAACGCCCGGGCGTCCTCCGGCTGTGGAGCCACCAGGCCGTCGCCCACGGAGCGGACGCCATCATGTACTTCCAGATGCGCCGGTCCCGCGGCGCATGTGAGAAGTGGCACGGAGCCGTCATCTCCCACGCCGGCCACGAGAACACCCGCGTCTTCCGCGAGGTGGCCGAACTCGGCGGCGAGCTTGCGCAGTTGGGAGACGATCTGCTCGACGCGAGAATCGAGTCCCAAGTCGCCATTCTCTTCGACTGGGAGAACTGGTGGGCGGTCGAGATGTCCAGCGGCCCGAGCAAGGACCTCAAGTACCTCTCCCAGATCTACAAGTACTACCACGCCGTATGGAAGCTCGGCATCCCCATCGACTTCGTGAGCCCCGCCTCCGACCTGAGCAAGTACCGCCTCCTCATAGCTCCCCTCGCCTATCTCCTGCAGCCGGGCTTCGCCGAGAAGGTCGAGAAGTTCATCGAGGCCGGAGGCGCCTTCCTCACCACTTTCTTCAGCGGCATGGTGGACGAGAACGACCGCGTCGTGCTCGGCGGCTATCCCGGCGAGCTCCGAAAGGTGACCGGCATCTGGGCCGAGGAAATCGACGCCCTGCCCCCGGATAAGACCAATGAGATCGTCCTGCAACAACCCCTGGGTGAGCTCAGCGGCAGTCACCAGTGCAGCCTCGTCTACGACCTGATTCACGCCGAGACCGCGGAGGTGCTGGCCGTCTACGGAAAGGATTTCTACGCCGGCCGGCCCGCCCTCACCCGCAACCGCTTCGGCTCTGGCGCCGCCTGGTACATCGCCTCCGACCCCGAGGGACCATTCGTTGACGGCCTCATGGCACACATATGCGCAGAACAGAAAGTCAGCGCGGTCCTCGCGCCTCAGCCGGGCGTGGAGGTCACTCAGCGGAAGAAGAACGGGCAGATTTTCACCTTCCTCCTCAACAACAACGAGGCCCCAACCGATGTCGATCTTGGAGAGATCGCGGGCACCGAGTTGCTCAGCGGCGAGGACCTCTCCGGTAAATCCACCATTCCCGGCCGCGGCGTCTGGATCATCCGCACGACCTCCTAGCCCCCCGCCGTTCCCCTGTAGGGCGGGCATTCCCATGCCCGCCAGCCGTCGCCGTTGTGCCGAAGGTCCGCCTCAGGCGGATAGGGCGGGGTCACCGAACCCCGCTCCTTCTGTCATCCTGAGCGCAGCGAAGGCCTGCCCTGAGGAACTCGAACGGGATCTTGCTCCAAGCGGGTAGGGCAGCTTCCCAACCTGCTGATCTGCGTAGAGCACCTCCTCCGTTGGGCAGCGGCTTGCTCCTGCCACCCCATGCTGTCATTCTGAGCGCAGTGAAGAATCCCGTTGTTTGGTGGCGCAGGTTTTCAACCTGCGTGGGCGCCGCAGGCGCCCCCTGTAGCGCGGGGTCACCGAACCCCGCTCCTTCTGTCATCCTGAGCGCAGCGAAGGCCTGCCCTGAGGAACTCGAACGGGATCTTGCTCGAAGCGGGTAGGGCACCTCCTCCGTTGGGCAGGAGCCTGCCTCCTGCCCATCCACTACGAGAGCGCACCCATCGTCCTCCGTCAGCCAATGCCAAAGGCGAGCGAGGGGGGTGCGGGGGGACGAATCGCTGGCCGGTCCCCCCGCATCACTCCGTTCGGGAGGGCGAAGAACTTCGCCCTCTGGTCTTTCGCCGTTCTGGGTGCCTCGCCGCCGCCCGCCCCGCGGCTAGACCTCGCCCAGCGTCACCAGCCCCACCACCGCCCACACGCCTCCGTTCAACAGATCACCCACGATGCAGCCGGTGGCCAGCGGCACCGTACTTCGGTACAGCTTCAGCCCTCCGTACCGAATCACTATCGCCTTGCACGCCCAGCCCACCAGGAACGGCATCCAGTACCAGTTCAGCCCCCAGCACATCCCCGCCATGTACCCCACCGGGTGGAACGGCCACCACCAGAACCGCAGCCTCATCATCCCCAGGAAGACCGCGAGGACGCCTCCGAACCCCATCGCAATAAGACCGTTCACATCCGAGTTGGTCGGATACATCTGCCGCCAGATTATCCGGCCCCCATCCCCGATGCTCTGCGGCCCCAGCCACCCCCCCTGCAGGCCGCGCAGCCCGAACCACCCATACCGGTAGATCCCGGACAGCACGACGAACAACCCCAGCACCAGCGTCACGACGAATCCCGCCAGCAGCGCCCTCGTCAGCCGCCGCTTGTCCACCCCCGCGGAGTCCGCTATCTTGAACGTCTCCAGCGCATTACCCGTGCACACCTCGTAGATCGTCCCGAACCCCTGGCCGTAGGTCCACCGGGTAGACATTATGATGACCGCCTCCCGCACCCGGTAGAAAGAGCTGCCCAGCGGCGTGTTGAGCACGAACTCCAGCTCTATCGGGAACATGGAGAACCCGAGCCCCGTCTCCGCCCGAAGCCTGGCCCACACGATGTAGTAGGCCAGAATCCCGCCGATCAGCGCCACCCCGACCACCACCCGCGCTCCCGCCAGCCAGTTGAAGTACACCATCGCCGCGAATGTAACCACCATACCAACCAGCGCCACTCGGTAGGAGAGCGGCTCCTCCGCATCGGCGCTCCCGGGCCCCCTCCTGGCGGCGGTTCGGAGCACCCGCACCAGATGGCTGCGCGCGATCCACATCCCCCACAGCCCAATCGCCAGCATCGCTCCCCCGCCCTGAAACCGCGGCGCCGGAAAACCGCTGTCCCAGATCATCGACGGGTCCCGCGGCTCCAGCCCCGCGAACACACCCAGCACATTCGCCGCCACCAGCAGCCACCAGAAGAACCAACACGAGAACGAAAGCTCCTTCGGGATCAGGTACGCAATCGCGATCATCCACGGCCACAGCACCAGGGTTATCTCACCGATCCCGCCCAACGGCCCCACTCTCTGCTGCTGCATCAGCGCCAGCGGCCCCAGTGGTATGTTCGGGATCGACGGCCATCGCGAGGACATTGCATTGAGGAAGGTCACCCCGAACGACACGAACACCCCAATCCAGAACATCCAGCTCCCCGGCAGCCTCCCCACACCCCCTCCCGGCCCCCCGCGCCTCTCACCAACCATCTCCAGCGGCACCTGCGCGATCGGAAAGCTCAGCCGCTCGTTGCTGATCCACTGGCGCTGAAGCACCACGATGATGCACAGCGCGCACGCGAACAGCGCCATCATGAACAGGCCCCAAGCGGTCAGAGGCGTCGCCCACAGCGACCACGGCACCGACGACTGGCCCTGGAAGAACGCCTCCGCGGCCGCCGCATCGCTCGGCGCAAACCACGTCGGCACGTGTTGGAGGAAAACGTCCTGCCAAACAACGTACACGCGGGACATGTAGTAGTAGTGGATCGTGCTGCACAGCATCCAGGCGATCGTCGTCGCCCCGATCAGCGGCCCCGCCACCAGCAGCATCGAGTAGACCACCAGCAGCTCCCGCCGGCTCAGCCCCACCCGCCGGAAAATGGGCAGCCCCGTCGCGGCCGTGAGCACGAAGAGCAGCACCACTGGCGTCATCGAGGGAACGCCCACGAACATGTCCGCCTTGTTCCAGGCGATCTCGACGTAGAAGGCGATCGGAACCAGCACCACCAGCAGGCCCAGCCCGATCAGCACCGCCCGCCGCGTTACCCCACCCTCGCCATCGCGCGAAAGCTCTGTCATGCTCACGCCGCTTCTCATTCATCCAGCGCGCCCGCCGGACCTGCCCGCGCCCCCATCGCCGAGGGCCTGCCGCCCAGGTGGCCGCTCCGCCCGGCCGTAGGAGCGACATTCCTGTCGCGACTGTAGGGCGGGCATGTATTGCCATGCCCGCCGCCTTCCCTCCATAAGAACCACCCCACACCCCCTCCCCGCGCCCTCCCAACCCTCCGCGCGGGGCAACCCTGCGCGCCCCCTCCTCACTGTAGGGTTAGCGTACCCACGCCAGCCCAGCCGCCGAAGGCGGCTCCTGTAGGGAGCGGTCTCCCGGCCCCGCCATCTGTCATCCCGATCGCCATCCATTTGTCACCCTTGAGTCCGCCGCAGGCGGGCGAAGGCCTGCCCTGAGCGAAGCACTCCGAAGCCTTGTTGAAGGAGGGCGAAGTCGAACGGGGGCCTCGCCGCTCCGTTCCGGCGGCGCTTTCCACATTCCCTCATGGGAACCATCCCACACCCCAGCCCCGCGCCTGAGCCGCCAAGACCGGTCTCATCGCCGCGTAACAAGAACACAGAGGGTCGAAACTGCACTCATGACAGGCAGGACAGCACCTACTCAGAGATGAAGGTAATCGCCCAGGAGCCCCCGATAGGATTACTAGAGAGGACAGGGGCGCTGCTGTTGGCGCGGTGCTGCAGTAGACGATGGAGAGCAAACAGACCACGGAGGATAGCAATCATGCCCAATACTGTGATCATCGGTGCCGGTAGCGGCTTCGGGACCGAGCTTTCGGTGGACATCCTGGCACACGAAGGACTACGAAGCGGCACAATCGCGCTGGTGGACATCGACCAACAGAGGAACGAGTACGTCGCGGCCTACGTCCAGCGCGCCGTCGCCGAGCACGGCTGCGATGTGGAGGTGATGGCGACGACCGACCGCCGTGAGGCCCTTTCCGATGCCGACTTTGTCGTGACCAGCTTCCACATCGGCGGCCCCGCCTACGCGGGCAAGCCCTACTACTACGATATCGAGATCCCGAACAAGTACGGGGTCTACCAGACGGTCGCCGACACCATCGGCCCGGGCGGGATCGTTCGCTTCCTTCGGACCATGCCCACCTTCGCGGAGATGCTGCGGGACATGGAGGAGTTGTGCCCGAACGCCTGCGTGCTCAACTACGTCAACCCCATGGGCATGCTCACCTGGGCGGCCAACGAGACGACGAGGCTTCCCTTCATCGGCCTCTGCCACTCGATACAGGGGACGGCCGAGGATATCGCTGAGCTTCTCGGGATGCCCTACGAGGAGCTGCGGTATCGTGCGGCCGGCATCAACCACATGGCCTGGTTCTTGGAGCTGCTCCGAGGCAACGACGACCTGTATCCTGAGTTCCGGCAGCTGGTGGAGAGCAACAAGGAGTGGCTCGAGCACAACTACGTCCGCAATGACATCATGCGGAGCTTCGGCTACTTCCCATGCGAGAGCTCTGGGCACCACGCCGAGTACTACCCCTATTTCAGGAAGAGCGAGAAGGCCCTCGAGCGCTATCATCAGGGCGGTCCCAGGATGATCGACCCGAACGCTGGGTACGAGCGCCGCGACGCGCGCTGGCAGAGAGAGGAGATGCAGGCGATCCTCTCGGGTGAGAAGGAGATCGACCTGAGCCCGAGCAACGAGTTCGCCGCCACCATCATCAACTCGATGGTCACCGGGCAGGTGAGCGGCATCTACGCCAACGTGAAGAACCGCGGGCACATCCCGAACCTGCCGCCGGACTGTATCGTCGAGGTCCCCGCGTTGGTGGACCACAATGGATGGCAGCCCTGCTACTTCGGCGAGCTTCCGCCCCAGTGCGCCGCCCTCAACACCGCACACGTATCAGTGCAGCGCGTGGCGGTGCAGGCATGGAAAGAACGCAGCCGGGAGAAGGCCATCCAGGCGATAATGCTCGACCCTCTGACGGCTGCCGTCTGCACGCTGGATGAGGCCCGCGCGATGGCGAACGAGCTGCTCGACAGCCAGCCGGAGCACCTCGGCTACCTTGAGTAAGGCCCTACTGCACGGGCTGCCGAATCGCAGTGCGGAGGCCACCGCGCCCCGCCGTAGGAGTGACATTCCTGTCGCGACCGTAGGGAGCGGTCTCCCGGCCCCGCCATCTGTCATCCCGATCGCCATCCATTTGTCACCCTTGGGTCCGCCGCAGGCGGGCGAAGGCCTGCCCTGAGCGAAGCACTCCGAAGCCTTGGTGAAGGAGGGCGAAGTCGAACGGGGGCCTCGCCGCTCCGTTCCGGCGGCGGCTTCCGCATTCCCCATCCCGCCGGCCGGCAATCCGCGTAATCTACGTAATCTGCGGTTTCCCCTCTCCCTCCCGCCGCCCGGCGGCCATCTGCCGGGCCACTCAAGTTGCCCTCACTCCCCCCGCTCTTCGCCTCCTTCCCTCACCTGCGATACTATTCATCGTTCGTTTGTTCAAACAACGTGCCATCGATCTATATACTATTTAGCGTTATCTTACAAGAACAGCAAGCGAGAGACTCCGCGGCCCGGGCGCGTTTGCCCCACCGCTTCTATGTTCAGAAACTCGCACAGTGGCCAATTCGGTCATCTTTGGACATTCCGTTTCGGCGATTTGGTCAATAAAGATGGCCGCAAAATGACCGACATTGTCCGTGTGGACAATTCCTTGTTCACTATCTCGCACATGCGGACATTCAGCTTAGTTGTAGGCCAAGCAGCACACCCCCAAAACACCCGAATCTTGGAAATCTGGCCGGACATCACTGTGTCCCCAGCCGCCCATATGACCGCTCGGACACCCCTGAATGACCGCCCATTGTCACCACTTCTCAACACAAATCAGACCCCGCCGACGGGCATCTCCGCCCCCGGGCTGAGGCCGATCTTGCGCGCCGATTTGCGGCAGGCACTGGCGCGCGTTTGCCGCGCGGAGACCGATTTGCTAGAATCTACTCTCCGCCATGGAGGTGTAGATGAACGCAGAGACAACGCGGCCGAACCGCCCCGGCCGAGTGATTGGGGCGGTGATCTTCGGCCTCGGCATGATCATGCTGGTGGTAGTGTTCGCCCTCGCCGCGAGTGCCTTCGCCGGAATCCCGTCGGCGCTTGGGAGCGGCACCGCAGATTCCGGGCCCGCGCTCGGGGAGCAGCTAGGCGCGATAGGCGCGCAGGCCCTCTTCCTCTTGGTGATGGCGTATGTGAGCTCTCTGGTCGCCTCGAAGGGGCTCGAGTTGTATCAGGCCGCGAGGACACCCAGCGGGGAGTGACCATGCTCCTCGTCGTAGACATCGGCAACACCACGACGCGGCTCGCGGTATGGGAGCAGGGGCAGGTCGGCCGCCCTGCAGTTTCCGCCACAGGCGAGCTGAACACTGCGGAACGCGTCGGCGCCTTCGTCGAGTCCGGGGCCCGTGGCGCCGCGGGCGACGTTGAGGTCGCGCTCTGCTCGGGGGTGCCGGCGGCGGAAGAGGTGTGGCGCGAGTGGGGTGCAGAGCGCATCTTCGCGGTACGCGGTGACACACCATCCCCTCTGACGAATCGCTACGCGGAGCCGGCGCGGCTGGGTGGAGATCGCCTGGCGGCGGCGGTGGCCGCGGCGCATCGGTTCGGCGCGCCGGTGGTCGTCGCCAGCCTGGGAACGGCGACCGTGGTGGACGCCATCTCATCCGCGCATGAGTTCCTCGGCGGGGCGATTGCGATCGGCGTGCAGGCCGGCCTCGACGCCCTTGCCGAGAAAGCGGCCGCACTGCCGCGAGTGGATGCGCGGGTGGAGGCGCCAGTGGAGGCGGGGGAGTCGGCGGACTCCGTGGGCGACAACACTGCCGCCTGCCTTCTCTCAGGGGCGGTGCAGGGCACCGCGGCCCTGGTGGAGGGACTGGCGCAGCGGATGCGCGAGACGGTCGGCGCCGAAGCACCCCTAGCAATCACGGGCGGCAACGCGGCCCTCGTGTCGAGTTACCTGAAGGTCGAGCACGAGGTGGCGCCGACGCTGACGCTGGAGGGCGCGGCGCTGGTTTGGGAGCACAATCGAGGGAACTCCCCATGAGGATCGGCGCATCCGCACATGGGGATCGGGGGAAGCGCGCATGAGGATCGGGGCGCTGGCAGTTGACCCGCCGGTCGTGCTGGCGCCGATGTCGGGAATCAACGATCGGGCCTTTCGGCTGCTGTGTCGAGAGGCGGGAGCGGGGCTGGTATGCACCGGGTTGATCAGCGCGAACGCGCTGCACTACCGCAATGCAAAGACCGATGACATGCTGGAGTTCTCTGAGGGGGAGCATCCGGTGTGCGCGCAGGTCTTCGGGGCCGATGCAGAACTGGTGGCGAGGGCGGCCGCGGCAGCGGCCGACCGCGGGGCCGATATGGTGGACATCAACATGGGGTGCTCGGTGCCGAAGGTGCTCAAGGGCCGCGCCGGGGCGGCGCTGATGGCCGACCCGGAGCGAACGGAGGCGATGGTACGGGCGGCGGCGGAAGCGGTGGCGGCGCCGGTCGGCGTCAAGCTGCGGAGCGGGTGGCGGGACCGAGGGGAGGGCGCAGTGGAGGTGGCGCGCCGGTGCGAGCGTGCCGGGGCGGCGGTGGTGGCGGTGCATCCACGATGGGCGGGCCAGCGGTTTCGGGGCGCGGCCGACTGGTCGCTGATCGCCAGAGTGAAGGAGGCGGTCGGCATTCCGGTGATCGGGAATGGCGATATTCGGTCGGGCGCTGACGCGCTTTGTATGATCAAGGAGACGGGGTGTGATGGTGTGATGGTCGGTCGGGAGGCGCTGGGGAATCCGTGGATCTTTGGGGAGGTGGCGGCGGCGCTGCGGGGCGAGCCGTTGCCTTCGACGCCCACGGCCGAAGAGCGTGTCGGAATGGCCGAGCGGCACCTCGACCTGGCCGCCTCCGACCGCGGACCGAAGCGGGCGGTGCTGGAGATGAGGAAACACACCGCCTGGTATCTCAAGGGTATGCCGATGGCGAGGGCGCTGCGGGATAGGGCGAACCGCGCCACCACGCCGGACGAGTTGAAGGCGGTGCTGGCGGCGGCGCGGCAGGCGGCTCGCGTGGCGCAGGCAGCCGGGGCGCGAGGCTAGGTTCAGGAGGGGGATGATGAAGCATGTAGTCAGCGTGAGTCTGGGGTCGTCACAGCGGGACCGGTCGGTGGAGACCAGCTTCGCGGAGACGCCATTCCGCGTGGAGCGGCTGGGTACGGATGGCGATGTGCGGAAGGCGGCGGAGCTGATCGCTGACCTCGATGGCAAGGTGGATGCGATCGGGCTGGGAGGGGTGGACCGTTACCTGATCGCGGGGGGCCGCCGGTATGAGCTGCGAGACGCGGCGCGGATGGCGCGCGCGGCGACGAAGACGCCGGTGGTGGATGGGGGCGGCATCAAGCTGACGCTGGAGCCGCTGCTGCTGCGGCAACTGGTGGTGGAGAGGCAGTTGGAGGTGGAGGGGAAGCGGGTGCTGTTGATGTCGGCGGTGGACCGGCCGGGGATGGCGGAGACTTTTCCGGAGCTTGGAGCGGAGGTGGTGTACGGGGACTTGCTCTATGCGGTGGGGGTGCCGATCCCGCTGCGGACGCTGAGGCAGGTGTCGGTGGTGGGTGCGCTGTTTCTGCCGTGTCTGTGCCGGCTGCCGATGTCTACGCTGTATCCGACGGGGAAGCAGCAGGAGAGCACGAAGGCGAGGTATCCGCAGTATTTCGAGGAGGCGGATATCGTGGCGGGTGATTTCCAGCTAATCCGACGGTACATGCCGGAGGACATGGGGGGGAAGGTGGTGGTGACGAACACGACGCGGACGGGGGATGTGGAGGAGCTGCGGAAGCGGGGGGCGGCGAAGTTGATAACGACCACACCGACGTTCAGTGGGGAGAGCTTCGGGGCGAATGTGATGGAGGGTGTGCTGGTGGCGCTGGCGGGCAAGGGGCCGGAGGAGCTGACGGGGGAGGACTACCTGCGGCTGGCCGCCGACGTGAACTGGCAGCCAGGGGTTACGGAGTTCTGAAGAAGACAGCACCCGCCAGTATCCTGGCGGGCGGCGTCTATTTGTGGGGAGGACGGGCCGGCGATCCGCCCTCCCCACACCCCTCCCCGCTCGCGTTTTGCCTTGCTGACGATGGACGAGGCCGGTGCGCTTTCGGTGTATCGGGAGCTTGCTCCCGATACGTGAAGGAGAAGAGGACATGCCAATCGTGACCGTGTCGGGACCACATCTGGAGGTCGAGCAGAAGCGGAAGATGGCGAAGGGGCTCACCGCGGTTGCGGCCGAGGTGTACGGCCGGCCGCCGGGCCATATCATCGTGCTCATCGAAGAGAACGAGCCGGAGAACGTCTCCATCGGCGGCACCCTCGTCGCCGACCGGGAGGCGGAGTCTTCGTAGGAACGTAGGGCACTGCCCTGCGCGCAGCCGCGTGAGAAGACGCCGGGCAGATGCCTGCGCGGCGGCGTCTTCTTGCGGGGAGGACGGGCCGGCGGAGCAACGGAGCAACGAAAGAAGGCAGCGCCCGCCAGTATCCTGGCGGGCAGAGTCTTCTTGCGGGGGGACCGGCCAGCGATCTGTCCCCCCGCACCCCCCTAGTGTGTGCGAGCCGGAGGGGTGACTGTGCTTCGAGAGGGGAGGGAGGACCCTCCCCCCTCGATTCTTCCCCCTCCCCTGAACGGCAAGGGGCCTGGGTTGCTGGCCGGGGCAGGGGCGGGCCTTCCTGACGGTGGGCGATGCCGGTGCGCTTGAACCGTTGGGCAGGAGCTTGCCTCCTGCCCCGGGAGCTTACTCGGCCCGCCCCTTGACAGCCGCTTCCTTGGTGCGCGAGAGTAGGGAGGGTGTCGGGGTGTGAGGGCCGGACAGGGCGTCGGCAGCAAGGTCCTGCCCAACGCTTCCCGCCGTGTCCCTTCGAGCCAAGGCATTTGCGGAAGTGGGTGAGGGTGCGGAGGTCGTCGCGGCCGAGGGGGTTGATGGGGGGCTGAGTCTATGCGGCGCGAACGGCGAACGGCCGGCCCTACGAACGCAGGTTGAAAACCTGCGCTACGGGGAACGGGAACGGCCGGCGGGCGTGGGAACGCCCGCCCTACAGGGGCAGGAGGCAAGCTCCTGCCCAACGGCTCAATTCACAAGATCCTTCGCTGCGCTCAGGATGACGGCGGGCCCACAAGCGGCGGGCATGTGTGCTGGCCTACGGCAACGGCCGGCGGGCATCCGGCTTCCTGCTTCGCTGAAGCTACGCAGGACCTGTCGGCGAAGTGCCCGCGCTGCAGGGAGCCGCCTTCGGCGGCTGGGCTGGCGTGGGAACGCTAGCCCTACAGGACCCGCCTGCGGCGGGTGCGCAGGTTGGAAACCTGCGCTACCGGGAACGGCCAACGGCCGGCGGGCATGGGCATGCCCGCCCTACACCAGCACGGCCACGGCCGGCGGGCGTGGGAACGCCCGCCCTCGTATAGTCGGTGAAGCTTGTGC
>Ga0114922_10005107_pt1 | contig 12141 bp, 10 predicted proteins | sample AartaG_FD_100975 | JGI IMG/M metagenome (GOLD analysis project Ga0114922, IMG submission 100975) | Deep subsurface microbial communities from Aarhus Bay to uncover new lineages of life (NeLLi) - Aarhus_00045 metaG | ecosystem: Environmental > Aquatic > Marine > Oceanic > Sediment | place...
CACCAGTTTATAAAAATTAACTGTATTTTATATACGGTTTATCGTGCTTATGGTGTTTATAATTAGATATATATTACAATTTATTGTATATAATGTAATATATTATGTATATTTAAGTAGTTAATCCGTACAATATATACATAAAAATAATTGAAAAGGTGAAAAGAAAGTGAATTTAACTCAAAATGAAAGAGATTCTTTAGATGATGTTTTTAACTCTATATGCGCAAAAAATTGTAAATTTAAAATAATGGAAAATGCCTCATTAGTGGTAAATAAAAAGATACAACTTTTTTATCGTCATTTATTTAAAGAGTTTAAGTTCGCTAACTAGTAAAACTTAATAGTTCAAATCATCACGCCATTTTGGATGATGGAAGTGGAGTCTATGGTCACAAGACTGAGATACTACAGAATCATCAAGTGTAATAGTGCCTATATTTTGCCACTCTTTTTTCTCATCTACGATTTTACTTGCTACAAAAATATTAAAAATAAGTTTTTCCCCATTTTTAATTCTTAGCTCATTGCGAAAATCTTTTTCATCTACTTTTTTAGAATCAATAGCCTCTATTTTCATCCATTTTGGGGTGATTACATGGTCACTTTCGCCTAACTCTGAAATCTCATAAAGTTGTCTTATTCCTGGATTCTTATCTGCAGAAGAAAATATTTTTGATACTTTTAAAGCGTACAAAATATTTTTTAAAACCTCAAAACTAAAACTTACAGATGGCTCATTACTCAAAGCCACATCGGTGTAATGCAGAGCATCGGTTCCACCCAAATTATCTATGAGAAAAAAGTTTGCACTTGGCTGTGTATTTTGTTTAGTTGAATTTAAAGTAGGAAACAGTTTACCTGCAAACCCAAAGGCTCTAGTAGCTCCACTCTGAGTGTTCGACATTGCTGTTGAGGCTCTCGCAACTAGTAAAGCTTTTGAACCTTTTTTAAAATATCCACTATAAATATTTTTAGATTCTATCTCCCAAATCCCTTTAAAACAGATTCCATTAGGATGTGCGAGTTTCTCAAAAGGCTCTAGTATATCAGCATGATTATCTAAAGTTCTTTGGCTATTAGCTAATAGAGAACCTAGTTTAAAAAATGAGATCTCATTAAGTGGTAACTGTTTTAACTCATCAGACTTTACCTGATTCCAAACATCATTGAAACTAGTTTTGTAGTCTGATTCTGCTGTATCAGATAGCGTTTTTGTTGCACATCCAGAGAATGAAAAGAGTACAGTTATAAGTAATAATAGTTTCATCTTTAGCCTATGTAAGAGTTTAAAACACTCTATTTATTAAGTATTATAACAGATAAGAGAGTAGTAGCTTCAGCCAATTAAATCGTAACATAAAAATTCTATAGAATAAAATAAGCGAGATAACATCTATACAAAGTTATAATCACGGACTTAAAAATGGAGCTACCAATGCTAAATAGAAAAAAAATATATAATCCAGATTCAACAGAAAATGTAAATGATAGAAAAATTTTTGGTGGTGATCCAACAGGTATATTTGAACTTAACAATATTAAGTATCAATGGGCATATAACCTTTGGGAGATGATGTTAAACAACACATGGTTCCCTAAAGAGGTTGATATGACAAAAGATATAAATGATTATAAAAATCTTACAGATAATGAAAAAATGGCTTACGACAAAGCATTATCGCAACTTATTTTTATGGATTCTTTACAAACAAATAATATTATTGATAATATTAACCCTTATGTTACATCTCCAGAGGTAAACCTTATTTTAGTGCGTCAGTCGTTTGAAGAAGCGTTACACTCCCAGTCTTATGCTGTTATGGTTGATACTATCTCAACAAACTCTGAAGAGATTTATGATTTGTGGCGCCGTGATATGATGCTTAAAAACAAAAATGATTCTATTGCAAATATATATTTAGAGTTGGCAAAAGAGCCATCAGAATACAACTTTGTAAAAGCTTGTTTTGCAAACCAGATTTTAGAAGGAATCTATTTTTATAGTGGTTTTACTTACATATATACTCTTGCTCGTTCGGGAAAAATGTTAGGGTCTGCTCAGATGATTCGTTTCATTCAAAGAGATGAGGTAACACACTTAGTACTTTTCCAAAACCTTATAAACACACTTAGAAAAGAGAGACCAGAACTTTTCACAGATAAACTTCGTGCAGAGGTTATAGAGATGTTTAAAGAGGCAGTAAAGCTTGAATCTGACTGGGGTAAATATATCACAGAGGGTCAAATTCTAGGGCTTACTGATGATATTGTTGAGCAATATATTCAATATTTAGCAGATGATAGATTAACTTCAGTTGGATTTGAGAAAATTTATAATGTAGATAATCCAATCAAATGGGTAGATGATTTTGCAAAGTTTAATGACCAAAAAACAAACTTCTTCGAGGGGACTGTTACCAACTACTCAAAAGGTTCTTTAAGTTTTGATGATGATTTCTAAGTATTAATTTAAATCTGTGCTATAATAATTTCTTATTTAAAACACAGAAGGATTGATATGAAAAAAATAGGATTAATACTCTTGTTAGTAGCCTCTATGGCATTTGGTAAAACGGTTACATTTAATGGGGTTGAAGTTACTTTAAATAGTAATGGTTTAAAAGTTGGAGATTCAGCTCCTATGTTTAATGCCACAACAATCGACTTTGAAGATACTGTAGTTGGTGGTAAAAAAAACAAGGTGCAAGTTATAGCGTTTATCCCATCATTAGACACAAAAGCTTGTAGGTTAGAAGCTATTGAGTTCAACCAAAGAATAGCTAATATGGGTAATGTTCTTTTAACAATAGTATCAAAAGATTTGCCATTCACACAAAAAAGTTTTTGTAGAGATAACAGTATAAAAAATATTGAGACTGTCTCAGACTATAAAGATGCTAACAATGCACTAAGATACGGTACAACTATCTCAGCACCAGCTTTTTTAGAAGGTCTTTTTGGTCGTGCAATCTATATAGTTGATTCACAAGGTAGAATTGCTTATGTAGATTATATTAAAGAGATTACAGAACAACCAAATTACAAAGCAATAATCAAAGCTTTACAAAAAATTAGATAACTTTACAACATTTCTCTTTTTGAAATAAAAGCTAACAGCTATGATGAAAATTTCTTCAGGCTGTTAGCTCTACTAAACTAAAAACCAAACAAACTAAGAATTATATTAAAAATAAAATACCGTTAATTTTAATAAAATCAAAATCTTATAAGGTACAAAATGATGAATAAATATACTTTATGCTCACTTCTCTTTAAAACAACTCCAAACTACAATGATAACTTGCAAACTTTGTTATCACTCATAAACCAAACATCAAAAAACTCACTTATTGTCGCTCCTGAGGTTTGTTTAACTGCTTATGATTATGATAATTTTGATGCAGTTATAGCGTTTGCTGATAAAGCGATAAAAGAGATAAAAAAAGCTTCTTTCAACAAAATAATTATCCTGACAATTATAGAAAAACGAGATGGTGAGATCTTTAACTTTGCTAAAGTATTCCATAATGGAGAAGTTGTTTATGAGAGAGCCAAGGCTAGATTGTTCCGTTTTGGTGATGAACATAAGTATATGAGTGAAGGTGATGATGAGGATATCCGAATTGTTGAAGTTGATGGAATGAAAATTGCTGTTTTTATCTGTTTTGAACTCCGGTTTAAAGAGTTATGGCAAAAGTCTGAGGGTGCTGATGTAATTGCAGTTCCATCTTATTGGGGAGTGTTAAGAACTGAGCATTTTAAAGTTTTAACACAGTCTCTTGCTATTATGAATCAATGTTTTGTAGTGGCAAGTGATTCACTAGATGATGAGTGTACAAAGATGAGTGGAATTATCAACCCACAAGGTGAAGTTCAAAGAAATCAGCATAAAGCAATTTTAGAACTTCCATATAACAATAGAGAGATTAATATCATGCGAAAATATATGAATGTAGGTATAGATTTAAGCGATAAAAAACAGATTTAAATCACTATAAAGAATTTTCCTAGAATTAATTATAGAAATATCATAATGAGACTTATTTGAGATTTCATTTTGATATCATTCCTCTTTAATTAAAAGGAATAGTTCCATGAGTAGAAATTTTTTAATAGCTATTGTTATCATAAGTAACATAATGTCATCAGCACTTTTTGCTTTAACACTTGAACAAAGTGTAAAAGAGGTGTTAAATAATAACCCAATTGTACAAGAAAGACTTAAAAATTTTAGAGCAACACAGCAAGACTTAACAATAGCAGAATCTGAGTATTATCCAAGTTTTGATTTTCGTGCAACTGCTGGGTACAACGATGCAGGGGCACTAAATAAAGATATAACACAACGCTCGTATAGTAACTATGAGAGCTCTTTAACATTAACTCAAAACATATTTGATGGCTTTGGTACAACAAATAAAGTGGACTACCAAGAAGCTAGAATACTTGCATCTGCATATAATTACATAGAAAAATCTAACGACACAGCATTTAAAATGACAAGTGCGTATATAAATGTTTTACAATCAAATGAACTTCTTCAAACAGCAAAAGAGAATGTAAATATCAACCAAACAATTTTCAATAAAGTAAAAGATTTATACGAATCTGGATTAACAACAGATTCTGAGGTAAAAAAGATTCAATCAGCTCTTTCACTAGCAAAATCAAACCTTACAGTGCAAAAAAACAATGCCCTTGATACAGAATATAACTTCAGAAGAGTTCTAGGTCGTATGCCTGAAGTACCTAGTATGAAGAGGCCAAATTTTAATTTTGCTATGCCTATAAGTATTGAGAGAGCAGCAATGTACTCGATAAAAAATAATCCATCACTTTTAGTAAGCCGCTACAACATAAAAGGTGCGCAATCTCTTTATAAACAAAAAATCAAAGAATTTTACCCTAAGATAGATTTGGAGATAGCACAAACCTATAATGATAATGATACCCCTACCAACGGTTTTAATCAGCCAGATGATCGTTTTTCTGCAAGAATAGTACTTAATTATAATATTTTTCGTGGTGGTGCAGATAGTGCTGAAGTACAAAAAAACATAAGTAAAATAAATCAAGAGATAGAGATAAAAAGAGATCTCAAAAGACAAGTTATTGAAGGGCTTGATCTCTCTTGGAATGCTTACAAAATGATAGGTCTTCAGCTTAAGGATTTAAGAGAATATAGTGTTTTTAGTGAAAAAACTCTTGAACTTTATAAAGAGGAATATGATTTAGGTCGCCGTTCATTACTGGATCTTTTATCAGCTCAAAATGATGTTATAAACTCAAGAAGTCAAATCATTACAGCAGAGTATGAGCAGCTCTTCGCAAAGTATAGAATCCTTGATGCTATGGGACTTTTAGTTGTTTCTCTTATTGGAGATGTAGATGAGTATACAGCTAAGGTCAACATAAACAGTGATGATGAGGCTTACGAGGTTTTAGACACGATACCTGTAGAACTAGATGTAGACCATGATAATATTAGTGATAATTTAGACCTTTGTGATAACTCATTATTAGAAAACAATATTATGCCTTATGGTTGTAAAAAAACTCCAAAAGATAGTGATGGTGATGGTGTTTTTGATAGTGTTGATACTTGTTTAATGACTCCTCAAAATGTAAAAGTAGCACTCAATGGTTGTGCATTAGACAGTGATAAAGATGGTGTAAAAGATTATAAAGATGAGTGTTTAAATACACCTTATGGACATAAGGTAGATGCAAATGGGTGCTCTGTCTCAGTAAATCTAACAGTAAATTTTCCAGATGCTAGTTCATTTATACCATTAAAAGCTTATGGAGCAATAGATGAGTTTGCAAATTTTCTAAAAGAAAATAATGATTTTAAAGTCTTAGTTGTTGGGCATACAAACTCAATAGGTGATGCTGAGTATAACTTATGGCTTTCAAAAAGAAGAGCAAAATCAATTCGTACAAGGTTAATCTCTATTGGGATAGATGGGGATAGAATCACAAGTGATGGAAAGGGTGAATCTGAACCACTTTTAGATGATGAAACAGAAGAAGCCTTAGAGATAAATCGTCGAGTTGAAATTCAACTAAGTAAAATAAATGAAGAGGAGTTTTAATGAAAAGTTTTTTAATAATATATCTTTTATCTTATTCATTATTGGCTGGGACTTATGATTATAGTTATAGTGCAAATATAGATTCGAATGAGAGTAATCTTTCGAATAGTGAGCTAGACTTTTTTATGGGTGGTGAGTTTAAAGAGATTATCCGTTTTAATGCGCTTGTATTTGATGGTACTAGCTTAGAGGAGCAGTATGTTGAAGATACAGATGTAACTTATTTTGAATATATACTTGCAACTATTAAAAGTTATATCGCTAGAGACAAAGATATAAAGATTAAAATTATAGGTCATACCAAAGAGCAAACTGATGATTATAACGAAGCAGTAGTTGATTCTGACACCTATGCAAATGCAATACAAAACTGGTCTGCTCCAACACTAACTACTCAAAGAAGTGCTAAGTTAAGTATGGATTATGCAGATAAGATTCAAAGAATGTTGCAAGATGAGAACATATCTAAAGAGTTAATGGTTAAAGAAAACCGTAGAGGCGACGATATGGCTTTTAGTGATGCCTTGGATGAGGGTAAAGATTTGTCAAATCGTGTAATGCTTACTTTGTATGTATCTTTTAGTAAATATGTAGAGATAGATACTGATGAAGATACAGTATTTGATAAGCAAGACGAGTGTCCAAATACACCAAAAGGTGTAAAAGTAGACATAGAGGGTTGTCCACTAGATAGTGATGGTGATGGTGTTTATGATTATCAAGATGATTGTCCCCAAACACCAAAAGGTGTAAGTGTAGATAAAAAAGGTTGCCCACTAGATAGTGATGGTGATGGAGTTGCTGATTATAAAGATAGATGTCCAGATACACACAAAGGTTTACAAGTTGATTTTAATGGCTGTCCATTAGGAAAAACATTAGCACTCAATTTCAAAACCAACTCTGATAGAATCCTAACTGAATCGTATCCAGAGGTTGTTGATTTTGCAGAGTTTATGAAAATGAATCCTGCTTATGATGCAGAGATTGTAGGGCATACAGATAGTATTGGTAAATCTGGTTTTAATATGAAACTCTCAAAAAGAAGAGCAATATCAGTAAAAGCAGCACTTATTGCTGAGGGTGTAGCAGCTACTCGTTTAACTTCAAAAGGGAAAGGGGAGATTGAACCTATTCAAAGTAACCGAACCAAAGATGGACGAAAAATGAATCGACGCATTGAGGTTAAACTCTCTTTACATAATAAATAAGGTTTAAAGCATGGATGCACAAACAAATCTACCAGTTCAAGAAGATTCTTTATTAGAATCTTTGGTTCTATATACAAAACTATTTCATAAGCCTTTTAGTGCTGAAGCACTTCTCTCAGGCTTACCTATTCATGGTGAAAATGGAAGTTCAAAATTATTCTCAATAGATTCTAAGGCGAAGTCACTTTTTTCAAGAGTAGCAGCTCGTGCGGGGTTAAAATCTACCCTTATAAAAAGACCGATACAGTCTATGTTAGAGTTACATCTTCCTATGATTCTATTACTCAGTAATGATAATACTTGTATTTTAGAGCAGTTCTCGCAAAATCGCCAAGAGGTAAAAGTTATATTTACAGAGGGTGATGGCTCAGAGGAGTGGATGCGGGTTGAGGATTTAGAAAAAGAGTATTTGGGTTTTGGATTCTTACTAAAAAAAGAGTTTAAATACGATTCTAAGCAGAGTAATAACCTAAACATAAAATCTAAACATTGGTTCTGGAGTACTCTAAATCTCTCTAGAGGAATATACAAAGATGTTCTTTGGGCATCATTACTCATAAATATTTTTGTACTAGCAACCCCTCTTTTTACTATGAATGTCTATGATAGGGTAGTTCCAAACAATGCCCAAGAAACACTGATGGTTTTTACTATTGGAATCGTTTTTGTCTATGTACTTGATTTTTTCTTAAAAATTGTTCGTGCCTATATGCTTGAACTCGCTGGAAAAAAGAGTGATATTATAATGTCCTCTATAATCTTTGAAAAAGTTTTAAATTTAAAAATGAAAGCACATCCACAGTCAGTTGGCTCATTTGCAAACAATCTAAAAGATTTTGAATCTGTTCGCTCATTTTTTACAACAGCGACAATGACAGCAATCATAGATTTACCATTTGCTATTATCTTTTTGTTTGTTATCTATTACATAGGTGGGCACTTAGTCTTTGTACCAATTGTTACGATGTTTATGATTCTATTTTTCGCAATATTTATACGAAAACCTTTAAGAAAAAGTATAGAAAGCTCTCATGAAGCAAGTGCAAAGAAGAATGGTATTTTAATAGAAACGCTGCAAAATATAGAGACTGTTAAAGTGATGAGTATGGCAGGGAAACAGCAGTGGGAGTTTGAAGAATCTACAGGTGAGATAGCAGAGAAGAATCTAAAATCTCGTATGCTATCCTCTTCGATTCCAAATGTAACGAATCTCTTTATTCAACTCAACACAGTTTTTGTAGTAGTTTTAGGGGTTTATTTAATTCAGAAGTTTGAACTCACTATGGGTGGACTTATCGCTGTAGTAATTCTTACATCAAGAACAGTAGCTCCGATGGGTCAAGCAGCAGGTTTAATCTCAAACTATGCAGATGCAAAATCAGCCTACGATACACTCAATGGTATTATCTCAGGGGAAGTTGAGAGACCAGAGGGGCAAGAGTTTGTGGAGAGACCAAACTTTAAGGGAAAAATCGAGTTTAAAGAGGTGACATTTCACTATCCAGATACTGATATTCCAGCTCTAAATAATGTAAGTTTTAGTATAAATCCTGGTGAAAAAGTTGCAATTATTGGAAGAATTGGCTCAGGTAAATCAACCATAGCAAAGTTAATTCTCAAACTCTACGAACCAACTAGTGGTACTATTTTAATAGATGATATAGATATATCACAAATTGATCCAGCAGATTTACGCCGTTATATTGGGTATGTACCTCAAGATATTCAGCTTTTCCGTGGAACGCTCAAAGAAAATATTATATCCTCAGATTCACACGCCAAAATGGAAGATGTTATAAAAGCTTCAGAGTTAAGTGGTGTGGATGATTTTGTGAAAAAACATCCTCGTGGTTATGAGATGCATATTGGTGAGAGGGGTGCAGGTTTATCGGGTGGACAAAGACAAAGTGTTGGTCTTGCTCGTGCAGTGATACATAGTAGCTCTATTTTACTTATGGATGAGCCAACAAATGCGATGGATCAGACAAGTGAAAATAATATTATAGAAAAATTAAAGTCAAATTTTGCAGATGAAACAGTAGTTTTAGTTACTCAAAAACTAGGGCTCTTAACATTGGTAGATAGAGTTATTGTTATGCACAATGGAAAGCTTTTACTCGACGGTACAAAAGAGGAAGTGACTAAAAAATTAGGTGGAGTTAAAGATGAGTAAAAAGATACATAAAAACTTATCCCAGCGCGATTATGAGTTTATGAACTCACTCAGCTCGGCTGTTTTACAAACTACGCCAAACAAAATTAGAATGGTTCTGCTATTTTGGATAATTGCAGTTTTTGGTTTTCTAGGGTGGGCAAATTTTGCACTTATAGATGAGCTTGCAAGAGGTAGTGGGGAGATAATCCCAACTGGACAGAACCAGATTGTACAAAATCTTGAGGGTGGAATAGTTGAAGAGATTTTAGTAAATGATGGGCAAAATGTTGAAAAAGGTCAGATTCTTTTAAAAATAGATAATAAAAAATCATCCTCATCTTTTAGTTCTAATAATATAAAAGCAGATGCACTAGAGGCAAAAATTATCCGTTTAAGAGCAGAATCTAGTGATCGAGAGTTTAAAGTTAGTGATATGTTGAAAAAAAAGATATCTATACCTATAAAAGATGAAGAAGCTTTGTATCAAGTTTTTATAAAAAATGAAGTATCTTTGTATCAAATAAATATGAGACAAAAAAAATCAAAAATGAGTGCATTATCGGAACAGTTAGTGCAAAAAAAGAATGAACTTTTAGAAGCTAGAAGTCAGGTTAAACAGCTTAAATCATCCCTAGGTATGATAAAAAAAGAGGTTCAAATGACTGAACCTATGGTAAAAAGAGGGGTAAGTTCAAAAAGAGACTTCTTAAAACTACAAAGAGAAGCTAATGAGATAGATTCTAAATATATTGCTGTTAAGGAATCTATCCCTAGATTAAAATCAGCTGTGAGTGAGGTTAGAAATCGTATTAGTGAAACAAAACTCATATTTCAAAGTGAAGCGAAGGTAAAACTTAATGAGGCAGTCGCAGAGTTAAGGGGTTTAAAATCAAACTATAAAGCACTTGAAGATCAAGTAACAAGAACAATAGTTCGTTCCCCTATGAAAGGGATTGTTCAAAAACTCTTTATCCATACTGTAGGTGGTGTACTAAAACCAGGTGCAGATATCATAGAGATTGTACCTAGTGAAGAGGCTCTTTTAGTTGAGGTTAAAATTAAGCCATCAGATATCGCCTTTATTTATATTGGGCAAAAGGCTGTTGTGAAGTTCTCAGCTTACGACTTTGCTATTTATGGTGGTTTGGATGGAAAGGTTATAAATATTAGTGCCGATACTGTTAAAGATGACAAGGGTGAGTTTTTTTATACAGTGAGAATTAAAACAAACAAAAACTACATAGGTGATAAATCAAAACAGCTTAAAATAATAACAGGAATGACGGTTACAGCAGATATTATGACGGGTAAAAAAAGTGTACTTGATTATATATTAAAACCGATTCTTAAAACAAAACAATACACATTTACGGAGAGATAAGATGGATATAGTACTCTATAGTGACGATATAAATCTACTCAGTTATTGGGAGAAATCTTTTAAAGAAAAATCTACTGTACTTGATGATATTGATGAATTGAAAAGCTTGAAAAATAGTGTTATTATCATAAACTATTCGGCTTTTAACTCTAATCAAAAAGAGATAATTGAGACACTCAATGATTCTATGAATCTACTCTTAGTTTTACATAGAGTACCAAATATAAAAACAGCTAAAGAGGTGCTATCTTTTGGTGCTAAAGGTTATGGAAATGCGATGATGAGAGAGCATTTTTTACACTCTGCTGTTGAGACGATGAAAGAGGGGATGGTATGGCTTCACCCAGAGTTCACCTCTGAACTTATTATGCAGATACCAAACAAACAAGAAAAAGATTCATCATTATTAGATAGTTTATCTAAAAGAGAAAAAGCTGTAGCCCTTTTACTTAAAGATGGAGATACATACAAAAGAGTAGGAGAAAAACTCGAAATTACCCCAAGAACAGTAAAAGCCCATGCTCAAGGTATTTATAAAAAACTAGAGATTAAAGATAGATTGGCTTTGGCTTTACTTTTGAAATAGCTTCCCACTAAAAGTATCAACACTGTCCCAATGGACAATAGATAAAACCTCCACAATATAATATACTCTACATAATTAATAAAGATCCAAAAGGAAAGCATCATGGCAACAATTATAGGAACAGTAAAAGATTTAGATGGTAAATTTTTTGCAAAAGATACAGATGGAAATGTTGTAGAGTTAAAAGAGGGTGATGTTATTACTGAGGGTATGGTTGTTTTTGGCGATAAAGGGAACATAGAATCTGATGCTATAAATATTGCTATGGAAAATGGTGTAGAAGATATTATGCTAAGTGGCTTAGAGGAACAACTCTTTGATAGTTCACTTACAGATGATTTTAACTTCGATGATGCTTTGGCAGTAGATAGTGTAGATGATGCTTTAGCTGGAGATCTTTATGCAGACGAGGATTTAGATGAATCTGAGAATGCAGAAGAGTTTATAAACACTGATGAAACAGCTTCTGGTACTGAAGCACCTAAGACAAGTGAAGGTGGAGAAGATGAATTTAGAGAGCGTGATGGCAGAGAAACTGATATTGTCTCAGATCTTCGTGATGCACCATTTAGAGCAGATACACCAGTAGTAGAAACACAACCGGGGATTCAACTAGACTACCGTACTGAGAGTTCAAATGAAGTAATCACTGAAGAGTTTGAAGACACAAGAATGGTAGAAGAGACTTTTACAAATACAAGAGTTGAAAC
>Ga0114922_10005108_pt1 | contig 12138 bp, 7 predicted proteins | sample AartaG_FD_100975 | JGI IMG/M metagenome (GOLD analysis project Ga0114922, IMG submission 100975) | Deep subsurface microbial communities from Aarhus Bay to uncover new lineages of life (NeLLi) - Aarhus_00045 metaG | ecosystem: Environmental > Aquatic > Marine > Oceanic > Sediment | place: Aarhus...
ATAATCAGGGGTACCCTGATGCTGTGATCATACATGTTCTGCTTGCCAAGTAAGCCATGTTTACCACATCCCAGTCCATGATCGGCACTGAAAAGGATATAAGTGTTTTTATCCTGTCCGGAAGCTTTCAGGTGTTTAATTATGCGGCCTATCTGCTGATCCATATGGGTTATGATAGCATAATATTCCTGTGTGTGTATTTGTACTGAATATGGTGTACGGGGGAATGGTGCAAGCATTTCATCCCTGAGTGTTGCAGGACAACCCATTTCATCCTTAAAAGGATATTCTTCAATGAATGAAGCAGGTAGTGAAATATTTTCCAGGGGATACATTTCAACAAACTCTTTTGGTGACTGCCTTGGATCATGTGGGGCATTAAAGGCTATATACATAAAGAAAGGATTCGACCGGGTCAGTGAGCTATCAATAAAACCAATTGCCTCATCGGCTACTACCTCGCTCCAGTGTTTTCCACCCTCCCAGTATCCGCCCCATTTTTTATGCCAGGGAAGCCAGGTTGTATCATTCTCTGAAAGAGGTCTGTTATATGATTCAGGAACAGTTCCTGGCATGCCTGCCCTTACGTGGCCTGTAACCATGAAAACCGAATCTGCAGGCACACTAACATGCCATTTACCGGTCATATAAGTATCATATCCTTTACTTGCCATTAGCTGGCTCCACATAAAGCCCTGTTCCTTAAATCCTGAATATGATCTGTCACTCAGTTCTTTTGCTCTCCAGATAAACCGGCCGGAATTGAGCATTGCACGACTGGCAACACAAACTGCACCATTCCAGGCGCCCATATTATAGGCATGGGTGAATGTGACTCCGGATTCGGATAACCTGTCAAGGTTTGGAGTAATTACTTCATCGTTACCATTGCTGTTTATTCCACTGTATGTCTGGTCATCAGCAAAGATAAAAAGGATATTGGGCGGAGTATTTTTATCATTTTGACTGTCGCATGCCATAAGAAATATGAGAAGGATAAAATATAGCATGAATATCCTGTTAACAATTTTTTTCATGATGTTATTAGTGAAGGCTGATTTAAATGATAATCTAAAGATACTATTAAATCAGTTATCTTCGCCCATATTTTGTTTATCAGAAATAATCAATGTCAGAGCCTGAAAATATCGAGATTGGCAATATTCCTGCTGTTTTAGTAAGAAAACCCATAAGGCATGTTTATATCAGAGTTTATCCTCCTGATGGAAGGGTAGTTGTTTCTGCTCCACGAAGAATGTCAGAAAAGACAATTAAAGACTTTATAAGCTCAAAACACAACTGGATAATAAAGCAGCACCAGAGGCTTAAGAAAGTTGAACAGGAAAGACAAAAAGGGTATGAAAGTGGGGAGTATCATTTATATGAAGGAAAACGCTATTTGCTTGAGATCAGGTACAGCAATAAACAGCCTACGGTATGCCAGGAAAATAACAGGATAGTAATGGCTGTTAAGCCCGGTTATGATAAGGAAATAAGGGAGAAGATACTTGATAACTGGTACCGTGACAGAATGTGGCTTAAATTACCTTCATTGCTTGAGAAGTGGGAGAAAATAATGAATGTGAAGGTATCAGAGCTCAGGATAAGAAAAATGAGAACAAAATGGGGTACCTGCAATGCCCCTGCCAAGCGTATATGGCTGAGTCTTGAGCTTGCAAAATACCCGGACAGCATTCTTGAATATATTCTTGTGCACGAGATGGTTCATCTGCTGGAGAGAAAACATACCAGACGATTTTATGAATTGATGAATATTTTTCTTCCCGGATGGAAGGAGAGAAAAAAATCAATATCGTATAATCCGGATTAAGATTTAAAATATTACCTTGTGTTGTTTTTACTATTTTTACAATTAACCATTTAGTAATATGAATCTTAACAGACGCAATTTTTTAAAAACCAGTGGTGCTGCTGTTGCGGGAACAATAATAATACCGCCATTTGTACAGTCGTGCAGCAACCTGCAAATTTCATCAGATGTGAAAGAGTACTTAAATCATTTCGAAATTAGCACCGGAACGCTCGGAAGGGTGATTTCGGAAGCAATGTCAAAAGGTGGTGATTATGCCGAGCTTTTCTTTGAACATAAGATAACAAATAATATAGGCTTGCAGGACGGCAAGGTTAACAGCGCATCTTCAAATATTGACTATGGTGTGGGAATAAGGGTGTTGAACGGTGATCAGACAGGATTTGCCTATTCAGAGTCACTGGAAATGGAATCAATGCTGGATGCTGCAAAACTGGCTGCCAGCATAGCTGCCAGTCCGGGCACCTTTGACAGCCAGGTCTTTAATGAAAAAGTGCCAGCAGATTATTACAGGATAAAAACAGGCTGGGAAGATGTTTCGGTAAAAGACAAGGTACCTTTTGTTCAGAACATCAATGACAGGATTTTCAGCCTGGATGCTAAAGTTATAAAAGTGAATGCATTCCTGAGCGATGAAACAAGCTATGTGTTATTCTACAATTCTGAAGGCAGGCTGAGTTATGATTACAGGCCTATGTCCAGCTTTGGAGCTGTTTGTATTATGCAAAAGGGTAAGCAGATCGAGAATTCATACTCAGCACGGTCATACAGGAAAGGTTTTGAGTGGCTGTCGGACGAACTGGTTGATGAGATAGCCAGGGAGGTTATTGACCGGACAAATATATTGTTTGATGCCACCAAGCCCAAAGCAGGAGAGTTGCCTGTTGTGCTGGGAGCAGGAGGTTCAGGAATACTCCTGCACGAAGCAATAGGACATGCTTTTGAAGCCGACTTTAACAGGAAAGGAACATCCATTTTCAGTGATAAGATGGGTAAGAAAATAGCCGAAAACTTCATAAATATTATTGATGACGGTACACTGGAAAATAATCGCGGTTCATTGAATATTGATGATGAAGGTAATGATGTCAGGAAGATATACCTTGTGAAGGATGGTATACTCAACAGCTATATACACGACAGGATAAGTTCGAATCATTATGGTGTTGAGCCTACGGGTAACGGGAGAAGGCAATCGTTCCAGTATATACCGCTGCCAAGGATGAGGTCGACCTACATGGAGCCGGGCCCGCATAAAAAGGAAGATATACTGGCAGAAGTAGATTACGGTGTTTATGTTGATAATTTCAGTAACGGACAGGTGAAGATTGGAGCCGGTGATTTTACCTTCTTTGTAAAATCAGGATACCTTGTGGAGAAAGGTAAACTGACACAACCAATCAAGGATATTAATATCATTGGTAACGGGCCACAGGCGCTTGCTGATATTATTATGGCCGCAGATGATTATAAGACTGATAATGGAACATGGATGTGCGGGAAAGGCGGTCAGTCAGTACCGGTAACAATGGGTTTACCAACTGTACTGGTTAAAAAGCTGACCGTTGGAGGAATAAATGCTTAAGATGCAGGAATAACATGAATATGAATTTTAAAAACAGGAAAACAAAAAATCATGACTAGAGAAGAAAAATATACATTAGCCAGATGGACTGTTGATCATGCACTGGAAAGTGGTGCCCAGCAGGCCAAAGCAGTTATTAACGACAGCCAGAGCAACAGTATATCCGTCAGGGAAAAAAAGATTGAGAACCTTGAACAGTCAATTGAGAACGGACTAACAATATTTTTGTATGTTGATAAGAAATATTCTATTCATTCAACCAACAGGCTTGATAACAGGAAAGAGCTGGCAAGATTTATTGACGAAGCTATAGAGGGAACAAAGTATCTTGCCGAGGATGAATACAGGAGCCTGCCTGACCCGGATCTTTATTATAAGGGTGGAGGCCCCGACCTCAAAACCTTTGATGACAATTTCAAGTCGGTTGACCCACAGGAAAAGATCGATGCAACCTTTGCAGTTGAGAAGGAAGTGCTTGGCAAAGATGAGCGTATAGTTTCTGTTACAGCGTCTTATGATGATGGTATGAGTGGATCGGTAATGGTAACGAGTAATGGTTTTAAGGGCGACAGGGCAAATACTTATTACAGTGTAAGCGCTTCTGTTTCCGTTAAACAAGGAGATGCCCGGCCAAGTGATTACTGGTTTGAGAGTGCACTTTTCTATGATAAACTGAAGAGCCAGGGAATAGGGGAAAAAGCTCTTGATAAGGCGCTGAAAAAGCTTGGACAGGCTAAGATTGAGTCTGCAAATATGTCAATGATAATAGAAAACAGGCTTGCCGGTCAGAGCCTGGGTCCACTGATTCAGGCACTTAACGGTTCCGCCATACAGCAGAAAAATTCATTCCTTATAGATATGCTTGATAAGAAGGTGGGCTCGGATAAATTTACACTTATCGATGATCCCTTTATAGTTTCCGGAAGAGGCTCAAGGCATTTTGATAATGAAGGACTTGCCATGAAAAAACGGACAATTTTTGAGAAAGGGATTCTGAAATCCTATTATATCGATACTTATTACGGCAAAAAGCTTGGTATGGATCCGACCAGCGGAAGCACAACAAACCTGGTTTTTGAAACAGGCGACAAGAACCTTGAGGAGATGGTCGCTTCCCTTGATAAAGGAATACTGGTGACAGGATTCAACGGGGGTAATGCAAATGGCTCCACGGGTGATTTTTCCTATGGTATTGAAGGTTTCCTCATTGAAAAGGGGACAATTATTAAACCTGTTTCTGAAATGAATATTACCGGCAATTTGCTGCAGCTATATAAAAACCTGGCAGAGGTAGGTAATGATGTATACGAAGATACAGCATGGAGAACGCCGTCATTGCTTTTTAATGATGTAAGCTTCAGCGGGAAATAATACTAATTATCTCCAATTTTAACACATTAACAAGAATAAGGTTTGAATATTCACCTGTCGGCGGTCAGGTTTGACTCAGCTTTACAAGCTTCGTCGAGCTCACCACGATAAATCGGGGTTCGGTTGAGTGTTTGAATGTTTGAAAAGGTTAATGGTAAATTAAATAATCAAACTGTTCAAACGCATCAAATAAATTGTACCTATTGTAAAATTCCACGGATAGCAATTGCATATAAACATATTTTATACTTTTGCATCCAAATTGTCCTGGAAGATAATATTTAGAATAATACTCCAAACCTCTGCCTATGTTAACAAGGATAATAGAATTCAGTGTAAGGAACAAACTGGTTATAGCATTGCTTACTGTGGGCCTTATTGCCTGGGGCATTTTTTCCTTAAGGAATATTACCATAGATGCTGTTCCTGACATAACCAATAACCAGGTACAGATAGTAACAGTAAGTCCAAACCTGGCAGCGCAGGAGGTAGAACAATTCATAACATATCCCATAGAGATGACCATGGCAAATGTTCCCAGGGTGGTTGAGTTAAGGTCGGTATCCAGGTACGGATTATCTGTTGTAACTGTTGTTTTCGAGGAGAAAGTGCCAATACTGGACGCAAGGCAACTCGTAGGACAGCAGCTTGCCCTGGCTAAATCAGATATTCCTGAAATGTACGGTGAGCCTGAGCTGATGCCTATTACCACGGGTCTCGGGGAGATATACCAGTATACCCTGGAAGTAGAAGAGGAATATGAAGAAATGTATTCTGCAATGGATCTCAGGACTATACATGACTGGATTGTAAAGAGGCAGTTAAATGGTATTCCCGGGATAGTTGAAATAAGTAGCTTTGGAGGATTTGTAAAACAATATGAAGTTGCGGTCGATCCTAACCTGCTGAGAACTTTTAACCTTTCATTGCTCGATGTTAACCAGGCCCTGGAGTCAAATAATCAGAATACCGGTGGCGGTTATATTGACAAAGGACCATATGTTTATTATATCAGGGCTGACGGATTACTTAAAGACATAAGTGATATAGAGAACGTTGTGGTAGACACGAGAGGAGGCAACCCCGTTCTTATTAAAGACATAGGCTCTGTAGGAATAAGCTGGGCACCACGCTTTGGTGCCATGACAAAAGACGGGAAAGGGGAAGCAGTGGGAGGTATTACCCTGATGCTGAAAGGAGGCAATGCCTCATCTATTATAAAGGAAATGAAGGAAAGGATTAAACAGGTTAATAATAACCTGCCTGAAGGAGTGTCAATAGAACCATATCTTGACAGGTCAGTACTGGTCAAAAAAGTCATTCATACTGTTACCAAAAACCTGGTTGAAGGAGGTTTGATAGTGATTTTTATCCTTTTACTGATGCTTGGTGACTGGAGGGCCGGTCTTATAGTAGCTTCCGTTATTCCCCTTGCCATGCTTTTTGCCTTTTCTATGATGAATGCTTTTGGTGTAACCGCCACTGTAATGTCGCTGGGTGCTATTGACTTTGGTCTGATAGTGGATGCCACGGTTATCATTGTGGAAGGGATAATTCATCAGATGGAAAAACAGAAAGCAATACAGGGAAAAAAGCATCTTGACGAACTGGTACTGAGAGCAACCCTGAGAATCAAGAATTCAGCAGCTTTTGGCGCCCTGATCATCCTGATAGTGTATTTTCCGTTACTTACCCTGATTGGTATAGAAGGAAAAATGTTCACACCAATGGCCACAACGGTAAGTTTTGCCATTATTGGTGCTCTGATCTTATCTTTTACCTACATACCTATGGTATCGTCACTGTTCCTGAGGAAGAAAACAAGCAACAGGACTACTATTGCCGACAGAGTAATGGGCCTTTTACACAGTACTTACAGGCCTGTTTTCAGGTTTGCCCTGAGGCAAAAACCATTGATAATACTCATAGCCCTCGGTTTAATGGGATCAGCATTTATAATCTATAACCAGCTTGGAGCTGAATTTTTGCCCGACCTTAATGAGGGTGACCTGGCAATGCAGATGACAAATCCGCCGGGTTGTTCTCTTGAGGAAAGCATAAAATCAAGCACAAGGGCAGAAAAAATATTACTGGATAAATTTCCAGAGGTGAAACATGTGATTTCAAAAATAGGAACAGCAGAGGTGCCAACGGACCCAATGGCCATTGAAGATGCTGATATAATGATCACTTTAAAAAACAAAAAGGAGTGGGTCTCGGCTAAAACAAGGACAGAGCTTATTGAAAAAATGAAGACCAGCCTATCTGTAATACCCGGGGTAGCTTTTGAATTTACGCAGCCAATACAATTGCGTTTTAATGAATTACTGACAGGGGCAAAGTCTGACGTTGTTGTGAAAATATACGGTGAAGACCTTGACGTATTATTTGACAGGGCTCATGATGCATCAAGATATATAGAAACCATTGAAGGAGCGGAAGATGTGCGGGTTGAAAGAATTGAGGGATTGCCACAGATAGTTATTGAATATGACAGGCATAAGGTGGCCAGCTACGGTCTTAATATTGCAGACCTTAACAGCATGGTAAGAACTGCCATGGCAGGAGAGCAGGCAGGATATATTTTTGAAGGTGAGAGAAAATTCGACCTTGTTGTGAGACTTGGTAAAGATTACAGGGACTATATAGCAGATTTTGATCAGCTATATATACGAACGCCATCAGGCAAACAGGTACCCATAAAGGAAGTGGCGGAAATACAATACGTGGATAATCCCGTGCAGATATCACGCGATGATACTCACAGGAGGATCACTATAGGTATGAACGTCAGGAACAGAGACGTACAGTCTGTTGTGGATGATGTACAGGAAATACTTGCTGAAAACACCAGTTTGCCACCCGGATATTACTATACCTACGGGGGAAAATTTGAGAACCTGCAATCAGCTTTCAAAAGGCTGAAACTCATAGTACCGGTTGCATTGTTACTGATATTTATACTACTGTACTTTGCCTTTAAATCTCTTAAGCAGGCTGCAATGATATTCAGTATCATTCCCCTCTCGATAATTGGTGGCGTGTTTGCCCTGTGGATCAGGGGATTGCCTTTCAGCATTTCAGCAGGGGTGGGATTTATAGCACTTTTTGGTGTAGCCGTTCTGGATGGTATAGTACTTATTAATCATTTAAATGAACTTAAAGCAAAAGGAATGACTAATTTGCACAGGCGCATAATTACTGCAACGAGAAACAGACTTCGTCCGGTGGCAATTACTTCAGCCGTTGCAGCTCTCGGGTTCCTGCCAATGGCTGTAAGTACAACGGCTGGTGCTGAAGTACAAAGACCGCTGGCCACGGTTGTCATAGGAGGGATTATTACTTCCACTTTCCTTACAATGGTATTACTGCCGCTTGTTTATTATTACAGTGAAAAATGGTTCATTAAACCAGTAAAAATAAATAAGTCGGCATTGATAATAATCCTGTTACTACTTATCCAGCCTCTCTCAGCACAGGATGTTCAGAAAAGGATGGTAACTCTTGAGGAAGCAGAAGAAATAATGCTGCAAAATAATCCTTCCCTCAGACAGAGAGAACTCAGCCTGGAACAGGCGCAAAAGCTGTCTAGGGCAAAGATTGACCTTGGAACAACAGATGTTTCTTATGAATATGGACAGATAAATTCTGATATTAAAGACTACCGCTTATCTGTGGGGCAAAACCTTGAAAACCTGCCGGAGAGTATGTCAAAGGCTAAAATGTATCGTAAAGAAGCAGAAAAAGAACAGTTAAACATAAGCCTCTACAGGGAATACCTGAAAAAAGAATTGCGACAGGCATTTGTTCAGTACAGATATCTCGAGAATCTGGCTGAAACAATAATGCAAACGGTCAGTAACTATAATAAACTGATCGGGGTAGCTGCTGAGAAGCGACAACTGGGAGAAACAAGCTCACTGGAAATGCTGGCACTGCAAACCGAAGCCGGCAATATGATAATAAGATATAAGGATGTCAATTACAGGGTTGAGTCAGTATTAAATAACCTGCAAACCCTTACTTATTCAGATGAAAGACTCATTCCTGTTAAGAAGCAGCTTGAACCTGTATTAATCATTGAAGAATATAACAGAACAGATACTCTGCATCGCTCCTTATGGGAAAAATCACTTGAGCAGAGCAGGGCACAGATAGGTGTGGAAAAATCAGTCCTTGTGCCCGATTTCTATTTTGGATATTTTAATCAGAAAATAGATGGACTGACTGGTTACCAGGGAGTGGAAGCAGGCGTGTCCCTGCCTCTCTGGTTCATGCCGCAGCAGAAAAAGATTGCGAGCAGTAAAATAGAGTATAAAAAGAATGAATTTAATGTTGCTGAACAGGAAGCACAACGGCAAAAACAAATACGAAATGTTACCGGGGAAATGGAAATGATAAATGAAAAACTGGCTTTTTACAGGGACAACCTTGTTCCTGTGGCCGACAGCACTGAAATTGCAGTAATAGAACTCTATAATTCCGGAGACATAAGCTATATAGAGCTTACAAGGAATCTCGGAAATGCAACTTCAATAAGAGAAGAATACCTTGATATTATCAAGACCTATAATATAAACGCTTTTGAACTTCAATACCTGAAAAAATAAGTGATATGAAATACATTTATATTTTGATGATCATCTCCCTAGTTACTGTTATATCATCATGTAACAGAGAGGAACAAAGTGAGCAAGTTGGTGAAACGCCTTCTTTTATAACCCTTGATGATAAACAAACGGAAAGTGCTGGCATAGAAACCGGTTACATGAGGGAGACAACACTCACAAGTAAAATATCATGTAACGGAAATATTGAAACACCTCCTTCAAACAGGGCAAAAATTTCTTCCCTGATGAGTGGATATGTAAAGGAAATATTTGTATTTGACGGCAAATATGTTACAAAAGGAGAAAAGCTTGCACTACTCGAAAATCCTGAATTCCTGATGATGCAAAAGGAATACCTGATGGAAAAAAGCAGACTGGATTACCTCGAGCAGGATTACCAGAGACAGAAAGAACTAAATGAGAAGAATATTAATGCCCGTAAAGAATATCAGAAAGTTAAGAGTGAGTGGGAACAATCACAGGTAAGTCTTGCATCACTTGAGGGAAACCTGAAAATACTCGGATGCAATATTGATGAATTGAGCGTTGATAATCTTGGTTCTGTCTTTTCAGTTAAAGCTCCGATAAACGGATATATAGAAGGCATTAATATTACTATAGGTCAGTTTGTTCAGCCTGAGGAAGAAATAACAGAGTTAGTGAACCGTAAAGAATTCCTGATCATACTGAGGGTTTTTGAAAAGGATATTGCCAGGATCAGGCAGGGACAGGTGGTAAGCTTTTTATGCCCTGATCCCCGAAGCATGGTTAAGGAACATTTTGGAAAAGTAATATACTCAGGGCAGAAGATCGACCAGGTCAGCCGTACCTTTACAGTGTATGCAAAACCGGATGAAGATTATGAGAACCTCAGACATGGAATGATGATAAGGGCTGATATTCATGTTGAGGACAAAGATGTTATGACACTGCCGGTTGAATCCATAGTTTATTCTGACCAGGGGGAAATAGTTTTTATAAAGGACGGCAATAGTTTCAGACCTGTAAAAATAGAAACGGGAATCACAGATAATGACAGAGTTGAAGTAATCAATCACCAAGATCTGGAAGGCAGGGAAATTGTACTCAAAGGGGGTGTGTACCTGCTTTCTGCCATCAATGGGGCAGGGGAATAAAGTTATGAATTATGAACCGACTTGTGCTGAGCTTGCCGAAGTAAGGCAATATGCCTGAGGTAATTATGAGTTATGATGAACTAGAACAGATTACCGGTTGTTTATAAAAGAAAATGAATAAAACAGCAATAGTATTTGGTGCGACAGGACTTGTAGGTTCTGAGCTATTATATCATCTTATAAAGGATATAAGATACAGGGCAGTAAAGGTATTTACCCGTCGTGAACTGCATATTGAGCATATAAAGGTGATTGAAAAGATTGTTGAGGTTGAAAAGGTTGAGGATTACAACGACTTTATTAAGGGCGACGACCTGTTCATCTGCCTTGGCACTACAAGGTGCAAAGCAGGTTCAATAAAGAGAATGGAAGCAATTAATCGTTACCTGCCCGTTAAAATTGCAAGGGCGGCCCTGGGAAATGGAGTTAAGAATATGGCCGTGGTGTCAAGCATAGGAGCAGACCCGGAATCTCGTAATTACTACTATAGGATAAAAGGCCAGATGGAGAATGATTTACAATCTCTTGAGTTCAACCGGAAGGTCATTGTCAGACCTTCAATATTACTAGGAAAGAGAAATGAAATCAGGTTGTTAGAGTCAGTCGGAAAAGCACTTGTCAGAGGATTTGGATTTCTTCTACGTAGTAAAAAGCGTAAGTACAGGGGCATAAGGGCAAGTGATGTGGCATTGGCAATGCTAAAGGAAATAAACAACATAAATGGCAAAGAGCTATACGAGTCGGATGAACTGGCACGACTTGCAGAAGCTCCCTCTTCCGAGGACGCGGGTCTTTGACCCATGCCTTGCTACGGAGAGCGAAGAAGGCTGAGGCTTCGGCGGGCCGGCAGGGCGTATCGTACAATTGGATTTCGTTTGTAAATCTCAAATCTGAACTATTTCTGAAATTTTAAAACATATTCATATGGGTAAAGTAATTGTTACCATATTTGTGATAGTTTTTGGAACTATGAACATGACAGTTAGAGGTCAGGAGAAAGTGAGTACTGCCGGTGATACTCTTGTTGTGGTATGGACCAGTGGTGATATTGAAGTGGCTGAGAAAATGGTCTATATGTATGTATATAATGCAAAACGTGCCGGGTGGTTTGATGAGGTGATATTTATTGTCTGGGGGCCTTCTGCAAAGCTGCTTGCTGAAAATCCTGACCTGCAGGCAGAAATCAGGAAAATGAAGGAAGAAGGAATTATCCTTGAAGCGTGTATAGCCTGTGCGCGAATGTATGAAGTGGAGGATGACCTGGCGAAACTTGGTATTGATGTCAAAGGAATGGGTGCACAACTGTCGGATTATTTGAAAAGAGGTTATAAGGTGATGGCCTTCTGATTGAAGAATATCGAATACCGAATGACGAATTAAGAATATACAAATTTACATTCCATATTCATTATTCGATATTTATTATCTGTCATTCAAAAAGATTCCTGATAAAGTCAGGAATAACATTATTCCAATAATCCATTATTCCAATATTCGAATATTTCATATATTTGTTTTTCACTAATAAATTTTAAAATGACAGGTTTAATTATTGTAATAGCCATAGTAATTATTCTGGTCCTTATTGTAATATCAGCTTATAAC
>Ga0114922_10005109_pt1 | contig 12137 bp, 10 predicted proteins | sample AartaG_FD_100975 | JGI IMG/M metagenome (GOLD analysis project Ga0114922, IMG submission 100975) | Deep subsurface microbial communities from Aarhus Bay to uncover new lineages of life (NeLLi) - Aarhus_00045 metaG | ecosystem: Environmental > Aquatic > Marine > Oceanic > Sediment | place...
CTGCCGCCAGGCAGGCATTCAAACCTCTGAAATCTTAATTCTCAAATCTTAAAACCTTAAATCTGAAATCATCCTACCGGTAACCCAGGGCAGCATAGCCAACCCAATGGCAATCAGTTGCTAATGCTGTTGTTCCCATGCCGATATCCTTGACCGGTATATGATCCGAAGTAATACTGGTTGAATAACCAATCAACTCGCCGTTCAGCGAACCGGAGTCATTCAGATAATATGCAGTATAGAGGGCTACCGGGACACAATAGCGACCACACCAGGTCCATTTATAATTGTGATAATCTGTGCTGTCGAGTGTATACTCACTGAATCGCCTGAAATTTTCAGGACCCACTTCTCCACTGAGGCAATTGTCAATTATTTCATGCTCATGCTCCCGTGCCCGTGCATTTCCTTTGTCGTCGCAACCATACCTGGCATAGTCATTTCCGCCCCATTCTTCATTACCGTAGTGTACTGCATCAGTTGTAACAACTATTGCGAAGTCTCTACCCCATTCCCATTCCCTTAAGTCAGTACAGGTTTCTATAGCTTTTGCAAGGGCTCTGCCACATTCATTCATCCTTTCCGGGCTCATGGCAGGCACCAGTATGGGTATTATTGAAATATTCCTGTTAAAATATTGCATAAAAGGGATCATCGACTCAAGGGAGTGCTCTACGATGTTCATGGTATCGCTTATCATTGCATATTCTTCGCCCAGGGCCTGGAATATTTCATTCCGGGCAGGTGAAACGGTAACATTTCCGTAGGGGCCATACCATTGGTTATGAGTGTCAAATATTAGATAGCCTTCAAGCCCAAGCTGTGCAGCTTTATGAGCCACTCCGATTATGAATATATTATCCGCCATGACATTATGCAAAACCTCCGGATAAAGTTTGCCTACATAAGTATAATCATCATGAGGGCAGATAGCCAGCTTCCATGGATCACCTGATAGTTTTTTCCAGCCTTTGCGGTCAAGTCGCTCCATCACACTATCTATCTGCCAGCTGTATTGAGCAAAACCAACGGTATCGACCTGCTGTCTTATCTTATTGTCTGGTAATTCCTTATTGCGGCCTGTATTGCATGTAGCCAATATTAGCAGGCAACATGCCGTAAGTATAGATAACCTGGTCATTGTAGCTCAGTTTTTTCTTCCTGTGGGCGGTATATAGCCTTTTTGAATTCCTTCCATCCCTCTTTAGTCATTCTTGAGGGTGTGAAAAGGCATATCCCCGTTGCACCGTTGCTTACTGATTCTTCAATGGCATCCGGGATCTCAGCGGGTATCAGGCCGTGGTTTTCAGGATCTTGCTCCCCTGCTTTCGCAACCGGATCAGGACAAATAAATAACCCGCTGTATATCGGCGTTTTACCTTTTGTTGCTTCAACTGCTTCTTTACATACCTCTCCTATCCACTCGGTATCTTCAAGGTAAAAATCATTATAGTTCATAGGATAAAAAGCATCAATGTTCCACTTATCCCATTCCTGCCTTACTATTTTTTTTGCGATGGAGTTAGGGCCGGGAAAAACTGCAGCTGTTATCGTTTTATATTTCGAATGGACCATATCAGCAAGCCTGTTAACCAGGTTGGTAATGAGGTCATACCTGAACTGCTTCCATTCTTCAACCTGGGAAGGGTCTTCAACTTCCAGTATATTGATACCTGTCTGTTCTTCAAAATCTGATACACATTTATCGCAGTAGCAATAATCAAACTGTGGGTATTCCCTGTCCATCACCAGGCCGTACTTATCCCATAATCCCCTTGCCAGGATAATATCCGGGAATCTTATATAGTCAAGGTGAACACCATCTACATCGGGAATATCGGCGATTTTTCCGTACAGGTCTTCAAGAAATGTGTATACCTCTTCATGATTGGGGCACAGGAATTTATAATAAGGAACATAAGCAGGGTGAGTCCAGGCCGACTGACCGAGACCGTTAACTCCATAAAGACTTGTATCGAGCAACCCTTCTTTCGACTGGATAAGTGTAGGTATCCAGGCATGAAATTCCAGGTTTGCTTTTTTTGCTATTGCCCCTACTCTTTCGTATGTGGCTTTCTCCTGACCACCATTATACATCAGTCCGTCAATGCCTTTTTTCTTAAGGTCTTTGAACTCTTTAAGCAGCTCTTTATCAATTTGTTTACCGGGGCCTGACTCCCATGCATATACAGGAATCTTATTATTATCTTCCTGGCATGCAGCCAGGGCAAACACAACAATTAATAGGATCATTAGTTTCTTCGTGGTGATAAAGTTTTTTCTCGTTATTACGTCAATGTTAGTTTGTACATGATTACAATTCAAATATAATCAGAGTTTTGAATTATTCCATGTTTGCCTTCGGCGAACTCGGCTTCGCCTCGGTTCAGGTTTTGTGTTTCAGGACAATTACTCGACCGACTTGCCCTGAGTTTATCGAAGGGAGGGAGCAATTTACTTTTGTCTTTTGTCTTTTATCTTTTATCTTGTTTACATGCTTTACCGAATTGCCGACATAGCCTTTGTTGTTTTCCATACATCGCTGATATTGTTTAACCTTTTTGGCTGGATATGGAAAAAGACCAGGTTAGCCAACCTTATAGTAATATTAATAACTTTCGCTTCCTGGTTCCTGCTGGGATTGATTGTAGGTGTTCCGGGTTATTGCCCTCTCACCGACTGGCACTTCGACATACTGGAAAAGCTGGGGCATACAGACCTCCCAACATCCTATATTAAATACCTTGCCGACAGGCTTACGGGCCTGGATTTCAGCCAGAAGCTGGTTGACGATATCACGTTGTGGGGACTTGTTGCAGCATTTATAATCTCGCTTATTCTTAATGCAATAAGATTTGTAAAAAGCAGATCAACGAGAAAAGGTTAAATAATCATGGTAAGCCCAATTTCCGCTTGCTAAGTCAAGTAGTAATTCTAAAGATGTTATTAGCGGCAATAAGTAAGGATCTTAGCAAAGAGTCTTAATTATGACAAAAGACAACCGAGCCCCGAGAATTCGGAGCGAGCTCACGAGTTGATAGTGATTGTGGCTGATGGGAACGAGTAAAAGGGAAAAGACAAAAGTTAATTATTTAGATAACAGTCCGTTACTTTTATCTTTTTACTTTTGTCTTTTATCTTTTCTCGTTACCTTAGCCTTAGCCTTAGCCTTACCTTATCGGATCAATCACTTCCATGAACAGATTCTTATTCTGCTCAATTTTATCGTTATTACCGTAAACACAGTACATATCCTGTTCCATTAACTCTTCCACCATGGTTTTCATATTTGATATATCTTCAGCTGTTGTACTGAGCACTTCATCCCTCTGCTTCTGCATAAATTCTCTGGTAATACCGTTGAAATACCTTGAAAGTGCAGTATTTGCCTTCATTGAAGGAGTTTCTGGGTAATCCATATTTGAAATTGTACCAATGATATATCTTGTCATGGCCTTTTCATCTGCTTCAAAATCAGCAAGGTAATCCGGAGTTTCATCATATATCTCAAGGGATTCATTGAGGTTTGGATCACGGTAAGAACCAAAAAACATATTGCCTGAATAACTGAAGTTAGCAAAGCCACCGTATGCACCACCTATTACCCTGATCTGGTTCTGCAGCCAGTCAGTCGATAATACCTGGTTAAGGACCAGCATCTTACCTGACCAGTCGTAACTTAAGTCCTTAGAATTGGCTCCTTTTATAACATACTGAACCTTTGATGTGGTTTTAAAGGCTTCATTTTTCTTCTCAGGCTTGATATCCCACACCATAAACTCTTTCTCACCTTCAGGCATGGAGGAAGCCAGTGATGTGAGTGCATCTGAATATACCTCAAAATCCTTATCATTACAGGTAATATTAGCAATCATATTTGAAGTGGTGAATAATGCTGAAGCCACTTCTTCAAGATTTGTTATTATCTCATCAGTTTTTGTATCAAAATTATTGACCAGATCGGCAAGGAACCAGTAGTATTCCATACCCGACATCAATTCATTATAAACTCCGCTCTGGCTGAAATATGAAAACAGGCGCTGAGTTGCATAATTAAGGCCATTATTCTTAACCATTGCATCGACCTCGGCAAAATGTCTAATCATCAGGGCCTTTAGACGATCCTTATCACTGTAGTCACTTTTGTTTATTATCTCATTTGCCAGCTCCAGCATTTTACCAGTTTTATCACGCACAGACTTTGACTGTATTATGAATTTGGGTATCACATTGCTGTCATTCAGGTCAGCATTATATATGCTTATATATGAGCTGAAACCACCTGTGTGAATATTCAGTTCATTATCTACCTCCCCATACGTATGGTTTTCAGTATCGAACTTACCTAGGAGGTGTGATAGTAATGATGCGTACTGTATCTTATCCACAGGAAGTACCCGGAGGTCAAAAAGAAGTTTGTTATAAATAATACCACTTGTAAACTCATCCAGATACACGGTTTTTATTCCGTCAATGTCTTTCTCCTCGGCTTCATACCATACAACCTCCTTTGTAATATCATCAAGTGACAGTAAGGGAATTGTTTCCAGTGCTTCCGGTGAATCGGCTCTTTTCTGATATTCAATAAGTTCATTGGTCTCTTTCACCAATGCTTTAATGGCTTCCTGGTCCATATTTTCCTTAACGGAATCCAGTTCAGCTTTTATTTTATTATCAATTTCAGTCTGCAATCCCGGCTCAGGCTTAAGCGCCAGGAGCTGACAATGATTATTTGAAAGCAGGTCATTTTGTATCAATTGCTCCATATAGTCCTCTGTCAATGATCGTTTTACTTCAGCCAGTGGTTTTTCAAATTCAAGTCCGGCAAAGGGATCCCCGTCAAAGAACCACCCGCTTATCAGCTGGAAACCATATGTAAGGCCTTTCTGCGGGCTGTCTCCTTCACGCAACCTGAATTCCATCCTGTTAATCGTTCCTTCAAGGGCCTTCTTATCCAAGCCTTCCTCAACAGTTTTATTTAGTACATCCACTGTGATTTCATAAAACCTGTCCAGGTCTTCTTCATTGGCATTCCTTACGATAATCTTAAGGGCCATTTGTTTATTACCATCAATGTAAGAAGATACATCGCTACCAATACCGGCTTCCTGCAATGCCAGCCTCAGGGGGGCAGACTCCTGGTTTACCAGTACATCCGACAATACGTCATAAGCCATGTGACGGGCCTGGTCGGTTACATTACCAACAACAAAACTTAACTGCAGGAATGTCTTATCTTTAGTATCAGCGTTTTCAAGCACCGGGTATGTCCCTACAATTTTTTTCATCTGATCGAATGATTCCTGCTCCTTTATTTCCACGACCTCGTCAGAAAGCTCATATTCTGACAGGTAGTTGGTATCAATAAATTCCAGTTCTTCTGCAAGATCTGCATCCCCGTAGAGCAGGATATAGCTGTTCGAGGGGTGGTAATATTTTTTATGAAATGCCAGAAAGTTTTCATATGTCAGTTCGGGTATAGCTGTAGGATATCCACCCGATGAAAAACGATATGAATTATCCGGGAAAAGGTTGCGGTATACCTGGTAATCCAATTCCCTTTCAGGACTGGAGAATGCACCCTTCATCTCATTGTAAACCACTCCCTTATAAATAAGCGGATCATCCTCATCTGTAAGTTCATAATGCCATCCCTCCTGCTTGAATATCCTTTGATCGTCATAAATAAGAGGATTGAAAACGGCATCAAGGTAAACGTGCATAAGGTTAAAATAATCCTTATCATTCATACTTGCCACCGGGTATATGGTCATATCTGCCCCTGTCATGGCGTTAAGGAATGTATTCAGTGAACCCTGCCACAGGACATTAACAGGACTTTTAACAGGAAAATTCTTAGACCCGTTGAGTACGGAGTGTTCTATTATATGGGGTGTTCCGCAATCAGAATTTGGTATTGTTTTAAAGCCTATTGCAAATAGTTTATTGGGATCGTCTGCCTTGATCTTAAAAACTTTTGCGCCGCTTTTAATATGTTCAAGGTACACACATTCTGCATTCACTTCATCGACGAAGCGTGAGTCCAGGACTTTATATCCTTCATAGGTTGCCTTGCCCTTACACCCGTTAATGAGCACAATTACGGCAATAGCTGCTACAGTAACCAGGAAAATCCTTTTACTGTAAGTAAAAATTCGTTTCATAAGTATAGTTGATTATTGTTTTATGGGATTAATTTTTATTGACTGTGAAATTATGAAATAATTGATCACTATTCAAGATTATTTTTAAGGCTTACCCATAGTATCTTTAGCCGCTTTCATACCGCTACCTTCATCAAAAATATAATTACATTTCTTCAGGGCTGTTTCAATTGCAGCAACAGTAGCAATTACCTCTTCAGCACTTATTTTACCCATATGTCCTATCCTGAAATACTTGTTTTTAAGTTCAGGATGAAGGCCCCCGGCGAGTATTGCTCCCGCTTTGTATACTTCATTCAGGAATTCAGATGGTTTTATGCCAGTAGGGTAATAAGGTGCAGAAAGTGTATTAGCTGCGCATTTATCTCCCGGTATTTGTTTAATATTCAATGCTTTAAGTGTAGATCTGAAGGCCATTCCTGTACGCCTGTGACGCTCAAATCTATTGTTCAGACCCTCTGTAAGTATCTGTTTCAGGCTAATATTGAGTGCAGCTACCAGGTTAACAGCAGGTGTACCGAAATATGCCGGTTTTCTATTTTCATAGGCCTGCATTACCGGCAGCCAGTTTGTCCAGTCGGCATAGTAGTTTTGGACATGGCTTTTTCTTTGCCTGAATTTATCCATTGCCCTTTCCGAAACTACCAGCAGGGCGAGCCCCGGTGGAACACCTATAGCTTTCTGTGAAGCCGTAAGAACAACATCTATACCCCAGTCCTGCTGCCTTATTTCCTCACCGGCAACAGAACACACACCATCAAGTACAGTTATTACGTCATATTTGAGGCCAAGCTCACCCAATGACTCTGGTTCAACCTTTACTGCAGTTGATGTATCTACATGAGTAAATGTCAGTATCTTATATTTTCCTGTTCTGAGTTCACGTTCAATTGACTCAACCGGTACTGTCTCTCCCGGCCTGGCCCGCAATATACGGTAATCGGCACCATACCTGTTAAGCAAATCAGCATATCGTTCGCCAAAGTAACCTGTCGATACAACCAGGACCCTGTCATTTTTTTCTACAAGGTTAGCGCCGGCTATGTCCATTGCCAGTGTTCCGGATCCTGCCATTATGAATGCCTGCCCTCCCGGACACATCCATACTTTTTTCATCATGTCAAGGGAATCTGCAAATATGTCAATAAATTCTTCTGAAACATGGCTTAATGTTTGTTTGCCCATTTCAGCAAGCACATCCTTATCAAATTCTATGGGGCCTGGGATCATGAGGAGTTTTTTCATAATGTTGAATTGTTGAAGTGTTAAATCATTAAATTGTTATTTTTTAAGGGTCTTGTCTATGAGTTCAACGAGTTGTTTATTAATTGATTCGGTGATTGACAGCAGAGGTTTTCTTACCGGTCCGCCATACATACCCAGGTAATCCATAGCTGCCTTTAATGCCGGTACACCCCACTTTCTGGTGACAGCAGTATTCAGATCCACTGCAGCGAGCTGGTATTCTTTTGCCTTATCCAATTCACCATTGTTAAATGAATCATAGATATTAAGGCATAATTCAGGAGCAATATTGGCCACTGCAAGTATTCCCCCTACGGCTCCTATGCTTAGTGCCGGAAGCAGAAAACTGGCCGAGCCGGCAAGAACCTGGAATCCGGGCTTTGCATTCTTTATCACCGCGGCCATTTTAACAAGGTTGCCACCGGAATCCTTTATTCCAATGATGTTCTTATGTTCGGAGGCCTTAAGTATTGTTTCTGCGTCCATATCCAGTCCTGAATTAGCCGGCATATTGTATATTATGACCGGTGCAGGGGATTTTCCTGCCACATCATGGTAAAAACGTACTAGCGCATCACTGTTCATCTGGCTTTTGTAGTAGGAAGGATTGAGGACCAGCACAGCATCGGCACCACTGTCAGAAGCCATTACTGAAAGGTGTATGGTTTCGCGTGTTGATTGTGCTCCTGTGCCTGCAATCATGAGTTTACCGGACGGAATTGCTTTCCTGGCAGTGTCATATACACTTTTTTTCTCTTCATTATTCAACATCACCATTTCCCCGTTAGACCCCAGTATTAGTATTCCTGAAAGTCTATAGCTACAGAGTTTCTCGATGTTATCAGCTATTTTTGAAAGGTTCAGCTCCTCATCTCCTGTAAAAGATGTAGGCAATGGTGGATACAAGCCATTCAACTTAATCATGATAATATTAATTTATTGATATATTTTCCCGTGCTACTTATCACTCAGATCTGTATTCCGTCTTAATTCATTGAATTATAAACAAGTTTCAGAAATACTGCCAGCTTTGTTGGCTCAAGCCACCTTGTCACAATGACAATTTGATTTTCCCTGTCAATAACGATATAGTTACCACCGAAACCGGATGCATAGAACACTGATTCCGGGACACTTTCCATAACCCTTTCGCCCCTGTTAAGCCACCACATATAACCATAGGAAGGGTTTGCCGGTGATGATTTTGTTGCCATTTCAATCCATTTCCCTGATATCAGTTGCCGGCCTTTCCAGTTTCCATTTCTCATAAAAAGTAATCCAAACCGGGCATGATCAAGAGTGTTAATAAACAATCCTCCGCCGGAATGCCCGCCACCGCTCACTGATTGTACCTTCAGCCCATCTATATCAACCCATGAGCCTGAATAACCATACCATCTCCATGTAGACGAGGCACCAACAGGATCCATTACCCTCTTTTTAAGCACCTGTGGAAGAGGTTGCCGCCATACCTGCAATGCAGAGTAAGCCAGCAGGTTAACCCTGACATCATTATATTTAAAATAAGTTCCGGGTTCGTACAGTTCACGGTATTTCCATTCATCCAGTTCCTCTCTCCTTGATGGTCTGTCGGCCCAGTCGAACATTCCGAACAACTGACCCGACCAGTCGGATGATTGGTTAAGCAGATGGTCCCAGCTTATTTTCATATTATGATCACCATTAAAAGTCCCGTCCCACACATATTCATAAACTTTGTCATTCACCGAGGTAATCAGACCATCGTCAACGGCCAGCCCTACAACAGTGGAAAGATAGCTCTTTGTCACACTGAAGGTCATATCAACCCTGTCAATATCTCCCCATTCGGATATAATATAGCCATCCTTTAAGATTATTCCGGCCGGTCCACATCTCTTTTTTGTAGGTCCAACTATCTCCATACCAGGCTCATAGCCAAACGACCTTAAAATGGCCACCCTGAGATCCCTGTCTCCTGAATATTCACTGGCAAGGGCAAAATCGACTGCCTCCCGCAGATTTTCAGTGTTAAAACCCATTTCAGCATGACTTTTGCGTTCCCAGTTGTCTTTTTCAGGGTAATATACTGATTGTCCGTGAATTACATCAGTCAGAAAGAAAAGGAAAAAGCTTATGAAAGTAAGTCTGAGTAGCTGAAGTGTTTTCATAATGAGTTGATAAAGTTGATAAAGTTGATAAAGTTGATAAAGTTTATAGAGTTGATAAGGTTTTAAAGATAGATACAAATTAAGGAATTGCTCAATAATTCAGATATTAAAACGCTTCAACAATTACGCAATTTAACAATTCAACAATATTTAAAATTTTGCTTATCTTGGCGTGTTAAATTTAAAATCCATGCTATGAAGAAGCTTATCCTAATTTCAGTATTGTTATCATTTGCACTGATGACGGTTTATTCCCAGAATTCAAATCTTGAAGTTGGCAAGAAAGTACCTGATTGGGTACTGCCCGATGCTAATGGGCAGGATCACTCCATGGACACATGGAAAGGCAAGGTTTTACAGATAAACTATGTTGATCCGGACGAAGAAGACTTAAATGATCATTTCAATGATGAAGTTGACAAGGCAGCTGATATTGATAAAAGGATTGATAAGGAATATTTCAAAGGATTTGGTATAGTGGATTCCAAGTCAACCTGGAAGCCCAATGGAATCATCAGGATGATAGCAAAAAGGAAAGAAAAAAAATACGGCACTACCATCCTGTTTGATACCGAGGGTGTGCTGCATGAGAAATGGGATGCACCGATGGACAGTTATACAATAGTAATTGCCGACAAGAACCGTATTTGCCGGGCTTTGTATAAGGGACGAGTACCGGACGATGAAGTTGAGGATATTATTCAATTGATAATAAAACTTACGAAAGAATAGACCTGTAGCCTGCTTTTTTCATAACTCAAGCAATAATAATTAATAGTCGTAAGTTATTATGTATGCAACAATACATAATAATTTTCGTACTAAATATATAAATCAAATCCTGAATTTATAATTATGAAAAAGTATTCAATAATGTCTAAATCATTTGTTTTTCTCCTTGTTACATCAATGATAATGTTTAATACTTCCTGTAAAAAGAAGGATAAACCAGGAGAAGAACCTGACCTGCCTCCACAGGAAAGTCTTATTATGGACTTTTCAGATTTTGATTCCCGTCCTGACGAAAAGGGTAAAGGTACCACCTATAATAATTTTGTTTATTCTTACCTCAATGTTGTCTTCTGGAGTACAATATCCACAGGTGCTATAGCACTTCCGGCCGCAGCTTATATACATCTTCTAAGCCAGGATGCCAATTACCTGGGCGACAATACATGGGAATGGGTATATAATTTTACATTTAATCAGGAGGATTATATCGCCACATTGACGGGAGCCAGGCTCAATAATGAAGAGTTTTCGATGGAGATGGTGATAGCCGAAGAAGCAAATCCTGGAGCAGGATTCAAATGGTTTGACGGAGTGGTGCGTTATGACCATACAGCCGCTTCATGGAATATCTATAAAAATGCTTCCAGCCCTGTAAAAGTCATTGAAGTAGACTGGACCAAAGATTATGAAGAAGATACTTCCTCATTAACTTATGTTTATGTTGAACCCGGCCAGAGCGAAACAGGCAGCTCCATTACATTTGGGAAAGATCCCTCTTTGGATTATAATGCATGGTATACCATTGACCTGCCAGCTGAAACTGTGGAAATCCAGTGGGATTTAATAACCAAAGCCGGAAGGGTAAGGAATGAGGACCATTTCATGGACAATGACTGGCATTGCTGGGATTCAAATCTTGCTGATATTGAATGTCCTGTATTATAAATTCAATTACCGGACACTTATCGGGATAACATAGAAGAATATCGCGAAGAAATGTGATATGCTGCCTGCAAGGACCATAAGGTGCCATACAAGGTGTGCATTTTTAAATTTAGCTTTCCTGTAGAAAATTATTCCAAAGGTGTAACATGCTCCTCCTATGAATATCCATAATAAACCCATCAGTGGCAGGGCTTTTATTATGGGAATAAGTGCTATCAGCAACATCCAGCCCATGGCTGCATAAATTATTATATCGATCATCCTGGCACCGGATTCAACACGGTTTGGCTTTACTACCTTCATTGTTATTCCTGCTATGGCCATTGCCCATTGGAGTCCGAACAGAACCCACCCTATAGGGCCATGTAATGCCACGAGTGCCAATGGTGTATAGGTGCCCGCAATAAGCAGGAAAATAGCTGCCTGGTCAATTATAAAGAATACCTGTTTGAGCCTTCCTGCAGGCAGTCCGTGAGCAACTGCAGACGAAATATACAGCAATACCATGGTTGAACCGAAGATAGTTGTACTCACAACATGCCATGCATTACCTTTCAATGCTGATGCCACAATCATTAAAGTGAGCCCCGCACTTGCCAGTATAGCCCCTGCGAAATGAGATAACCAGTTTGCCGTTTCCTCCTGCTTTGTAAACCTACCAATTAGTTCTGACATATATTACTTATTTATTGCTGTAAATTTAGACTTTTCAACTATATTATTAAATAAGTCTAAAAACTGATTTTTCGCATTCTGATGCTTTGCGGAGTTATTTCAAGGTATTCATCTTCTTGAATATGTTCCATGGCTTCTTCGAGTGAAAATTTTATTGCCGGGGCTATATTCAGGTTTTCATCAGAGCCGGCAGCTCTCATATTGGTCAGCTTCTTTCCTTTTGTCA
>Ga0114922_10005110_pt1 | contig 12135 bp, 9 predicted proteins | sample AartaG_FD_100975 | JGI IMG/M metagenome (GOLD analysis project Ga0114922, IMG submission 100975) | Deep subsurface microbial communities from Aarhus Bay to uncover new lineages of life (NeLLi) - Aarhus_00045 metaG | ecosystem: Environmental > Aquatic > Marine > Oceanic > Sediment | place: Aarhus...
GAAAAGATGAAACTTGAAATATTATTAATTGGAATAGTTACAGTATTGGTTCTGTCTTTCATAGGAGCACAAATAATTTCCCGAATTTTGGGAAAAAATGTCAGGATAAAGGCAGATGCAATGCTTCAAGAATCAAAAGAAAAAGGGAAGGATATAGAATTTGAAGCGAAAGATAATGCTATTAAGATAAAGCAACAGGCAGAGGGGGAGATAAGCCGGCGCAGGAATGAACTCTCTAAGGAAGAGGATCGGCTGCAAAAAAGAAGAGAAAACCTTGATAACCGACTAGAAAAGTTGGAACAGCGGGAATCGCAGGTAAACCGCCGGCAGAGTTCTGTTGATAAACGCTTCAATGAAGTAGAGAAAATCTACGATGAACAAATGCAAAAATTGCAGGAAGTATCCCAAATGACGGAGAATGAGGCCAAGGAAGTTTTACTTGCGGAAGTTGAAAAGGAAGCTCGTTCAGATATGGCACGCATCATACGCCAAATTGAATCTGAAGCCAAGCGGGAGGGGGAAAAGCGGGCAAGAGAATTGATCACGGAATCTATCCAGCGGGTTGCTTCTGATCAGGTTGCCCATGTGACTACTTCAAGGGTATCATTACCCAATGAAGAGATGAAAGGCCGCATTGTTGGCCGAAATGGACGCAATATTCGAGCGTTTGAGCAGGCTGCGGGTGTTGATATTATTGTTGATGACACGCCTGAAGCTGTTACAGTTTCTTGTTTTGATCCCACAAGGCGGGAAATTGCGAGGAGGGCACTTACCCAGCTTATTTCTGATGGCCGCATTCATCCAGCTCATATCGAAAAAGTATTGGCAAATGAGGAAAAGGAAGTATTAAAGATTATCGAAGAGGCTGGTGAACAAGCGGCCTTTGATGCAGGTGTCACTGGCTTATCAAATGAAGTTTTGAAGATGATGGGAAGATTAAAATTTCGCACTTCATTTGGACAGAATCAACTTTCCCATGCTGTCGAGTCATCTATGATTGCTGCAATGATTGCGGCGGAAGTTGGCGCGGACATTGAAGTGGCAAAAGTGGCTGGTTTTTTACACGATATTGGAAAAGCAATGGACCATAACACAGAAGGAACACATGCGTTGATAGGTGCAGAGTTTTGTAGGCGGCACCGTGTAAATAACGCAGTCGTTAATGCTATTGAGTCCCACCATCATGAATCTGAGCAGGAATCGATCGAAGCGGTGATAGTCGAAGCCGCGGATGCTATCTCTGGAGCCAGACCGGGCGCACGGCGGGAAAACCTTGAACAATATATTAAGCGACTGCGGGCGCTGGAAGAAATAGCACATTCCTACAAAGGTGTCAGCCAGGCATATGCCATACAAGCCGGCCGTGAGGTGCGGATTATTGTCAAGCCAGAGGAAATTGATGATCTGGAATCAGCTAGAATGGCACGTGACCTTGCAAAGAACATTGAGGAGACCATGCAATATCCTGGGCAGATCAAAGTTATGGTAATCAGAGAGACACGATCGATCGAATTCGCAAAATAGGGTTTCACAAAATGAAAAGCGGAGGTGTAACCTCCGCTTTTTTATAAAAAAGGATTGTTGTTCTTCTCTTCTCTCACTGATGTAAATTGTCCATGACCTGGATAAAGTCGTGTTTCATCCGGCAGTGTGAGAATTTTCTGTGAAATGCTTTTCATCAAACCAGGTGTACTGCTGATCGCCAGATCTGTCCTTCCAATCCCATGGTAGAAGATAAGGTCACCGCAGAATGCAACATTATCCTGCGCATCATAGAAGGTTACATGCCCGGGTGTATGCCCGGGAGTATGGAGTACTGTGAATTCAATAGTGCCAATTTTCAGTATATCGTTATCTGAAAGTATTTTTTTTGGAAGAGGACCTGGATTAAAATCAAAGCCAAAATCATTTGCGCTGCCGCCTATCTTCCAAAGATTAACTGCGTTTTTATGAATAGCTGCTTGAATATCGCTTCCAGCATACTGTTCTAAAAACCAGCGAACTCCTCCGATGTGATCGAAATGTGCATGCGTGAGCCAAATCTCTTTAAAATTTAAATTATTTTTCTCTATGTGTTGGACGATTTTCTTACTAGGGGCTGCGGGGTCTATCAGTACTGCCTCTTTGCTTGTTTTATCCGAGAGTAGATAGGTGTTGTTATCAATGGGACCTAGAATAAAAGTATCGATCATCAATGTCATATACCACCTGAATTATTGTTTTGAATATTTTCGAATGAAAGTTAGAGCAGCGGTAAAAACAATTTCCCGCTCAATATCTTCTGTGATCACATGACCGCTATTTTCTAGAGTGACTAATTCAAAATGGTTTGAGGGAATTTCATGGCGGTAATTTTCCGCGTGTGACGGTGGGACTGTCTTGTCATTCTTTGAATTGATTAAAAGAACGGGAATACGAATCTGATCAAGATAATTATGTAATGTGTCAACAAGTTCATTTAACTCCGCGATTGAACGTGTGGGGTACGCATGGTAATCAGCATGGTCTTTACTTGTTTTTTGATCTAATGTGTCACTCTGCTCCTTCTTAACATATGGCATGAAAAGGCTGATCTGTTTCGCGAGCTTGACGCGCCAATCATTTGAAATTGTATACGGAGCAGACATCGCGATTGCTCCATCAATCGCGTATCGAGATGCAGCCATAAGCGCGAGAATTCCCCCCATGGATAAGCCTGCAACGAAAATATCGTCGCAGAAATCGGATAATAAATTGATACCATCTTCAACGGAGGCGAGCCAATCCCTCCATCTTGTGCGGACCATATCTGACATTTGAGTGGCATGTCCTGGGAGACGAATTCCGATGACTGTAATCCCATGCCCATTAAGGTAATTCCCCATCAGTCGCATTTCTTTTGGAGCACCGGTGAATCCGTGCACCATGACACATCCGGTTTTTCCTCCGGGGAGAAAGAAAGGTTCTGCAGTTGAAATTGTTAAATTTTTCATGATTATCCTTGGTTATAAGATTCTCAGCTCTCGATCAAGGGATGTAAGCGTAATCAATCCGTCATCTGAAGCAACTATATTATCTTCTATGCGTACACCGCCTTTGCCAGGGAGATAAATACCGGGCTCAATTGTAAAAGTCATGCCAGGTACAATTTCTGTGAAGTTTTTCGCGGCGATATATGGTTCTTCATGGGCTTCAAGCCCGATACCGTGACCTGTCCTGTGCGTGAAGAAGTCGCCGTAACCTGCATCCTGAATGACATCTCTAGCCGCGTAATCTATTTTTTCGGAAATGAAGTTCGAAGGTAATATTCCACGTGCCGCTTCATTTGCTTTCATAACAGTTCTATATATTGTCATTAGTTCATCATCCACGTTGCCTAAAGCAAATGTGCGGGTGATATCTGATATGTATCCATCTTTTCGTGCTCCCCAATCAATCACAATAAGATCACCTTCCTGTAATTTTCGACTGCCTGGAACTGCATGCGGATTAGAACTATTTGGCCCGGAAGCAATAATTGGAGCAAAGGGGAGTTCTGATTCCGAACCACTTCTTAGTAGATTGATCACTAATTCATTCGTAATCTCTTGCTCAGTAATTCCAGCTTTGATAAACGGGATTGTATTTTCCAATGCGGTTTGGGCAATTTGTATAGCCTGGCGAATTGAATTGATCTCTTCATTATCCTTGACCATACGCAGGTTTCTGAAAATATGCGCGGCAGAAGTAAATCGGATTTCAGAAGAAGCGAGCTGCAGGAGATTGATTTCAAGAAAACGCATGGCTGTTGGTTCCACACCAATCATCGATTGATATCCTTTGAAATACCGTAAGGCTTTCTTAAAAACATCTCCCCAGGTGGATGGATTTTCAGAGTATGCAAATGGGGTTATATCGAAAGCAGCATTATCTACTTTCTTGTATTCAAATTCAGGGAAAATGAAGGCAGGTGCTTTCCCTTTTCCAACTAATAGGACAGCGGGCCTCTCGGATACATGAAAATGTAATCCCGAAAAATAAGCCAGATTTTGGCTGGCGTTTATTGCAATTAAATCAATTTGATCATTTTCTAGGTGTTGAATAAGCTTTTTAATTCTTTTTTCATACATAGACTCTCCGGTGTTCAACAAAATGGTTTATAGATATTGTTTCTGAATACATCGGGCTGCCGAAACCATGTTTTTCAAGGATAGTTCAACTTCACCTCGTCGCCGCGATTTTTAGACCGCAATTTGGATTTATTCGTATTGACATCCCAAGTTTCCGGTATATATCATCCGAGTCCTTTCTAAATTTAAATTCCTTCCGCGGAAATCTTATCTGCTATATCAAAGCCAATAGTAACCCGTTTATCAATAATTTTTAATTGGATGGTTTTATTAAAAGGTAAAACCTCCTGGATTTCAGCAATATTGCCGGGAAGGACAAGATTTTTTTCTAAAAACTTCATCGTCTCAGGGTCATCTTCCAACCATTCATGGATTCTTTTAATAATGCATGTGTCCCCTTTAGTAAAGGAAGTCAATGCCTGCCAATTATTTGAGATTGACTCCTGCCCGGGCATAGGGTTACCATGCGGACAAGCAGATGGGTCTTCAAGGGTGGCTGCGAGCCGATCCTCGACATCTCTTGAAATGGAATGTTCGAGCTTGTCTGCTTCGGCGTGCAGATCTGACCATGGAATATCCAATACCCTCGAAAGCAGCCATTCAGTCAGCATATGACGACGAATTACTGACTGAGCGGCTTCACTACCAGAGGGTGTGAGATGAATATGTTTGCTTTCATCGATTGAGATCCAATGATCCCGAAGCATTCGTTTAAGAGTAACCGTAACCGTAGGAGGGGATACGTCCAGTAATTCTGCCAGCCGCGCACCGATGACCTTTTCTCTGTCTCGGTCTAATGTGTAAATCACACCTAAATAATCTTCAATTGTAGGAGTTGGTTTTTGTTTCATTTTGATCACATCTTTATACTATTAGCCATTGCTAATTATACGATTAAGCATTGCATATCGTTTCGGATAAAGATTAATATAGAATTTTATCTTCTTGTATTTTCATAAAAATAAGAGAAATTTTTGCAGGGGAGTATAATTTTCACTTAATGTCCAACTATCAGGAGATTTCATGATCTCGATCAGAAATAAAGATGAAATTCAAGGTTTGCGAACTTCTGGAAGGATTGTTGCGGAAACATTCGCTGTCATAGAAGATATGATACAGCCAGGCGCAGTATTGATAGATATTGATTGCGTGGCGGAGGAATATATACTTCAGCAAGGAGCCGAAACTCTATATAAAGGGATTCGTCAACGCCCACGACAGCGACCATTTCCAGGAGTAATTACTACTTCTCTAAACTATCAGATCTGTCACGGTATACCGGATGAACGCGTTCTTGAAGAAGGAGATATTATCGGTATTGATATTGGCTTGCGCTATAAGGGTTGGTGCGGTGATGCATGCAAGACCTTTACGGTTGGGAAAGTATCCCCAGAAGTTAGAAGATTGGTTGACACGGCAAAGCAGTGTTTATTTAAGGGGATTCATGCCGCGATTGAAGGGTGCCATGTTGGAGCGATTGGCTCTGCTATACAATCATTCGCAGAGAGCAAAGGGTATTCAGTAGTGAGGGAATATGGTGGGCATGGGATTGGCCGAAAATTGTGGGAGGAACCATTCATTCCGCATATTGGACCCAAGAAAAGAGGGCCACTATTACGAGCTGGAATGGTAATCAATATTGAACCAATGATTAATATCGGCAAACCTAATACGCGGCTGATGCCTGATGAATGGTCAGTAGAAACAGCAGATAAATCTTTATCTGCCCAATTTGAACATACAATTGTGATCACTGAGAATGGTCCTGATATCCTCTCGATCATACCAATGTAGCCAGGAGGAATAATGAAAAAAACACCCCGCTATATTATGTTTGTATTGTTATATTTTTCCCAGGGATCGATAATGGCGTATTTTACAGCTTTAAATGCGCTGTATCTTCAGTCATTCGGCCTTGGTATGGGGAAAGTGGGGATAATCGGTGCGATTGGGTTAATTCCATTTGTGTTAAAGATCTTTTTAGGTATGCTGAGTGATAAGGTCAACTTCTTAGGCCTGGGTTTTCGAAAACCATACATCATTCTCGGTTTGGTAATTCAGGCGGCATGTTTGCTTGTAGTACCTTTGCTTGACCCAGGCCAGAATTTCATGCAGTATGCCCTTCTGGCATTTGTGATGATGATGGGAATGGCATTGTATGATACCTGCACAGATGGATTGGCACTTGACTCAACCCCCGAAGAGGAAGAGGGAATCATTCAAGGGTTTATGGTTGGCGGACGAGCGGCTGGCATGGTGATCACTTCTGGTCTGCTGGGTTTGGTGGTCCAGAACATCTCATGGCCAGCAGGGTTCATCCTGCTGGCGGTGATCACGCTGCTTCCGCTTCCCCTTGTATTGAAAAACAAAGAAGCTGAGCGCACTGCTAACGCACGTTTTGAGTGGGGTGCTTTTAAGAGTTTCAAGCAATTGCCGGTAATTGCTTTAGGCGTGCTGGGTGCTCTTTATTCATTGATAATCAATGGGACGAATCAGCTCGTAAATCCTTTCCTGGCAGATCGATTTTCAATAAATCTTACGACGGCTGGATATATTGCTATGGTGATGGGATTAGGAACAATGGCGGGTGGGTTGATCGGTGGAAGTATTACGGATCGAATCGGTCAGAAAAAGTCAGTGCAGGCTGCAGTTATTGCCTCCATATTTGGAGTAGGCGCATTACCCTTCATTTCTATACCGTGGATGGCCTGGCTACTTGTATTTATTTTCGGGTTTTCGTTCGGTTTCTACGAAACTATCTATTTCGCCATTTCCATGCGTAAGACAGATGGGAGAATCGCAGCAACTATGTTCTCTATCCTGATGGCTGTGGCGAATATCGGCACCGGAATCGGATTAGCTTTAACTGGTTTCCTGTCTGATCTGGCAGGTTTTACGATTACTTTTTTCATCTTAGCAGCGCTGAATTTCCTTGCCCTACCTTTGATTGGAGTTATCTTTAAGAAAAACACTTGAAGATTGCGACATTCAACAGATGAAATAGATGTGGGTTATTTTCAGTACAGTATTTAAAATTAATTATGAAATGTTGAAATAATTATATATAGCGGTAGATATCTGGGCGGAAAGCAGATTGGCCACATCAAATATCAACTGGGTGGGCTGATACATTGCAATCACAACAATGTAGTTGCCTTTCGGCGAGAAGACAATTCCCGCATCGAGAATGGTATGGATCAAACCATCCACTTCTGTGGTCCATCCGTGCTTATGGCCGAAGTTGGTTCCATCTGGCAGCCCAGCTTGCAGCAACACCGCGATTTTGTTCTGGGTGAGGTAAGTAATCATTAACTGGCATTCGGATTGTGTGATGTCATCCCCGAAGACCGCGGTAAACGTTCCCCCTCCCGTTTGCGCACATTGATAGATGTCATCCAGGAGCATTCCCATATCCGGAGTGGTGGTCTGATTGTACACATCCGGGTCGGTTGTGTAATCAAGACGCTGGTTAGCCGGTGTAGAATAACGCTGGAGTAATGGGGCACCCAGATAGAAATGCCCTCCAAGAAATGTGTTCTGTAATCCGATTTCCTGCATGTCTTGCGTAATGAATATTGGACCGATATTGGGATCTAAATAATTCTCCATGAGGGAGTCTGCGGGTGGATTTTCAGATCGGTCCACCATTTGTTTTATCAAGTCAGCTGCCTTCTGTGGAGTGGGTTCTCCCAACCTGCGGAATACGGAGGTCATAATCGGAATTTTTATTGTACTTGCTGCACTGAAGGCAATGCCTGGGTCATAGCTAACTCCCCTTTCATATGCGAAATTTAGCTCCTCTCGTTTTTCCAGGTCAATGATGAACATCTCGGTTAGACCGTCAAAATTCGATCGGTCTATGATCTGCTTGAGAAGCACTTCCAGATTATCTAATGAGGGTCGGGGTGGGGATACTTCCTCAATGATCATTGATGCAGAACGCTCCGTAGCGGATTGAAGTGCCCGTTTAACAATCGGCAGCGATTTTTCAATATCCAATACTAGTCCGGGACTACCGACCTGGAAGTTGATTGTACCTGGGATAGGAATAGAGGAAGCGGGGACCTGGTCATAGCGAGATGCGATCTCGTCTATCAGGAAATTTCGGATGCGATTTTCATCAATACTTGCCTGAAGAGGGGTGTCGATGGCATTGAGGGGGCGGTTCCATAAATAATCCCAAAAGGAGGACCAGAAAGGGAGGGTTACACGCTGCTGGTCTGCTACTGCGATCATAGCAGTGATATTTAACTCAAAACCAAGCTGGGATGGTTTCACATGCATGTACTGATCTACATAGACCAGTTCAACAGGTACATTATAAGCCTGTGTGATTCGCTCTGCAGCCTGCTGCTGATCAAGCCCTCCTACTGCGATTCCTGCGATGGTTGTACCAGGCGAGAAACCAGCCCGCATACGGCTGAATCTGGTCAATTGAATGACGAAAAGGACCAGCGAGGAGACAAGCAGGAAAATCGCAATCCAACGAAAAAGGTTAATTCTGTTTGCTTTCAATCAGCAACTCCAATATCTAAAACGCGCTCAAATTTTACCAGAATCGTTTCTCTAAATAATTACGAAAATTATTTGCGTATACGATATACTTTATTTATGAATGTCAGCAGGAAAAAGCTTGCGGGAACATTGCGAAAAGTATTTCCATTTTATGACTTGGAAAAAGAGCATATCGATCTCATCTTAGATAATGCTGAAATGGTTTTTTTCCCCGCTGAAAAAATGATCTATTTGGAAGGAACTCCTGCTTCGTTTTTTTATATTTTATATCAGGGGCGGCTGGAGATCATGAAAGAGAAACATCATGCATTATTCCAGCTGAATAGTCTTAGCGAAGGTTTTTCTTTTGGTGAGGATGCATTGACAACGAGTCAGAAACGGCGGACGAGTGCCAGAGCGATCACGGACGTGATCCTGATCAAGATTAGCAAAGAGACATTAACTCAGGTGGGCAAGGGGAACACGGCTTTTTGGAAAAATATCAACACTATGATCAATTCCTATGACTATCTTGTATCTAAAACAATTGATCTGGGAAAGGATGAAACGGTTTGTTACATTGGGCAACCGCACCCAATTATTGTTGTACTTAAAATGATCTTAGCCCTGCTTGCTGTTTTTGGACTTAGTATTCTTCTCATTATATTATTCAACAGCGGCCTTTTTACATACCGTGCTCTATTATGGGGGGGGAGTATACTTGTTGTTACAGCGTTGGTGTGGATAGGATGGCAGTTTCTTGAATGGTCCAATGACCTTTTCTTCTTTACAGATAAACGGATAATTAATAAACAGCGCTCTTTGTTCTCATATGAAATAAAGCAGGGAACCCCAATTTCAGCAATCGAATCTGTGCAAGCTAGAAGGAGCTTCTTAGGTAGAGAACTTGACTTTGGGGACCTGGAAATAAGAACTTTCACTGGTTCAATGCGATTGCCGTTTGTTCCTGAGATTACCTCTGTGCAGCATATCCTCACTTTTTTAACAGAACGGCGAAAAGATCTTTGGGAAGAAGAAGAAAAACAAGCCTTTGAAAAGGATATCAGGGAACGAATCACACAGAGCGCGTCGGTGAGAGGAACCGGGTTTGAGAATCATCCCGACCAATCATACTCCCAAATACCTGGTCCAGATTCTACTTCTAAAGGATCAGATGATCTTGAAGATTCAATAGATATTGTTTACCGTACCCATTGGACAATTCTGTTTACAAAGATGTTTATCCCAGTGCTGCTTTTGGCGAGTCATATTTTCCTGTATCTTTTCTTAGCTGTTAATCAAATAGAAATCATCAAAAATACAGCTTTCAATACGATTTTGCTCATCAATAGTATTGTGCTGCTAAGCTGGAGTGCTTACTGTTTTTCTAACTGGCGTAATGATGTATACATAATCACAGAGGATCAGTTGATCGACATAGATCGCCGTCCCTTTGGCATGGAAGAAAAGCGGGCTGCTCCGATAAACAACATCCAAACCATCAGATATAAACGCAATGGAATTTTTGGACTGCTGTTTAATTTCGGTACCGTATACACTCGTATCGGAGATGAGGAATTCACATTTGATAATGTACATCGACCCGCTGAAGTGCAGGAGGCACTATTTACAGCGAAGGAGCGTTTTCACAGAATGGAAGAGGATGCTGAAAAACATGTCCAACGGAAGAAGGCGGTTGATTGGATCGACTCCTACCACCAGATCATCAATGAAAATCAAGGTGATGGCCTGAACAATTCATCTTCTGATGATAAATAATTTCTTGTAGAGTAAAATTGTAAAAATTGTTGTAAGGAACCATTTAGAGTATGGCATTAAAAGAAGTTATCAAATTACCACACCCCACGCTGCGTCGCAAAGCACACAAGGTAGTGGAATTTAACGCAGATCTTCAGCGATTAATTGAGGATATGATTGAAACAATGCGTGATGAGCCGGGAGTCGGGCTGGCCGCGCCGCAGGTGAACATCTCCCAGCGATTGATCGTTGTGGAGTATCCAGAAGATGACTCAATTCCAGACGTAAAGCCCAAAGTTTTTATGTTGGCTAACCCGGAATTAATCCGGGTATCTGATGAAAGAGTGATAGGGATTGAAGGATGCCTATCTGTGCCGAATCTGTTTGGTGCGGTTGAGCGGTCGCAGTCGGTCACTGTGTGCGGGCAGAACCGACATGGTAAAACGGTAACTATCAAAGCAAATGGTTGGTTGGCACGCATCTTCCAGCATGAGATTGACCATCTTAATGGAATTCTGTTCGTTGACCGAGCGGATACACTTTATCAACCCGACGATGTACCAGATGGGGAACGTGTATAACGTTTTGCGAACAGTATGATAATCCGGCAACTCTCCCTGACAAATTTCCGTGCTTTTAAGCGTCTGGAATTAGAATTCCCTTCTAACCTTAATATTATCGTAGGGGAAAATGCACAGGGAAAGACAAGCATACTTGAAGCTGTGCATCTGCTCACATTGCTTACGTCGCCTATCGCTGGGCATGACCGACAAATGATTAGTTTTCTTGCACTGGAGGATAAGATTCCTGTTGGGAGGTTGGTAGCAGTAGTTGAGAAGGCAGGTAAGGTACACCATATTGAAGTCCGATTGATTATTGGTGGCGGTGGAAACGGCGCCGCGCGACTGCGCAAAGAAGTAATCATAGATGGCAGTAAACGTAAACTTTTGGACGCTGTGGGTTATTTTAATTCGGTTATTTTCTTCCCGCAAATGATGCGCATCATCGAGGATGGTCCAGATGAACGTCGTAAATATATGGACCGCACGCTCTCTCAAGCTTTTCCTGGATATGTACGCGCTTTAAGTACCTACAATCAGGGTATTACTCGCCGCAATGCACTCCTTAAGCAGATCTTTGAGCAGGGTGGTAGCCGAGACCAATTTGAGTATTGGGATGAATTGATCACGGAACATGGCGCTGTAATCATTCATACCCGGGCAAATGCAGTTCGAGCTTTGAGTGAATACATGCATCCGCAGCATGAGAAACTGACCTGCGGAAAAGAACAAATTATGCTTTCTTACATGCCATCCGTTACATTTTTTAAAGGGAGCAGGGAACAACCTGGTTTTGGTTTAACAAACGAAGTAGCTGAAGATTTTTCTGTGGATGTGATCAAGAAAATATTCCTGGGACAGTTGAAAGATCAACAGGATGAAGATTTGCGAAGGGGTGTTACTACGATAGGTCCACACCGCGATGAACTGCGTTTTATGGCCAACAACCTGGACCTGGGCATTTATGGATCACGAGGACAAATTCGCACGGCCGTAATGGCACTAAAATTAGCGGAAGTATATTGGCTGCAGGCGCAAACCGGGGAGACGCCCGTTCTGCTGTTGGATGAGACATTAGCAGAATTGGATCAGCAACGGCGGTCGGACTTACTGAGTGTGCTGGAGCAGAATTCGCAATCGATTCTAACGACAACTGACCTACGCCTATTTGACCCTGCCTTCATAGAAAAATGCAGGGTTTGGTATATCCATGATGGGAAGATCATGGAAAACAA
>Ga0114922_10005111_pt1 | contig 12135 bp, 9 predicted proteins | sample AartaG_FD_100975 | JGI IMG/M metagenome (GOLD analysis project Ga0114922, IMG submission 100975) | Deep subsurface microbial communities from Aarhus Bay to uncover new lineages of life (NeLLi) - Aarhus_00045 metaG | ecosystem: Environmental > Aquatic > Marine > Oceanic > Sediment | place: Aarhus...
TAAATGAAGAGAAAATTACATGGCATGGTAAAATACATACGATTTCAACCAAAAAATCATTATATACCGATCCTGTAACCTCGGAAAAATTCATAACAGGTACAATCAGAGATATAACTGAACTCAGGCAGTCAGAGAAGACACTGCGGGAAAGTGAAGGTAAGCTCGAAGCCATGTTGGGCTCTTTGGCTGAGCATATGAGCATGATGGATAAGGACTTAAACATTATCTGGGCCAATGAAACGGCTAAGAATATATTTGGCGACGATATTGTTGGCAGGAAGTGTTACGAAGCATACCACCAAAGGAATAAGCCCTGTGAGCCATATCCCTGCCTTACTCTTAAGGCATTTCAGGATGACAAGGTTCATGAGCACGATACCCGGGTGGTTGATAAGGACGACAATACAAGGTACTTTCATTGTAATGCCAACGTGGCGTTAAGAGATGAACAGGGAAAGCCCACAGCCGTGCTGGAAATATCCGAAGACGTCACCGACCAAAAGCTCGCTGAGGAGGCCCTGCGGGAAAGCGAGAGCAGCTATAGGGCGGTTGTAGAAAACTCCGCCGAAGGCATCATCGTAGTGCAGGATCAAATGCTGCAATTCGTTAATCCTGCGTTGGTGTCTATGTTTGGCTATTCAGAAAAGGAATTATTAACTCGACCCTTCATAGAATTTATCCATCCCGACCATAGAGAGAGGGTGAAGGGAATTCACATCAAACGCCTTGAGGGCGGGGAGGTTCCACCATTCTATGAGTTCGAGATTCTCGACAAAAAAGGTAATGTAAAGTGGCTGGAGAATAATGGGATTTTGTTCGAATGGCGCAATAGACCTGCTACCTTGAATTTCTTAAGAGATATCACCGGTCGCAAGAAGGCCGAGCAGGCAATTTGGGCGTCCGAAAGCGAGAAAAAGAGCATCTTGAATGCCATCTCGGATCATATTCTATTTCACGATACAGATCTGCTTATTCGATGGGGCAACGAAGCGGCGGCGAGATCCATAGGCATGACTCAGAGGGAGCTGGTCGGTTGCTACTGCTACGAATTGTGGCAGGGCCGAAGTGAACCCTGCGAACGGTGTCCGGTACTCAGAGCTATAGAAACGGGTTCGTATGCCGAGGGCATCATGACAACACCGGACAGCAAATGGTTGGAGATCGTAGGAGAGCCTGTGCGCGACAGGGACGGGGAAATCAGGGGCGCAATAGAGATCGGCCGAGACATAACCGAGCGCAAGAAAGCTGAGGAGGCTTTGCGACAGAGCGAGCAGCGATTAAAGATATTATTTGAATACGCCCCTGATGCCATTTACTTGAACGACCTGAAAGGTAATTTCGTCGATGGCAATAAAGCTGCGGAGGAAATGATAGGATGTTCCAAAGCCGAATTGATCGGAAAAAGTTTCGTTGAAACAGGACTTCTCCCCTCAGAGCAACTGCTCAGGGCCATTGCGAATTTAGAAAAGAATGCTTTGGGCAAACCAACAGGCCCTGATGAGTTTACCCTGAAACAAAAGGATGGTGGTTATGTTGCTGTTGAAATAAGAACTTTCCCGGTAAAAATAGGAAACCGAATATTGTCGTTGGGCATCGCCCGCGACATCAGCGCCCGCAGAAAGGCCGAGCAGAAGCTTCTCGAACACCGGTCGCAGCTTAAGTCTTTGGCTTCGGAATTATCCCTGACAGAGGAGCGTGAGAGGCACAGGCTCGCGACCGACCTCCACGACCAAATCAGCCAGGCCCTGGTTATTTCCAGGATAAAGTTGCAGGCCCTGCATGCGTCCGTATCTTCTGCTGAAATTGCCGGGCTTCTGGAGGAAGTCTGTGATAATCTCGAACGGATTATTCAGGACACGAGGACTTTAACGTTTGACCTGAGTTCTCCGATTCTTTACGAGCTTGGTTTTGAGGCCGCCGTCTCGGAATGGCTTGATGAGCAAATCGGGCAAAAACACGGCATCAAAACTCAGTTTGAAGATGACGGCCGGCCCAAACCGCTCGAAGATGACATTCGAGTCCTCTTGTTCCGCAATGTTCGGGAATTGCTTATAAATATTGTTAAGCATGCTAATGCACGAAATGTCAAAGTTTCTATACGCAGGATTCGCCAGCAGATATACGTTAGTGTTGAAGATGATGGAATAGGCTTCAATCCTGTTGAAGTGGCATCGAACACCGGATTTGGCATTTTTAGTATTCGCGAGCGTCTGGAGCAGTTGGCCGGACATATTGAGGTTGAATCCGAACCGGGTCGAGGTAGTAAGATTACGATGACGGCACCGCTTAAATGTGATAAAATTCCAAGGCAGGATGAGATTAAGCCTTGATGAACTGCTGGCAGGGTGTCTAAGCTAATGTTGCAAAGTTTTGGGACATTTGTAATAGACTACCATCTCCGCGAAACTTGTTCTCCGTAAGGGGTCCCAAGGACTAAGTAGAGCATTGCTGATTGGATCGCTGCAGTAGGAAGAAGCTTATTCAGAACACCAGAATGTTGACATTTGACTTAAGCTCTCCTATATTATATGGACTTGGTTTTGAAACGGCTGTAATAGAGTGGCTTGACGAGCAAGTCGGGGAAAAACACGGAATACAAACTGAATTTCGAGATGATGGGCAGCCAAAACCGCTTGATGATGACATTAGAGCCCTTTTGTTTCGCAATGTGCGGGAGTTGCTCATAAACATTGTTAAGCATGTGAATGCGCAAAAGGTAAATGTTTCTGTCTGTAAAGTTGATGACCGAACCACTGAAATATGAAAAGAGTACCGAAGGAGTAGAAGTATGAGTATAGGCATCCTAATAGCTGAGGACCATGCGATTGTACGTGAGGGTTTGCGCTCGCTTATTGAGAAACAGCCCGATATGGAAATAGTCTGTGAGGCCGAAGATGGGCGAACAGCGGTGGAGCGTGTCCGTGAGCTGTTGCCGGATGTGGTTATTATGGATATTACCATGCCGAATCTTAACGGGGTCGAAGCTACACGCCAGATTATAAACGAGTTCCCCCAGATAAAGGTAATTGCCCTGTCAATACATTCAAACAGGCGATTTGTTGCCGATATGCTCGGGGCCGGTGCCACCGGATATGTCTTGAAGGAATGTCTCTTCGACGAGCTTGTTCAGGCAATACAGGCTGTAGCCGCCGGTGAGGGTTACTTTAGCTCCAGAATAACCGGAGTTGTAGTTGAGGATTACGTAAAGAGTCTTGCTACCATTACTGACTCACCGTTATCGTCCCTGACGAGCAGGGAACGCGAGGTGCTTCAGCTCGTCGCCGAAGGCAAGACCACAAAACAGATTGCCTTGGATTTGCACGTAAGTACCAAAACTATTGAGGCCAACCGCCGCCAGATTATGGAAAAACTGGATGTTCACAGCATAGCCGAGCTTACCAAGTACGCCGTACGAGAAGGGCTCACTCCCCTTGAGCCCTGAATGTCCTATATTGCAAAATCCGAAGTGTTTTTATTGTAACTTATATCAATTTCATCTTTTTGCCAGCCCACAAATAGGGTTTACACAGTCAAAAGTTAGGAATATCCTGTTTGCTCTTTTCGCCCATTTTGACGATTAAGCTCATAACGATTGCGGTTTTATCGGTAGTCGGTAGAATGCTTCTTATGCTAAAGATCAGTAGATCAGTGTTGGGCTCTTTTAAGCTTAGGCACGGGAAAACCTGGAGCATGGATTTGCTTGAGATTCTGTAAAACTCGTAGGTGCGGCTTTCTGTTGTCGGGGGACATGCTCCTTTTTCCATTGCTCTTTAACAGCAGACCATTTTGATTGTGGATACAATGATTTTGGTTATTGGACGAGATTAACGGGCTGTTGATTTAAGTAGTGCTGCATTGGGGGATGCTGGCCTGCTGCCCCGTCTTGAATCTGGAAATACAGGGGCAGGTAAATGGTTGTGTGAGGCACTGCTTGGGATTACTGACCGTCAGTGAAGTTCATAATCAGCTTCGCCGAGGAATGTAAGGGCCTGACAGCTTAATGAAAAAGGCGGAATGATGCTAAGCTTGGTGAAGACGATAGGGGAGTAATGCCCCGTACTGCTTTGGAATTGGTTGTTGCGTTTTTCACTTACCTGTTTATTCTTCGAATCTCCAAAATCACACTTTTTCACGCTTTCAAGTTGCTCCTTTTCACACCCGGTTGTTTTGAAGAAAATCACTGCGAATTGCTTTGACACCTGTGTCGGATAAGGCTATCCTGATTATCATTATGAATCGTCGTGGTTTTTTGAAAAGTTGTGCTGCTGCGGCAAAAGGGCTCGCACTGTCGAATTGCATTTTTGCAGCAGCAGGTTGTGTATCTTCTGACAGCTCTGCTCAAGGCCGTATTCACCGAAAACCCCCTAACATTGTTTTCATCTACATCGATGACATGGGCTGGCGGGATGTTGGCTTTATGGGCTCTCAATATTACGAAACACCGAATATTGACAGGCTTGCAAGCCAGGCAATGGTCTTCACAAATGCCTATGCAAATGCCCCTAACTGCGCCCCTTCACGGGCCTGCCTGCTGTCGGGCTGGTATAGCCCAAGGCATGGTGTTTACACTGTTGGCACTTCAAGTCGAGGCCCGTCGAAATTAAGAAAACTTATACCGATAGAAAATACCACAGTCCTTGATTCGGAAATTATAACCATTACCGAAGCCATCAGGCCCGCTGGTTACAGAAGCGCCAGTATCGGTAAATGGCATCTTGGTGATGACCCGCAGTTCGGTCCGATAGGCCAGGGCTTTGATGTAAATGTAGGAGGATACAGCGCAGGCCATCCCGTAAAGGGCTATTTTGTCCCCTACAATAATCCCGAACTTCCCGATGGCCCGGCGAATACCTCACAGATAGACTCACGGATGAGGCATTGAAATTTATTGACACAAACAAAAACAAACCCTTCTTTCTCTACCTGCCTCATTACGCCGTTCACACACCCCTGCACGCCAAACAGGAGTTGATAGATAAGTATAAGAAAAAAGCCGGCTCGAACGGACAGAACAACCCGAAATACGCCGCTATGATTGAGAGCACCGACCAGAGTGTTGGCCGTATCATAGATAAACTCGACGAGCTGAGACTTACTGACAACACCATTGTTTTCTTCTTTTCCGACAACGGCGGCGTTAAGGGTATAACTTCGAACCAGCCCCTTCGCGGCGGCAAGGGTATGCTATACGAAGGTGGAATTCGTGAGCCGATGTTCGTTCGCTGGCCCGGTGTCGTCAAACCAGGCTCGGCCTGCGATACGCCGGTAATGGGCATTGATATGTATCCGACAATTCTCGAAATGACCGGTGTACGAAAGCCCGAAGGAAAATTGCTGGATGGTAAAAGTGTTGTACCGCTTCTCAAGGGCCGAAAAAGTTTGAACCGCAAAGCTCTTTTCTGGCATTTCCCCGCCTACCTCCAGGGAAAAGCCGAAGGTGCCAGAGACACGTATTTCAGGACTCGTCCCGGTGCGGCTGTGCGAATGGGCGACTTCAAGCTCATCGAGTATTTTGAAGATGGTGCCCTGGAGCTTTACAACCTGAAGGAGGATATATCTGAACGGAACAACCTCTCAGATATGATGCCGGAAAAAACCACCGAACTTCATAAATTGATGCTCGCATGGCGCAAAAAAGTAAATGCGCCGGTCCCCACCAAACTCAACCCTGATTATAATCCATGACCCGGCTCGAAAACAAACAAGGCTATAGAATAATCAATAACCTTTGTGTTATTCGGTCTGACTTTTCAAATCCTGCTCTTCAGATTTGGGGATTTTTAACTCCATTTTTTTGTATTCAAACCAGAGCATACCAATGAGTGAGGCTGTTCGAAATGGGTAGAAAATGAGAAAAAATATCGTAGCCCACAAAATACTTACAGCCGTCTGCACTGCCTTCAGGGCATTGGTAAGAAAGAACGAACGATATAAGAGAAAGCTGCTAAGGACGAACGCCATAATCGCCACAATGGTAAGGAATAAGTTCTGATTTTTGTGTCGACGTTTTTCATCATTGTCGAACTTTTTTTCTATTAATTCCTCCATCTGCATACATATTCCTCGCAGAATATACACGAGAGACCATAGCAAAATATGTAGGGAGACTGTTCCCCAGCAGATGGAGTGAACCACGTTATCAGTGTACTCCCGCAGCATAAATGCTCCGAAAGCAACTAAGAAAAGCGCCGTATAGATTGCTATAATAACCGCTTTTTGCATGCACATACGGTGTTCAATTTTCTTGAGGAGGACTTCTTTGTGCTGTTGCTGCTTATCAGCAGGTGGCGGGTCCTGTGCAATCAGGTTTTTGATGAATTCCGGTTTATTTTCTGTTTCAGACATCATTCGCTCCTTTTAACACTTCGTGAAGTTTATGTTTGGCGTAATATAGTCGCGATTTTACTGTGCCCTCTGACACACCGATTATCTGGGCCATTTCGTTAATCGAGAATCCTTCGAGGAAATATAGAGTTATTATTTCCCGATGGGCCAGCTTGAGTTTTCCTAATAGCTTGTGAACAAGTTCCGCCTGTTCTTTAACAACGGAAATAGTAGTATTATTTTCATAATGGTTGGCTATCTGCTCTGTTGTTATTTGAGCATATTTGTTTTCTTTTCGAAGCAGATTCACGGCTTTATTGTGACCGATACGATACAGCCATGTTGGAAACTTTAGGGGATCTTCCAGCTTGCGTATGTTTTGGAACACTGCCAGCCAGGTCTCCTGCAGGATGTCCCAGACATCATTTTCATTCTCGACAATACGCCGTATGTAGTAGTAAAGACGGGGCTCCCATCTATTTACAATTTCTCTAAATGCTGTCTCATCGCGTTTTTGGCATTTAAGAACTAAAATTGCATTGGATATATTATCTTGTTCCATATATTTCTTTTCGTTATTAATATTTTAAGTATGCCGATATCTCTTGAGTCGCTTTGATGTGTGATACTGGAGCTTCGTACTTTAGTCGTTTCTCGTTTGAAAAAGGTTCGAAAAAAATTCGATTTTTCAGAGGATTTAGAAATCTTAATTCGTACAGGACTGCTAATCTCCATAGGCTTATCGCGCGAAGATTTTACTTTCTGTTCCTGCCCGCAGTCTTTTTATATTTTCACGGTGCCGGATAATAACCATAAGTGGTATTGCAGTTGCTGCAACAAGTAAGGGCCAAAGACTAAACAAATCCCAGTCTTGCCTCAGAATTATTGCCGAAATCAAAACAAGTGGAAAGCTCACAGAAGCGGCAATGGATGCTAACGATACATACCGCCATATCGAAACTGCCGCCACCCATATTGCAATGGCAAACAATGCGCAGATTGTATAATAAGGCCAAAGCCCCAGTGCTACACCAAAACTGGTCGCAACACCTTTACCGCCTTTGAATTTCAGATATATCGGGAAAATATGGCCTAATATGGCCGCACAGCCTACAACAAGCCAAAGCAGGAGTATAACGACTCCCGCCGGTTTAGCAATAAACATTATAGCGAGCATTGGGACCATACCTTTCAAAACATCGAGCGCAAAGCAAATATAGGCCCATTTCCTGCCGAGCGCCCGCGATACGTTGGTAGCGCCGATATTGCCGGAGCCGATTGAGCGCAGGTCCTTACCGTGTGCCCTTGCAATGAGCAGGCCGAATGGTATCGAGCCGAGCAGATAAGCTCCTATCACAGCCGGCGCAAATATTAGGAACATTGTTTTCAACCTTTCCTTTGCAATATGGATTCATAAACAGTTACCAGTTGTTTGGCGGCTCGGCGGATGGAGATTTCTTCTTCTAAGTTATCTTCGGCAATAGCTTGTGATGCTTTTTCAATATTATTTGTATTTGTGAAATAAACAATCGCTTCGGTTAATGCTGATATATCTTCAGGCTCATCGATTATTTTACCGTGTCGGTCATTAACGAATAAGTCGGCTGCCCCGTTGAATCTCGTGGTTATCACCGGGTTACCCGCCGCTAATGCTTCGAGAATATATCTGCTGGATGGGTCATAAAAAGTCGGTAAAATAGCAACATCGGTCACCGACAGGGCGTTTTGAATGTGCCTGACCTGACCTAAGAAAATAATCTTTTTGTGGATTTTAAACCTTCTTGCAATTTGGTGGTATTTGTGTGCGTGGCCTTTACCGGCCACGATTAGATAACTTTTTCGTTCCGTATCGTACTCATCCGCTGCCGCCATTGCCTTTATTAAAACATCCAGTCCCTTTAATCTGAAATTATTTGCCGCGAACAGGAAAAGGACCGGATTGTCTGCTTCTTTAAGGCCTAATTTAGCTAATATTTGCGTGCGAAGCCTGTCGGTCTGGTTTGTGTTGATATGCTTGTCTGTTTTTACCCCGTTGGGTATGACAACTATCCGCTGAGCACCGGTACCGTAGTGTTGCTTAAACTGCTCTGCGACATACTCCGAAAGTGCTGCTATTACAGGCCCGTTCGGTCCCGATGCGAGCTTGCGCTCGGCCCGAAGTAGTACGGACCTCCGAAAATTGGTAAAAGCAGTTAGCTTCTTATAAGATTCGAGCAACTTGTTTTGATAGCTGGCCGCATTACGCAAAATAGACTCCGCGTAAGCCCCGCCCCGTGGCTGATATATGTCGGCGAAATCGAAAGGTAAAACGCTGTGAATCAGCCGGTACTGATTTTCTGATAAATGTATCTTTATTGCTTCTCCAAAGATATAGTAACTGGTGCGCCTGCCCGGTTTGTCCTGGCATAGAATATGAATATTCTTGGCTTCTGTCTGTCCTTTTGCCGCAAGTATATGAACTTCGAAACCGAGCCCCGACAGCGATGCTGCAAGCTCGAAAACAGAACGTTCCGCTCCCCCAAGCGCCGTGTTTGCCCTCTCAATAATAATCGCGACTTTCATTTTCATCACAGGATTATAAGCCTAATCTTCTCAGCCTGCAAAGGGAACTGCTCTGCCGTGATTGGTTTTTTTGAGGTACGGCATGTTGGAGATGCCGGAATATTGTTGAAATTGAGATGAAAATACGGTATTATGAGACTTGACGTGTCAAGGAGACTTTCTGTGAAATGTAAATGGAAAATACCGGTCCCTGTTATTTAGGGTGATATTGGTCAGTAAAATGTCGAGGATAAACAAATGAATACGAAGAGTGTTATACTCATGTTAATAGTCCTGATGGGTTTGACTGGTTTTGCCAGGGCGGACAATGTTTATACCTGGACCGGTGCGATTAGTGACGACTGGATGACGGCCGGCAGCTGGGATGTTGCAACGGTTCCCTCGAACGGAGCTTTAGGGGAAGACGCGGATGCTTACATAGGAAGTACGACGCCGTTGATATGGCCGGTTCTTGATTCAGGTGATATACCGCCTGAAATTGATGACCTCTGGATTGCAAATGGAAACGGCCTCAGTGGTGAGCTGTTGGTTCAAGGTGGTGTGAATCTGCAGTGTAAAGATGATCTCAAGATATGTTACGAACCGGGAAGTGTAAATGCAAAGCTTACTATTAAGGGCCCTGGTACCACGGTTCTTGGTTTGAAGTCACTTGAACTCGGACAAGAAGGCACTGTAGTCGTCGATGTGGATGGCGGCAAGCTGGAAATTGGCGAAGTCAGTAAGCCCAAGTGGAATATGATACTTGCCGCAGGCGCCGATTCCAACGTTACCATATACATTCGCAACGGCGGTTTACTTGAGCATCATGGCGACTACGCAGAAGACGACCGTGGAGGCCTGATAATTGGCGAAGGTACCGCTCTGATTGATATTGGTTCTGATAACGGATCCGGCAGAGGAACATTGAAACTGAAAAATGATGTTACCGAACTTGTTCGGTCCCTTTACCGCGATGGCATCATAGTCGCTGACGGTGGCACCAGGGATGTTGAAATTAGCTTTATTGAAGGTTATACGTTTGTTACCGCTTCTACACTTAGTACCCGGTTCAATCCGAATCCGGTCGACGGTTCGACCGTACTCGTCGGCCCCGCCCAGCTTCAATGGACTTTACCCGAGCCTGGTATTCCTGAAGGCATCGTAACCTGTGATGTCTACTTCGGCACTAATCCCTACGTCGAGGCCAATCCCAAGGTTGTCATTGGCCAGGCGGTTGAGTCAGTACCCGTTACACTGGCCGCTAACACAATTTACTATTGGGCACTTGACCTGTACGACTCCAGCGTAAGCACCGATTTTCCGTCTTATCTGAGCCCGATTTTCACATTCAACACGATGAACATGGCACCGGTTGTCAATGCCGGCGATGATGTTGCCACCTGGCTGGATAACGGTCTAAGGACGGTCCAGCTTGATGGGGTCGTCTCTGACCCGGACGGCGGCCCCGGGCCTGCCGCGCTTCTGTGGACGGTCATCGCCGAGCCTAATGAATCGAATCCGGCCCAGATCAGCGATCCTCTTGCGGCAAATCCCACGATTGCGGTAAGAGAGCCTGGCTCGTATACATTGCAGCTTGAGGCCGGCGATGGCGAATTTACTGCTGCCGACACCATGCAAATCGTATTGTATGCAGATGCCTGCGAGCACGCCAAAAATCAAGAGGGATTCGAATCGATTCCCGGGGATATCAATGAGGACTGCATAGTCAATGAGCTGGACATGACAATATTGGAGGAACACTGGCTCCAGTGGAATTATAGCACCGAGTAACAGATGTAGCCTCATTTGTGTTTGTGAATAGATATGAGATATTTATAGTGTCATGGAAATTTCCTTTACAGGAATAGCCAGGCTTTACAGATAGAAGTCTGACTATTCAGTCCTGTTACAACCGGCCGGGCAACACTTAAAATGCACATCTATATAATAGGCGTTAGCTGTATTCTACGCAAATATAAAATCCTGTGTGCTGTGTACAGGGCTTTTGTTTAGAACAGTTAATCCTTTCATTTAATCCAATCTCCTCAGCATGCAAAAGGAGCTGGCCTGCCGTGCTTGATATCGTGCCGTGCCATCTGCTCTGCCTTATTTATTACTTTACGGATAAACGCCTTGTCTTTTCTTCTCAGCCTGCTTTGACCGGAATATGTCATATAAAACCGCATTCGGTCGGTTTTCGAAAAATGCTTTCCCGGCGCCGAATAATAAACCTGTGCTATATCTTTTATCTGGAATCTCTTGCGCATTAAAATCGGCCTGAAAACACGTGCAAGGTCTATCAGATAAAATTTGCCGCTCTCGCCGTGGAATATGTGCGATAGATAAAGGTCTCGATGGCGGTAATTCGTCTCGTGAAATTTTTTGATAAAGGTTGCCGTTTGTACGATAAAATTTCTTCGCTGTTTCAGTTTTTCGTTTATAGGCGGCCCATCGAAGCAATCCGGTAATTTTCGTTCTAAGGATTCGGCGTCCGGAATTTTTTCGGTGATTATGAAGCTCCTTGTCTCGAAAAAAGTGTTGCGTTGTTCACCGTAAGAGACAACTTTCGGGGTATTTATTGCCGTTGCCGTCAATTTATACGCTGCATCGAACTCTCGAAAAGCCTCGCTTCTATGGTTGTGATGTGACAGCCAGTTTCTAAGCTGGACTTTGACCGGGGGACAGTCATAGCGTTTCATAAATACCGTAGTTGATGATGCCTGCTCAGGAAAATTTATTTCAAACTTTAGGCGGGACCTGTAACTGGCAAGGTTGCTTTTAGTTAGATTCTTGGCCGCATCGAAAGAAAAAACATCTTCGATGGAAATTAAACCCGATTCGCTTAACGCCGTTTGATATTCCCTGTCAATGAAAAACGCTTTTTCAGTTTCGATAAATTCCTTTTGGCTCAGCACAATTGCCTGTTTGCGATTATTTTCAAGAAGCTCTTTTGCGGCTTCACAAATCATCTCCACACTGATCGACTCCATACATAGATGTTCGCTCTTGTTACATTTTGGCTTGCTGCACGGTGCACAATGGACATTACCGATAATCTGAATTTCATTTTCGTAATTCGTATCTGTCCAGATTGGGTCGTTTGGCCCGAACAGGGTGACCACTTTCCTGCCAAAAGCTATGGCTATATGTCGCGGACCCGTATCATTGCTTATTACCAAATCCGCTATGGAAAAAAGTGCTTTCAATTCGCCCGGGCTTAACGGCGTTTCGCCTAAGTTGATAAGTTTGTGCTTGCTTGAGCTGCAA
>Ga0114922_10005112_pt1 | contig 12132 bp, 15 predicted proteins | sample AartaG_FD_100975 | JGI IMG/M metagenome (GOLD analysis project Ga0114922, IMG submission 100975) | Deep subsurface microbial communities from Aarhus Bay to uncover new lineages of life (NeLLi) - Aarhus_00045 metaG | ecosystem: Environmental > Aquatic > Marine > Oceanic > Sediment | place...
AACACTCTGGTTACATCAGGTTAATCGTTGAGAATGATCTTAATCTAGTATCCCAGGCTGATTTGATATTTGTCATCTATAGCCGTGGCGTTAGAAAAGGTGCAGGAACCCATGGGGAGATAACCTATGCAGCTGGGTTAATGAAACCAATTGTCATTTGGTCTCCTTGGCATCCAATCAAATGGATCCCAGGTTGGGTCTTCGGATGTTGTCATCCAAAGTTTATACATAAGCAAGTGAAACAAGCATTAGAGAGCGTTGCTTTTATAAATAAACTAAAAGCAGATCTAAGAGATGACTAAGGAGACAATACAAAAGAAAACTTAGGAGGTAGTACCGTGAAAGGCGTTCTGTTGTTGAATACATCATACGAGCCATTAAACATAATTTCAGTTAAGAGAGCTTTTAAGTTATGGGCTCTTGGAAAAATTGAAATCTTGGAAGAGGCTGACGAAGTGTGGCCAAGTCAATATATTGATTTGAATGTCCCACTAGTTGTTAAGCTTGTCCGGTTTGTTGGGCATAGAAAGTACGTCAAGCCAAGACTTGCGAGAAGAAATGTTTACATCAGGGACAACTTCACATGTCAGTACTGTGAGGAAAAACATCAGGCTGGTGATTTAACTATCGACCATATCCACCCAAGAGCGCTTGGTGGGCAAACTACTTGGAAAAATGTGGTAACTGCTTGCCAACCTTGTAACCAAAGAAAAGCTGACCTTTCATACAAGGATGCTCAAGAACTATTGAATATGGAGCTTGTGAAAGGGAAGCCAAAGCGACCTGATAGCATGCTATTAACCATAAGACTTAAGTATGGATATAATGTACCTAAGCTGTGGGAATCATACATGTATTGTACATAAGGGAAATTAATATGAAAGAGATTCTCGCTGTAATTGTAGCGGCAAAAGAGGAAACACCGGAACTGAGACAGAACTTTGAGTCTCAGTATCCGGATGTTGACATTATAATCATCGGCAATAACCAAGCTGATTCTCTTGCTGAGAAATATAACATTGGTATTGAGGAGGTGATTAAGAGGCAGGGTGATAATGAGGGTTGGGTTGTTTTTCAACATGATGACGCTCGTACGCTTATGACCGTTCGGCGGATGGAAGAAGCACTAGACGAAGTACCTAAAGATGCTGTGCAAGTAGGCGTTGCTGGTTCAACTAAGGTTCCCCCACTATCACCAGGATTTTGGTGGCATGGGATAGGGACACCTCAGTTCGGTGGTTCAGGGAGAGTTGAGCATGTCATTCCCGAAGCTGACCCACACAATGCAGGTAAGAGGACCATGACAGCTTATGGGGTTTATCCAAACCGTGTTGCAGCTCTTGATGGAGTTTGGACAGCAGTTGATTATAAGACACTTACTGAACAGAACCTAAGGTATGATGCTAATACGTTTGATGGTTATCATTACTATGATGCTGACTTTTCAGCCCAAATCAGATCTAAGGGTTTAAAGCTTTATGTCTGTGACGTAGTGATCTCCCATGACTCTGGTGGGGAGTCAATGAGAAATGCTTCTTTTGCAATCGCTCAAAACAAGTTCGTTAAGAAGTGGATGGCAAAACAGAAAGCGTATAACCTATATGAATAAAATCGAAGAGTGCATAGTGAAATGGCGCCGTATTCGCAAAAAGCCTATCACAGTTAGAGCAAGACCATTTGATGGCAACCCTGAAGATCCTGATGTCATTGTTACGGCGATGGTAGAGCAGGGACAAGTGGTTCACGGTTTTGTCGTTGAAACGCCCAATGGTCCTGTCAGCATCCGTCCTGGTGAGTGGATAGTTGAAGGGATCGCTGGTGAACTATATCCGATTGATTATGATATCCTATTGCAGACTTATGAAATACTTGAGGAGGATAAATAAATCATGATGGCCTAGGAGATTAACCCATGAACCCAATTATATTGATGTTGCTGATTACTATAGGGTGTATTGGGATTATATATGGGGTATCCATGCTCCTTGCTCATCTTTTAATTAAAATTCTTGAAAAAAATGAAAAAAAGGTCCGATAGGGCCTTTTTTCTATTGACATTATAGTCAAACTATGGTACTATATAACTACAATGAAAACAGATAACAAGAAAGAAGGTTTCAAATGTCAGTAAGAACAGTTTATTATTACAATCTCCCTAACGGCCTTAAAGGCTTCATCGATCGCTTTGCCGATGGATGTTATGTTCACCCTTTCCTGATGGATGTCAGCAAAGACAAGATCAAAGCTCTTGTTGAGAACGATCCTGACATGATTGACAACGGCCCCGGCCGTGGTCGGTATCAGTTTGGTCCTAAGTTCAGGTCTCCTCGTGAATGCATGAACTATATCGAGTCTAAGGGTGCTACCCTTTACAAAACGGACTTCCGGAGGTCGTAATTGAAAGCTGCTAATCTTACAGTTTCGGTTCCTGATGAAGGATGCGATAAGAACTGTGATTATTGCATCAGCAAGATTACCCCTCAGGTCGATGGCGATTATGATAAGATGAAGTGGAATCTTCTCAAAGTCAAAAAGATCGCTGACGTTGCTGGGGTCACCTCGGTATTGATAACAGGCAAAGGCGAACCTCTTGTCAACATGAAAGATACTGCAAAGCTCTTGGCTGACTTTTCCGAATATCCCACCGAGCTTCAGACCAACGGTAAAAAACTTTTGGATCCTGAAATCGGTGAAAATATCTTGGGCACATTGAAGTTAAACAAGCTGAACATTTTGGCTGTTAGCATTGATGCTCCTTTTGCCCAACTCCCCCGATTCAAAAAAGTTTTCAAGAGAGCCCAAGAAATGGGAATGCTTATACGTGTATGCATCAACGTTTTGAGTGACCTCAACTATGCCAGCTTTAATAGGCTGTGGAACGAGATTCTTGAAACAGAGCACATTGATCAGTTTCTTCTAAGGAACATCACCCTCCCTAGCAATATTGGCGAGGATGCAAGCGAATACAACAAACAGTGGATCGAATTGCACGGTGGCGATAAGGTATATCCCAAATTTAGAAATGCCTTGATTAAGAAAGCTGAAAAAGAAGGAACCTTCCTCAGAGCTGATACAATTTGGGGAATGAAATTTTTTGAAGTAGACGGAATCAGTGTAACATGGAGTGACTATTGTATTCAGGAGAAAAATAGGACTGACGATATTCGTAGTCTGATCTATCTTCCTGACGGTCACTTGTATACAAGCTGGAACAACAAAGCCAGCAAATTATTCTAGGAGGTATGAATAATGTTCGCTTGTCCAAAATGTGGTAAGACTTTGCCTAAGTTTTCTTTCTTCTGCCCGCACTGTGGCAAATACATGGGAGTCTAAATAAATGAAGTATTACGAGTACGTTGACATGATTCGAGATGCAAAAGGTTCTAATGCCAAAAAAGAGGTTCTTCGGACTGCGTTAAAGGACAAGATGTTTGCCCTTTATGTTAAAGAAATGTATGACTTCGATCGCGTGTTCGGTATTAGGAAAATTGACAAAACAATCACAGGCAGCATGACAATGAAGAAGGCTTCTTTCCCAATTCTCCTTGAGGCTATCATCAATTTCAAAGGTCGCAGGTCAGGAGATAATGTAAAAGAGGTTGAGGCTATTCTTAAAGCTGCAAGCACAAACGAAGTTCCCTATCTCTACGATTTTATTGATAGAGATATGAAAGCAGGCTGCAGCAAGTCCACAATCAACAAGGTGTGGAAAGAATTGCACGGTGAAGTACTAATTCCTGAATTCAAAGTCGGTCTTTGCATGGACTATAGGCCTGCGAAACTTACTTATCCTCTTTATGTTGAACCGAAGATGGATGGTATGCGTATCCTCGCATTTGTTGAAGATGGACAGGTTACTTACCGCAGTCGCAACGGTAAAGAGAAAGATATTGGCGAAAGGTTTGATTTTGAACTGCTTGACCTCGCTGGTGGATATGATGTTGTGTTTGATGGTGAGCTGATGGGTCTTGACTTTGACAACACAATGACACAGGCGAATAGGAAAAAGAACCGGGACCTCAGTCAGCAGTACTTCCACATCTTTGATGTGATTACAAAAGATCAGTGGGAAGCAAAAGAAACTGATGATTATGAAGAGAGGAAAAATATTTTGCACAAGCTGTGGAGAGAAGGTTTTGATGGTGAAACGCCTGAATCTCTGATCATCGTAGAAGATGTTGTGGTTAAAGAGCAAGATGAAATGGAAAACCTTTGTTCCTCGTACTTAAAAGCCGGCTTTGAAGGCGTCATTCTAAAGCAGAACAAACCATATCCTTTTAAAGGCAAGAGCTCCCCAACGTGGATGAAGTTTAAACCCTTCTTAGATGTTGATCTTGAAATCGTTGACATTACCGAAGGCACCAACAAGTATAAAGGTATGATGGGTGCTATCGTTGTTATTAACAAAGGCAAAAAGGTGCAGGTTGGATCTGGGTTTAGTGATAAACAGAGAAAGTGGGCATGGAAGAATCCCAATCAGATCATAGGCAAAATTGCAGAGATTAAATATCAAGACGAGACGAAGGATAACAGCCTTCGGTTCCCTATCTTCAAAGGTCTCCGACCGGACAAGGAGTAATCATGGCGGATACAGGAAAAGTAAAAATGCTCCAAACCCAACTCAAGAAATATTCTGAAAAATTGGCTGTTTTAGATTCTGAACGCAGAGAAGCTAACCGGGAGTATAGTACAGTTGAGCTTAAAGTTAATAATCTTCTTAAAGAACTGCAAAAACTCACGGAAGACAAACTGACAGTATCAGAACACGCCATGCTTCGATACTGCGAGATTCTTTTAGGCATTGATAGGAATCACATCAAGCAGAAAATCCTGAAAGACGAGACTATAGAGCAAATCAAAACGCTCGGTGGTGGAAAGATTCCAATTTGTGACGACAAACTTATTGCCATTGTTAAGGGCAATGTTGTTGTTACTGTTATTCAAAACAACAAGGAGTAATCATGCCCGTTTACAATTATAAACAGGGCCTGCCAGGAACTTATGCGATGTGTCCGTATAAGTCGTCCAACGGTGGGGGGACTGCCAAGTGTACCTCGTCTTGTCAGGGTTGGGATGATCTTAAAGGTGAATGTATTTTAGTTGAAAATGCAAAAGCCGAGAAAGATTTCTTCAGGTGGAGATTATCTAAAGAAGGGATGGATCGATGAAACAAAAAGTCAATTATCATGTTATACAAAAGATGCGTGAACAGTATAAATATCATATAAACGATCTGAGAAATGTACCCACTATGTTAGCAATGGTTGAATACGAAACGATCTTGTGGGAACGGTACCTAGGCGTTAGCCTTCGAGGTGACAACACTAAAAAAGGCGTATTTCCAAATCTTGTTGACCTAACATTATATAGAAAAGTAAAAGAAGCATGGACAGCAAGGTTGGCTCAGGAGCCAGGAAGCGATGGCAAATCTTAATCAAAGTGGACCGCGAGGTTTTGCTTGGGAAAAGTACGTAGAAACAAATGAAAATTGGAAAGAGCTTGTTCTTGAAATAGAATACACTGTCAAGGAAGCTCCGATATATGATGAAAGAGGATTAAACATTAGACAAGAGTTTTTAGTGGCCAAGGATACTGTCACTCTTAAAAGTAATAAGTACGTTGAAATTAAAGGTAAGAAATATGCAAAAACGAACAAGGGACTAATACAGTTAGCGCATTTACGGAAGCCTACTGGAACAGGCAGAGCAGAGTCAGATCTTTTAAAGCCACAAAAGTTTGGTACACAAGGGACAGCCCACTATACATATGATCAATACACAAACCTAATTCTCAATAGCCTTAAAACAAGGAAAGATATTCCGCTACAACTTGCATTATATTTAACAAAATTATTTAGATATTATATGGGTCAAGCAACCAAGGCAGAGGTGGCAAATTCTTTTGAAGATGTAGAGGATATGTGGGTTGGGGCCATTGGTAAAGACTTTGGGGAAACAGTAGGACCGATTGGAGTTGTAAAAGAAGACTTGCTTAGTAAAATTAAACTAAGAGCAACGAAAGGTTCAATAAAAATTAATTTCCCTGATGCACAAAACATGCCCTTCTTAGATTATCTTCTTGATGTTGATAGAACGCCTGTGAAGATATCAGCAAAGTCTGGAAAAGCCACTAACACTGTAAAGCCGGGACCACTTGTTGAAGCAATAGATTCATCGGGGCCCATGAAAACAAAATGGCAAAACAGACAAGAATATAAGATTATGCAAATCTTAAAGAGGGAACCGGTGCGCGGAGGATCGATGTTTGTTGCTAACCATCTTAAACTGGCAGGCGGAACAATATCAAAAGCAGCTGCAGAATCTATTAGGGATAAAAATGAAAATTATGATGATGAGTTACTTAGCCATTTTATCCTGAATAACAAGTATCTTAGTAACCTTCATAAGCGGCCTTCCGGTCTTGAAATTAGTTATGAAGCAGATAAGCTTGTAGTGGAGTATTGTAACCGAAAATATAATTTTAACGAATTGTTTAAAGATGCAATCAATAGTGATCTTATATACATAATGTTTGAAGTGACGAAGAATAATCCAGAAGGAAAATGGAAAGTCAACACTGGAGCTGACTATATGAATCAAAGAGTTGGCTTGAGATCAAAGAATGGCTACACTCGTGCTGAAGATAGATTGGGATTACAACCCTAGGAGATTTATGAAGCTAGTAATAATGGGCGACACACATGGAGAATGGGGACTTCTTAATACGTTCCTAAACAAAAAGAAGCCAGACATTCTTATCGTATGTGGAGACTTCGGTCATTGGCCCGGTAACAAGTTTACTTCTTACAAAAAGATTAAGAACCCTAACACCAAAATCTATTGGTGTGATGGCAACCATGAAAATCATCATGATCTTCTAGAAAGATTGAACCGAGGGGATCCGAGAAGGATCCTGGCCGTTGGGGATAACATTTATCATGTGCCTCGTGGTCGAATTCTTGATCTCCCATTCCTCGGCAACACTATGTTCATCGGTGGCGCCTTTTCAGTTGATAAGGAGTGGCGAACTCCCGGTCTAGATTGGTTCCCTGAAGAAATTCTAAGAGAAGTTGATATTGACTGGATACCGGCTAATGTAACAGTTGATACCGTTGTGTCACATACATCTCCAACCGAATTTTGTCCTCATATGTATAACGAAAAACTACAGCATCTTCCTTGGCACCGAGATAAATCTGGAGATCCATCTCAGGAAGTATTATCAAAAGTGCTATGGAAATATAAACCGAAAAATTGGTTCTATGGGCACTATCACACTTTCGATAGTGGTAAGCATGGGCCTACAGATACACACTGGCAGGCCCTTGGCCATATAGGTGGAAGATATCAAAATTTTGTTACTTTTTCTGATGAACCTCAACACCGTAAAGAATCTCAACCTGGACATGTCAATTGCCAAGTAGGTAAGTTATCAATCTCCTAGTTTGATGTGTGATTAAGGGCGGCTTTGGGCCGCCCTTTTTCTTAAGCTTAACTACGAAACTGTGAACTGATGATTCATAGTCAACAGTTATAACAAAAACACTTTTTTCTATTGACATCTATGGCTGGTTGTGATAGAATATATATAACAATGGAGGAACAACAAATGACCATGATGATCGCCGACAGAATTGCAAAGAAGATTGCCGATAAAGGCTTCCAGGCCTTTCTAGTCGGTGGTGCTGTTAGAGACATTCAGCTTGGAAGAACCCCTAAGGATTTTGATCTTGCTACTGATGCAAAGCCTGAAGATATCCTTCGGATCTTCCCGCATGGTAAGCATGTTGGAGCTGCCTTCCCGGTTGTTATTGTTGACGGTATTGAAGTTGCAACCTTTAGGACTGAAATTGCTCGTGGTCGGCATGATGTTGATATCACCATGGTTGAGACCATTGAGGAAGATCTTGCTAGAAGAGACTTTACCATGAACGCCATGGCTATGGGTGGTGGTGGTCTTGTGGATCCCTTCCGTGGCATGGATGATATTCAAATGAAGCGTGTAAAGTTCGTTGGTCCTGCTAAGGATAGGGTCTTTGAGGATCCTCTGAGGATGCTTCGAGCTGTTAGGTTTGCAACTAGGCTGGGTTTTGATATTCACCCTGACCACATGATGTTCATGCGTTCAAACAGAACTCCTGAACTGCTTGCGAAGGTATCTCCCGAGCGGATTAGGATGGAGCTTGAGCAGATTATTGCTGGTCCGAACCCTGCAGCTGGTATCAAGATGCTTCGTAAGCTTCGGTTCCTCCCGTTCGTACTTCCTGAACTGGTAGGAACTATTGATGTTGGTCAGAACAGGCATCACGCCGAGTCGGTTTGGGACCATATGATTGGTGCCCTTGAAGGAGCTGCTACCATGAGGACTTCTTTTGAGGTCAGAATGGCTGCTCTGCTCCACGATGTTGGCAAGCCTGCTGCAAAGAGATGGTCTGACGAGAAGGAAGATTGGACTTTCCATGGTCATGAAGTTATTGGTGCAAAGATTGCACGCGTAATTATGGAGAGGCTGAAGTTTGACGCCAAGACTACTGACAAGGTTGTTTGGCTGGTTGAAAGACACATGTTCTTCTTCACTGAAGAAACTCGCGACAGCAGGCTGGTCAAGCTGATGGGTGAAGCTGATGATATGGGTCTGGACATCAGGGACCTGATGAGGCTGAGACTGGCTGACCGTAAGGGAAACCTGGCTAAGGCCAAGAGAGCGAAGATCACCCGTGCATTCAAGAAGACTATTGGGAAGATTCGCAAGCTTGAGCGTGAAGATGCTGCACTGAAGGTTACTGACCTGCAAATCAGTGGCCATGATCTGATTGAACTAGGGTTCAAGCCCGGCCCGGTGTTCAAGGAGATCCTGGAAGCAGTGTTTAACGAAGTGGCTGAACTAAGGCTGGAAGATACCCTTGAAGCTGAAACCAAGTTCGTAATTGAAACCTTTGGCGGGGGACTGTAAAGTCCCCCAGGAGATTGTTATGGATATCAAGATGATAGGAAAAATTGGGTTGTGGTTAGAAGACCCTTACGGAGATGGATGTCGATTGGATGTCGTTCGTTTTCCTTCTGAATGGAGAGAAGCGGCTAAGAGGCTCGTCTTTAGTAATGAGCCTGAATTTTGGGACGAGGAATTGGTTCAAGACAACTACGGTCCTATGGTAAAAGATTTCATCAAGAAAGAAAAACGTAGAAAGAGACCGATCTTGGTTCAGCAGGATGTATTCACTGATGATGAATTGGCTGAATATAAGGAACTTATCAAATATGTACCTCCTGTGGTTAAAGACCCAGATCCAGAAGAACGGTTCCTATTGCTTTACGAAGATCAGGACTACGAGTCGGGTCGCCATTACACAATGACAATCGCAGTGTTTGAGAATGAAGGAGATGCGGTGAGGTATGCCCGAAAGAAGAGCAGAAGCATCCCGAAAGATCAGCCTCAGATGCCGTTTGGAAACTTTAAGATTCAGAGAGTTAATTATTGGAGGGGTGAATGAACTTAATAGCTCAAAAGTATAGTCTCCGCTCAGATTGGAGTGCCGGGAGTGCAGAAAATACACTAATAGTTAAAATCCCTGCAGGTGCTACAATCAAGGTAGGGCCAGAAGTCGGCAAGATGAAAACCAGGGTAGTGGATAAGCAGTTTTATTTTATTGCTTCAAGAGTATACAGGAATACGATCGATCCGGAAGATGTAAAAGCCTTGGGTGTTAGGAGCAATCTTGCAGAAGGGTACACTCCCATTGATTGTTCACTTTTTGCAAGCCGACTAGCAACCTATCATGGAATCAAGTTTCCTTATTGGATCGCAATTGATTCGACTACCTCTTCGAACCTAGTTTCTAACGAAATCAATCAGAGTTCAATAGAGAGGGTAATCACAGTCCTCCTTGCCAATGCAATTGGAAAGGAAAAGAAGCCCAAGGACAAAGAAGTGCGAATTAAGAATTCATTGTTTGTACTTACGGGCAAGGCGAAAGATACCCGGGGTGACTTAACCATCAAGATTCGACACAAAGGTGGATACGTAAATACTAGTGTTTCTTCTGGTGTCAACTATTTGGTCACAAATGATGTGAATTCAACGTCGGCCAAGGCCAGAGCAGCGGCTAGCTATGGCATTGAAGTCATCACATATGACGAATTATACAAATTTCTTTAAAAAAATGCATATTTTTTCTCTAGAGCCCTTTTTTCTATTTACATTTACCTTCAATTATGGTACTATATAACTACAATAGAGGAACGGATAAAAACCAACGGAGGAAAAATGAAAAACTCAGCAATACAGGAACTTAGGAACGCAAGCTATACAGACAGCAAAGCAATCTTTGCTAGGATCCTTGCCGAAGAGAACATCTCGGTAACGTTCAACGGCAAGATTAAGACTGCTGCGTTTGACGTCAAGAATCGCCAAATGATTCTTCCTAACTATGTTTCTTCCCACCGTGACATTACGAACATGCTCGTTGGCCACGAAGTTGGTCACGCGCTGTTTACCCCTCCGAATCAGTGGACAGGTTTGAAAAATAGGCCCAAGGCAGTACGTGCCCCGCAGGCCTATTACAATATCGTTGAAGATGCTAGGATCGAACGCAAGATGAAAATCAAGTATTTCGGTCTTACCAACGAATTCAAAACCGGTTACAATTACATGCACAATAGCATGGACCTTTTTGGTATCGGCGCTATGGTTGCAAAGCACGGTAAGTCTGCAATTACCCAGCTGCCTTTGATTGACCGGATTAACATTTACTTCAAACTGAACCTGACCGAGAATGATGGTCTTAAGTTTGCTGACGATGAAACTGAGTTCGTCAGAATGGTTCAGAATTGCTCAACGTTTGCCGAGATGGTTGAAGTTGCCGAGGCGATTTATAAGCACGCCAAGGACAAGAAAAACGATGGAGAGACCCCTGATGATAGCACCCAGGGTTCGGATGCCGGCGATGACAAAGAGCAGTCGGATGATTCCGAAGATAACGATGAAGATGACGATATCGGGTCTGATGGCTTCGGTGGCGGCGATGAAGATGACGAAGAGAATGATGAAGAGAACGATGACGATACCGAAACTGGGAACGGTGACGGTAGCGATGATGACGAAGAGAATGATTCTGATGATTCTGATGATTCTTCTGCTGGCAGTGATGACGGCGATGAAGGTGACTCTGATGATTCAGACGATTCTGATGATGACGACGATTCTGATAGCGAATCTACCCAGAACGGCGACGATTACGGTGACGGACCTGCTGACGATTCCGATCTTGAGTCGGTAACTAACGATAAAGAACAGGAAACGCTTGATAGCCTCAGGGATGAGAACGATGAGAACAATACTCCTATCCATCAGGCAATCATTCCTCAGGTCAACACCGACAAATTCATCGTTTCAATTCAGGACTTTATGAAAGATGTCAACAGAAGCAATGTTGATGAACTTTCTGCTGAAGATTACAACAAATTCCGGACCATGAGCAAGACTTTCGTTAACTTCATGGCCAAAGAATTTGAAATGAAGAAGTCAGCTTCTGAATATAAGAAAACGCGGACTGCCAGGACTGGGAAAATCAATCCGAACAGGCTGCATGCTTATCAGATCTCTGACGATCTTTTCGCAAGAACCCAGATTCACCCTGAAGGCAAGAACCACGGCCTGTGCATTATGATTGATTGGTCTGGATCGATGACTCCTGCTTTCAGTGGTGTCATTAGGCAGCTTCTTCAGTTGGTTTGGTTCTGCCAGAAAGTCAACATTCCTTTTGAGGTTGCTACTTTTACTTCTGGTAACGGAAGGCATGATGGATCTTTACCCTTTCCCAAGGGTATGAAACGGGAAGAATGGAAAGATGGAAGTTATATGCTTCAAGAAGATATCTACCGCCTCAATATGGTAAACATTCTTTCTTCTACCATGAAAAATCGCGACATCAATCGGGTATGCAAATTCCTCTGGTTGAAAATGCATGGTCAGATCGGTTCTTTTTACTTGAAAGAAGGTGGAACGCCTCTGAGTGAAGCGGTTATGATTTATACTTCTTTTGCCAAAGAGATGAAAGAGAAGCATAACCTCGATAAAATCTCCAACATCATCATTACTGATGGTGAAGGTGGATACATTAGCGAAATCAAAGGC
>Ga0114922_10005113_pt1 | contig 12132 bp, 11 predicted proteins | sample AartaG_FD_100975 | JGI IMG/M metagenome (GOLD analysis project Ga0114922, IMG submission 100975) | Deep subsurface microbial communities from Aarhus Bay to uncover new lineages of life (NeLLi) - Aarhus_00045 metaG | ecosystem: Environmental > Aquatic > Marine > Oceanic > Sediment | place...
GCCGACGCCGAGGCGATCAAGATTTATGCCGAGGCCTATTCGAAGGATCCGGAGTTTTATTCGTTTCTGGAGACGCTCAAGAGCTATGAGGCGAATCTTGGCAAGGGCACTGTGGTTATACTTTCAAGTGACAGCGACTATTTGCAGTACTTGAAGTCATGGGGGGAAGAGACGAAGAATTGATTGCTTTGCACGGGAGGAGGACCCTGAGTTTTACTCATTTGTCCGGACTTTGGAAGCTTACGGAAAGTCCCTTGGCGAAGGTACAACCATCGTTTTGCCTGGTGATTCGGAGTTCTTCCAGTATTTTAGCCCGCCGAAAAAAGAATAGTTATGGATAGTTCATTCTGCTTTGTAGAAAACCTTTGCAATCTCAAACAATGATCAATAATATTGTCATCCCCCACAAAAGCGCGGACATTTATCAATAATCATTTTAGAACTAGGGTGGCACCCTCAAACTTGTTTGGGGGTGGTCCTGACGACGGTGAAAAACGCCGTTACATCGCAAAAAACTTGTCGATGCGCCTGGCCAAATCGGTCAGATAGACCTCATCGCCGCCTCCTAGCTCAGTGGTTAGGAATCCGTCGTAGCCGATTTCGTCCAATGCCCGGCGCACCTGGGGCCAGTTCACGTCACCATCGAGTAGGTTGGTCCATTTATAGCCACTCCGTTTGAAATCTTTCAGATGGATTTTAACAATACGGCTGCCGAGCGTGCGTATCCAGTCCTGCGAGTACCCGAAGAGGATTACGTTGCCGATATCGAAGTAGGCCTTGAGCCATGGACTCTCGAATTCATCCACGTACCGTGAGAACTCAAGCGGGCTCAGTAGAAACTTGTTCCAGACGTTCTCTACCGCGATTACAACACCCAACTCCTTGGCTAACGGCAGCAGTTTCCGGATATGCTTCTGCGAGCGCTTGTAGGCCTGGTCATAGCTGACGTTCTCCTTGACTACTGCTGGCACCAGCAGAACCACCTCGGCGCCCAGCGCATTGGCGCTCAGCAGGGCCGTCTCCATTCCCGCCAGACCCTTTTCTATCACCTTTGGGTCGGGGTCGGAAAACGGCGCATCCCACCCGCCGCGCACGATTGAATGAATCGGAACCCCGGCCTGCCGTGCTAGGCTTCCAAGCTCACGTGCTGCATCAAGGTCTTTCATTGGAGAAGCTTCGATGCCATCGAAGCCGCATTTCTTCGCCAATTTGAACTTGTCCGCAGCAGAAAGTTCCCTCGGCAGCATCCCTAATTGAAGGGCCTTGCGCAGTTTGGCACCCTTCTGACTGCTTTTTGCAAAGCCGGACTCACCCAGCAGGCCTGTCCCTACCGTAGCTGCAGCAGCATACCTCAAAAAACTGCGGCGTCCTATAATTTCCTCTTTCATAAGTCTGCCTCCTAATTTTTATATGTATCTATAGTTATGCATTCCGGCAATTACACCCAATACGCAAGCCTGTGCACCACGTTCTATCTACGTTTGTACAATATATCAGTTTACCTGAATAGTCTAAACTGAAAAGCTGGCTCGTTGAGAGAAAATAGGTTTTTTGTGCTGGAAACGGACTTTACCAACGTCGCATCTATTGCTGCAACGTACGTTCAGGGTTCCGTTTTGTATCTTTTCATTACCGTCAATAGCCCGGTAATATCGGCTACCCGTGTGGTTAGTTGTGTTTTTATTGGCCCGTCCCATAAAAAGGTAAAGTTTTTCCTGTTTCTTTGCCGAATAACTAAAAAGGTATTTAGCTGTTTTTGTAGTATTGAAAAGCCGTTTTCTACAGCAAAAAGGAGTTTTTCGGACTGTCATTTTAGAGGGCACCCCGTTTTGTGGTAAATCCCAAATGGGGAGCCCGGAGTTGGAGAGAAATTATGAGAACCATAGCGGTTGTTAATCAGAAAGGTGGTTGTGGCAAAACAACGATATCGATAAACTTGGCCAGTGCTCTTGCTGACGCAGGCCAGAGAGTCCTGCTGGTCGATATGGATCCGCAGTCGCACTGTGCGGTCGGCCTTGCTGTGCCGGAGGAGCAGATCGAACAAAGCATCTACGATGTGCTGATTAGCACAAGCAGAAACGAGCCGATGAGGCTCACTGAAATGCTCTGGCAGATTAGCGACAGGCTGGAGCTGGCGCCGGCCAGTTTAGACCTCTCTGCGTTCGAGCAGCAGATGGTCGGAATCGCCGAGCGTGAATGCTGCCTGAAGGACGTCCTGAGCGAGATAAGAACCGATTATGACTACACAGTAATCGATTGTCCCCCCGCCGTGAGTCTGTTGACCTTCAATGCACTAAGGGCTGCCAATGATGTTATTGTTCCCGTCGAAACCGGCTACTTTGCACTCCACGGACTTAGCAGGCAGCTTGAGACTCTAAGCATACTCTGCAGACGACACAGCCAGCAGGTCGATGTCAGAGTCTTGGCCAGCATGTATGATATAAGGACCAAGATGGCCAGAGAAATTTTGGCCGAATTGCGCAGCCACTTCGCTGACAAAATGTTCCAGACGATTATCAGTTTCAATACCAAAATCAAGGAAGCATCCAGTTTTGGCCAGCCTATCAGTGAGTATGACCCTGCAAGCAAGGGCCATAAAGATTTTCACTCCCTGGCTGTAGAGGTCTTAGGCTCACAGGCTAAAGAGCAGCGACATGAGTTTGTCAACACATTGGCCGACCAGCTCGAATCAATCAGCGCCACTGCCGACGAATTGCTTCAGTCTTCAAAGCCACCAATAACAGATGTGCCCGTCCCCCAAACCGACCAGCCGGATCTTGCTATTCCCGCCGACGAGTTTACAACTGCCGAGGTAGAGACAGAAAAACCTGAAATCGAAGTCCTCGATGAACCGAAACCGATTGATACCGTCGCCAAGCCTTTAAAGGACAAGCTTTCTGACTATTACGGCGTCAGCCAGATGGAGGATGCCGTCGTATTTGTAACGCTCTATCCACGCGCCGACAATGTGCATCTCGCCGGGGACTTTAATAATTGGCAGCCGGAACATACGCCAATGCAAAAAGTCGGCGAAAGTGGCGTCTGGCAGACTGAAATGAACCTGCTTCCGGGACGATATCGATATCGGCTGGTTGTTGACGGCCAGTGGCAGCAAGACCCATATAACGAATTGACCGAATTAAATCCTTTCGGTGGATTTAACTCGGTCATCGAGGTCAAATAGACATTAATTAGGTCCGGTTTTGCAACAGATATCGCAGGAATCCTCAGAAAAAGGCCTCTTGTATCGGTTTTAATCTCAGGTTTTCGGTATAACATCTTCTTACTGCTGAGGAGGAGGTAAAAAATTTTCATTTTTTTCTTCGCCATAGAGTCCGATAATGTTATAATTTATATCACATGGCCACAGTTTCCAGGAGGGTGATTGTGATTGTGTAACATTTGTTGGTGGGTTGAGAATGGATGCTCTCAGCGGATTAAAACGTATTGCGGCATGTCTGTTCGCGCAGATGATGTCTTGTTGCCCTCTATTTGCCAATTCGATTTCTTTTCGCAAAGCCGGAAAGTTGTTTTGATATGCAAAAAAACCAATATCTAATTGTAATTTTTGGGGGAAGGAAGGAGGCGATATAGGCAAGAAAAACAGCACTTATTTTGAAACATCAGGAGGGTGTTGATAAGTGTTAGTTTAATGAGAGAACGAAATTTCTATTATTAAGGAGAATGATAATGAAAAAGCTGATTGCAATGTTGGTTCCCGTGTTGATGCTTTTTACTAATGCTTACACCCAAAGCAGTGACGCAGAGCTTCCCAAGGGCACACCCGAGACAATGATTAAAGTAAACACTGATGTTACCACCAGCCAGTCTCAGGATGTTTCTGTTGTAGGCAGTGACTCCGATTCTTCTTCCAGTTCGGATGTGAGTATCAATTCCACCTCAATTTCGAACTACAGGACACGGACGCCGCCGATTACAACGTTTCCTCCATATTTGCCCTATTGGACCCATGGAGGCTGGGGGACTATCAAGGCATACTTCCCGAACGGACCTAATAGTGATGACCAGGTGTATGAACGAATATTCAATCCTCGTAATCCCGATGACATGAGAGAGCTTAGGGGTGTTCTTGAATCATTACCTTATGAGAGCCCACTTGGTGTTTTCGGCGGCTTCCTTAATGGTGTTGGGGCCGTGTTTGGCGGGCCTGATAATTACCATCACGGCAGGGGCTTTGAAATAGCAAGTTCGCTTGTTCGTACTCGCAGACCCAGGAGAAAACCTCTGTTAGTGTTTATTGACTCCAATGTGGATACAGGGCTTTTGACAGAAGCCGGTTACGCTTATGTTGGAAAAGTAAGCCTGGAAGGCAAAGTGGATCGCAACTGGGATCACGGTTACGATGCTGCGGTAGCAGAGGCTTTGCCGTGGGATGTTGATGTCCTGCTTATATCCGGCGGTATGAAAGGTGTCACCGTTGGCTCAAATATTTCTTTTCCCGGAGCCGGCGGAGCTTACAGCCAGTCTAACTACTCTGTTTCTATGTTTGGTGCTGTCTCAAGCGGAATTACTGAAGGTAAGGGAAAGGCTCTTGTCAGCGCTGCAGGTTATAGGTATTGCCCGGCCCTTGCGAAGAGGAGAAGAATTCCTAAGGCCTTCTATGATAAAATCCACGCGAAGGTTCAGCCTGTACAAAGGAGCACAGAAGCTGTGCAAGAACTCCTTCCTGATACTAAAAAAGAAATGTACCCTGTAACCCAAGAGGAAACGTACCCTGCAACCGTAAAAGAAAAGCGCCCGGCAATCCCCAAAAAGAAGTACCCTGGAGTGCGAGTGAGTCAGGAGCTTCTTAACATGGCAGGATTCGCCGAGCACCAGCAGGTGGATCACTTGGCAATAAAGTAACTTTCATAGAGATAAAAATCTCTAAACAAACTGATTATGAGCGCTTCGCTATAGGGAAGAAAGGAGGTTGCCTATGGGATAAACAAAAATCGGTTGTTTATACTGTTGTTATTGCTGATGCCTGCTTAACGAGCAGAAGGGAATCTAAAAAGGATAAAAAGAAAAGGAGTTTTAACAAATGCTTAGAAAAACGTTACTTTCCGCAGTAGTCATTTTGTTGCTGTCATCTGGTGCCTTTGCGAAGATTGGACAGGTCCAGAGCTTTGAAATTGGCGCGTTGAATAAGGCCAAGGTAGTTGGAGGGTTCGGCATGGCATCAAGAAGAAACTATCTGGAGATTGGTCAAAGACAGATGGAACGCAAGGCTTGCTTGGGCAGTGCAGCCGTGAAGCAGGGTGGCATATTGACCCAACATGCACGTACTCGGGCCCGGTGTGGTGCAATTGGTGTTATACAGAATGCATCGGTTGATGGTTCGCAACACCAGTTTATCGGCGGCAGACGTAGAGGTTCACATGCACAAGGGCAAAGTCTGAATCTGAACCTTAATACAATTGCGCGCAAACCTAAAGGCGGTGTTGGCCGCACAGTAGGCTCGCAGTCTTTCATTGGTGAGCAGAGTCAGAAGCAAGCCACTCGCGGCAGATTCAGTACAAGCTCTCAGTTTGTTCAGGCCGAACAAGGTGTTAAAATTATCGGCGGCCGGTGCTCCAATATTGTTGTAAAAAATAACCTGGATGTTACAATGTTCCAGGGCGATACACCTCCGTAACAGCCGGCGAAATCTCAAATAGTTTCAAGGAGACCTTTTTAATAATTTAGTGAAAAGGAGCCTTAAAGGAGCCTCTTGCTCGAAAGAGTGCCTGATCTCTTTAAGGCTCTTTTTTTTGAATGGAACGTTCTTTTTTGTTCCTTCCCATATTTTTTCAGTTTTTCGTTTGCCAACAGCGTCCTATAAGGTTACAGTTCCTACTGCAATAAGTGGGATTGACCGATATAATTGTTTACATTATAAGGCAAACGTCAACTTGCCACGTTCGTGTATAAAACCTGCTGACGGGCTTAGAATGGGTACTCACAGCCGAGCACAATGGATTTTTGTTGTTCTTTTGGGGATTGGGGCATTTTCTATTCCTGTTTTTGCCGACGAGATATATACTTACAGCGGCGACTTCAATTTACAAATTCCCGCTGACCTCAATGCCAGCAAAGGCTGGATGGCTGATGCAGTTATTGAAATCGACCGCCATTTTACTATCTTGGACCTCGACGTCGGCATCACTTTGACGCACTCCAACGTCTTTGATTTGCAGATTTTTTTGCGAAGCCCTGATGATATAACCCTTTGTTTGAACTCCTACGATTTTAGCGAGTTTTTTGAGGGTGCGGATTACTTACAAACTGTATTTGACGATGAATCACAAATCCCCATCGCCCAGGCCGAACCCCCTTTTACAGGCCGATTCAGACCTAAAGCCTCCGAAGGTCTGGAGGTTTTTAATGGCCGGGACGCTTATGGCCCTTGGCGACTCCAAATCTACGATGCCTATCATCAGGACACCGGCATTTTCGAAAGCTTTGAGCTTATTATTACAGTACCCGAACCGGCCACCGTGGCACTCCTAACACTCGGCACAGGTTTTGCAGCACTTTTGCGACCCCGCCGAAGACGATAGTTTTGGGTTCAGTCCGTAGGCAATTTGTCATTGCGAGCGCAGCGCGGCAATCTCTATTTCTTCATAGGTTTATTTGATGGATTTGGCTTATGGAGTAGCACATCAAAGAATTAGATTTTATCATAAAAAATTTTGACTTGTATGAACGAACGTATAGAATTGTATTTGCTTGGGTTAACCTTGAGATCAACTAAAGAGAGAAAAATACCCTTTTCTTCCGATTATTGGTTTGTGAAAATGTAACAGCGGCGCGGATGAGCGCTGATCGAAGTGTAGAAATTGAAGATTTTTGAAAGGGCAGTAAAATGAAGAATGTAAGAAATTCTGTTCTCTGTTGTCTGATTGCACTTTGTCTATTTGCTATCTTGGGATGCGGCAAGAAGGCTGACGAGAACAAACCTATCAGTGAGGTGAAGGCCGAAGCTGAAAAGATGGACACGGATGGATTGAGAGATATGGCAATGGTGTACCAAAAGTCAATCGCAGCCAAGAAAGGCGAACTTGAGAAACTGACTGCTAAACTCAAGGACATCCCAGTCACAGAAATGATGGGCGAGGAAGCTAAGGCGCTAAAGGCCGATGTTGACAATCTAAACAAGTCCTTATCTGCGCTTAAAGAGCGATTTGAGGTCTATTACCAGAAGCTGAAAGAGCAAGGCGGCGACCTGTCTGGTCTTCAGATATAAGCAAGCGTAAACAAGTGTTTGCAGTCGTCTTTTGAGTCCTATTAGTTGTTACAGCAGGTACGTTTGCATTGTCTTGTGTGCCGGCTCAATAGCAGAATGTCTGTGAATGTATCCACAGATTGAAAGGGTAATCACAATGAATATAGATATCGAGACTATCTTAGATAAGGTCTATGGGTATTTAACTGAATATGGATTTAAGGTTATCGGGGCATTAATAATCTTTATTGTTGGCCGATGGCTGGCTAAAATCATCTCTCGATGGATAGAAACGGCACTCATCAAATCGCGTGTTGACAAGACATTAGCTAAATTTGTCAAGAACCTAAGCCACATAGTTTTGCTAATATTTGTAGTGATCGCTGCTGTGGCACCTCTGGGAGTTGAGACAACTCAATTTGCAGTAGTTCTTGGTGCGGCGGGTTTGGCGATAGGCTTAGCCCTGCAGGGTTCGCTCGCTAATTTTGCTTCGGGTTTTCTAATGATTATCTTCCGCCCCTTTAAGGTAGGAGATTTTATCGAAGCGGCAGGGGTGAAAGGAACAGTTAAAGAAATTCGGATTTTCAACACGATTGTCAATACTCCTGATAATATTCGTGTGATAATCCCTAACGCTCAGATAACAGGTGGTAATATTTTGAATTACACGACCAATGGGACAAGACGTGTTGATTTGGTAATTGGAGTTTCCTATGAAGATGACTTGAAAAAAGCTAAAACGATAATCGAGGGTGTTCTGGTTCAAGATGAAAGAGTCCTCCAAGATCCCAAACCGAATGTAGCTGTCTTTGAGCTTGGGGACAGCAGCGTCAATTTTGTTGTTCGTCCTTGGGTCAATTCAGCAGATTACTGGGACACATATTTCGATATGACTGCAAAAATAAAGCTTGCTCTCGACAAAAATGATATAACAATACCGTTTCCTCAGCGAGATGTTCATATTAAGAATGAAAACCAGCAAGGTCTCTGATATATTTAGCAGAATTGAAAAGCTTATTTCGATATTTGAAATGACGGTTGTTTTAACTGTTCTTAGAATCAATTATTGTGAAAGGAGGTTATTATGCGTTGGCAAATTTTGTCATTAGCGTTTTGTTTTGTATTCTGTGTTCAGTCAATTCATGCGGACGAAATTATATTCACGAATGGAGACCGTCTTACAGGGAAAATTGACCACCTTGTGGAAGGCAAGATGCTTTTCAAATCGGATGCTATCGGCGATGTAACCATAGACATATCAAAGATAAAAACGTTCAGTACTGATGACCCGATAGCAGTGCATCTCAAGGATGAAAACGTTCTGCTACAAAAGATAGTAAGCTCGGAACCCGGCAAGTTCGGCATCAAAGGGGCTGGTACAGTGAAGGCTCAGGATTTTGAGCTGGCTGAAATCTCTTCGATAAATCCCCCCCCGAAGCCAGTTCCGAAGTGGACGGGAAATCTTTCAGCAGGGCTTACTTCTACTCACGGTAATACAAAAGCCGAATCGATAAGCGGAAGTGCTAATCTGGGCAAAAGAACTGAAAATGACCGTACTCAGGTCAGTATGGATTATGCAAAAAGCAAGCGGGAGGACCCGGACACAGGTGAAAAGGATACCACAGAGGACTGGTGGCGGTCAAAAGCGAAATACGATTACTTCTTTTCAAAAAAGCTATATGGATATGTGGACGGCCGATATGAAAAAGATGCTATTGCAGAGCTTGATCGAAGGATGATTGTCGGCGGCGGTGCCGGTTATCAATGGATTGAGTCGGAAGATTTGAATTTTTCGACCGAATTTGGTCTTGCTTCTCTCTATGAGAAGTTTGACAACCAAACTGACAGCAATAGTGAAGTGTCGATACAGGCAGGATATAATTTCGACAAGACGTTAATGAAAAACGTCAAGTTTATGCACGATCTGACATATTATCCGAGTACGGAAAAGGTGTCTGATTATTTTCTCACATCAACTGCAGAGCTTAGGGCCTATTTTACCAGCACAATGTTTACGACTTTTAAGGTTATCTTTGATTATGACGCTACACCTGCTATTGGTTCTCACAAAACCGATACTAAGTACCTTTTCGGCGTAGGTTACAGCTTTTAAGGTAAGGTTTCTTTTTCTGCAGGGTGCACAGCTATGTCAATTGATATCCAACGATTAACAGGCATGTAAATATAAGCTGGTTGATGGAACGAAAATAATCAGGAAAGGTATTACAATGAATAAAATCACGATACCAATATTTGTTGTCTCGGCGTTGGCCATAACAGGTTGTCGGAGCGTTTATTACAAAACAATGGAGGCATTTGGCCAGCACAAGCGAGATTTATTAGTGAGTCGTGTTGAAGATGCCCGTGACGCTCAAGAGGACGCCAAGGAACAATTTCAATCAGCTCTGGAGAAGTTTAGTGCCGTTGTCGAGTTCAGTGGTGGTAAACTGCAAGAAAAGTACAAGCAGCTCAAGAGCGAGCTTGACAAAAGCCAGTCAAAAGCAAGGAGCGTGCGGAACCATATAGCCGGCGTAGAAAATGTTGCTAAGGATCTTTTCGATGAATGGGAATCCGAATTGGACCAATATGCCAGTAATGACCTGCGTCGCTCAAGTGAGCAAAAACTTAAACAGACACGTCAGCGGTACTCACAGCTTATTGCCGCAATGAAAAGCGCAGAGAGCAAAATAGAACCTGTCCTTACTGCTTTCAATGACCAGGTTCTTTTTCTTAAACATAATCTCAATGCCCAGGCTATTGCCTCATTATATGACGAATTTGCTTTTGTAAAAGCGAATATTGCAACGCTTATTAAGGAAATGGAAGCTTCCATCGCAGAAGCCAATGCGTTTATCAAGGCGATGGCCGGGGAGTAAAACTGGAAATAGTGATTTTTAGGAAAATAGAACAATGAAAAGTTTACGTAAAATCCTGCGTATCGTTGTGCTTGCGATTGTAGTTTTGATTGTTTGTATTGTGGTTTTGGTTCATCTTTTTGGTAACAGCCTTCTGAAAACAGGGATTGAAACTGCTGCAACCAAAACGTTAAATGTCGGCGTTAAAATAGACGACATGGACTTTTCAATTTTAGGAGGAAAAGTCAGCTTTCAAAATCTCGTAATTGATAATCCGCCAGGTTATAAACATGATAGGCTGCTCGAAATTGGTGATGCTCGTATTGCCGTTAGTACAGGCTCACTTTTGAAAGATACAGTCAATATAAAAGAAATTATGCTTGATAACGTAAATGTTGTGCTTGAGCAAAGAGGAGTTACAAGCAACAATCTACAGGATGTTATCAAGTCAATTCCTAAAGAAGAGGAAGAGCCTGAAGGCGAAACAAAGAAAGCCGCTAAAAAGCTTCACATAGATAATTTGGAGCTTACCAATATCACAGTCAGGGTAAAGCTGTTACCTATTCCCGGTAAAAAAGATACCGTTACGCTGAAATTAGACCCCATTCGTATGACCGACTTGGGCAGCGATGATAAGCTGGATGTGGCTAAGTTATCAGGCAAAATTCTCTTGGCTATCGCCACGGGTGTGGCAAAACAGGGCGCCGGGCTTTTGCCGGATGAGATGACAGACGCTATGAAAACAACTTTGGGCGTGACGGTAAAATTGGGAAAGACCGCAGCCGAAGGAGGTAAAAAGATTTTGGAAGAAGGAGCGGATGCGGGCAAGGGCCTGATAGAAGGTGTTAAGGACTTGTTCAAAACCAAGAAATAGGTTCAAGTTTGGATCAATTGACTTTTTTGAACGGGGATAGCTTTTTAATCGTATTCGCCAAATATCGGTTGTAAGGAAACTAATAATTTTAGATAACATAGTAAGATTTCCCTTAATATTGGTTGAATTACTTTGTCAGAATCTAAGAGAGCCATTATACTAATACTATAAATAATTGGGACATTCAACGTTTTCTGTCCACTCGCCCCAGACATTAATAGCCTGCTGTCTGGAATTATCCTTTATCTAAATCTATTCTTGTTTGGGAGTGTATTCTCCGCATAGGAAATCATCTTCGTCGCCTGCATCGGGGTAGGATTCTGAAATTGGCTTTGTTTGGGTTTGATCAGTCCGGCAACTCCTTCGCAAACAACGCAGGCCTGACGGATTGGCTTAAATTGGGTTTGATCAGTCCGGCAACTCCTTAGCAAACAACGCAGGCCTGACGGATTGGGTTTGTTTTCTTGCCCGGCCAGCGGGATAAAATTTTTGTAATTCCTTGTTATAATATTACTTATGTTCATTTGGGCATACTGGAAATTGGGTTTGTTTTGCATAAAAAGGGTTGATTTGTAGAGGATTCTCGACAGATGTAGTGCCTTATAGGCACGTAAATAACCCTCGTATAGCGTATAGCGTACAGCGAGCAGCGTATGACGGACAGAGTATAGCGTATAGCGTATAGCGTAGAGCATTTAGACGATGATGGATGATTCATAATAGACTCAAGACTCAAGACTAAGGATTATTTTTACTTGGGTCTGCTGACACTTAGTCTTTGACTGATTTTTACCGGAGGCGAAAAAAGCAGCGCCCGGCAGAAAAGCAAGTAAGCACACGCCGGGGGTAAACTCAGGGAGTAAAAAAACACTCCCTCTATAATTAGAGCTACCTGCACGTTTGTTGCGAAAAAAGTCCTCGAATATCGACTCGTGATTCTCGTAACTCAATTTGGGAAAAGAAGTTAAAAAATTTTTAAAAATTTTAATTTTTGTTCTGAGGTATCAGCGTTTTTGATTGAAATTAAGGGGGAATTTGGTTGATTTTATTTGGCCGGGGTGGTAACCACGGATTTACCTGGCGCAGCGTAGCCGCAACCAAAAGTTCGTCTAAACAAAATGTTCCATAACCTATTGTAATTAAAGATGATACAATCGCTTAAAACAAAAAACACGCATAAAAAACAAGAATATACA
>Ga0114922_10005114_pt1 | contig 12131 bp, 9 predicted proteins | sample AartaG_FD_100975 | JGI IMG/M metagenome (GOLD analysis project Ga0114922, IMG submission 100975) | Deep subsurface microbial communities from Aarhus Bay to uncover new lineages of life (NeLLi) - Aarhus_00045 metaG | ecosystem: Environmental > Aquatic > Marine > Oceanic > Sediment | place: Aarhus...
GAGAGATGGCCTGGGGCGCCGGTTGGCGTCCGCAGGCCAATCGGCACGCGCCAGGGGGCGGCGGTGTGACCGCGCCCTGAGTTCAGACGTGGTGTCCCTCGTGGGATGACTGCTGCCGCTGGCGTGTGTTGGCGGCGGTTTTTTGTATCTACTTAGTGGGCGCCCACATCGTGGCCCATCAGGCCGCGTGGAGATCGTGCTTCTGAGGAGGTTGCACCATGTCCGAACGCCTTACCCGTTTCTTTGCCTCGCACTCACGGCTCATCCTGGCCGGGGCCACCATCGGCGTCCTGGCTCCGCTCCTGCAGAAGGCTGGCAACCCGCCCAATATGGGCGTCTGCGTGGCCTGCTTCGAGCGCGATATCGCCGGGGCGCTGGGGCTCCATCGTGCCAGCGTCGTCCAGTATATCCGGCCAGAAATCATCGGCTTTGTGCTGGGCGCGTTGATCGCGGCGCTGGCCTTCCGCGAGTTCAAGACCCGCACAGGCTCCGCCCCCATCGTGCGCTTCGTCCTGGGGGCGTTCGCCATGATCGGTGCACTGGCCTTCCTGGGTTGCCCCTGGCGGGCGCTCTTGCGACTGGCTGGAGGTGATCTGAACGGTATCCTGGGTCTGGCCGGGCTGGCGGTCGGTGTCGCTATTGGCGTCCAGTTCCTCAAATCGGGCTACAACCTGGGACGCTCCCACAAAACATACCCCGCCGTTGGCTGGATTATGCCGATTATCATGATCGGCCTGTTGCTGCTGCGCATCTTCCGGCCGCAGTTCAGCGAGGGCGGCCCGATCTTTTTCAGCGAAAGCGGCCCCGGCTCGTTCCATGCTCCATTGTGGATCTCCCTCGGCGCCGGTCTGCTCATCGGCTTCCTCGCTCAGCGCACCCGCTTCTGCACCATGGGCTCCATCCGGGATGTCATCCTGATGGGCGACACACATCTCGTCAGCGGCGTCGGCGCGCTGGTGGCGGTGGCTTTCGTCACCAACCTGCTGTTGGGGCAGGTGAGCTTTGGCTTCTTCGGCCAGCCTATGGCTCACTCTAGCCACCTGTGGAACTTGTTGGGGATGGCGCTGGCGGGGTTGGCCTTCACCCTGGCTGGTGGCTGCCCGGGCCGGCAACTCTTTCTCTCCGGCGAAGGAGACGGTGACGCAGGCATCTTCGTTCTGGGGATGATCGTCGGCGCTGGCTTCGCCCACAACTTTGCGCTGGCCGGCAAACCCGATAACGTCGCGGATGCTGTGGTGGGTGGCATCTCGATCGCCGGGATGGTCGCCGTGATCCTGGGACTGGTGGTCTGCCTCGTCATCGGCTTCAGTATGCGGCGAGCGTATCACGCTCGAAGCGAAAAAACCGGAGGTGTGATATAATGACTAACACAGTAGATGCTCGTGGGCTTTCTTGCCCTCAGCCGGTCATCCTGACAAGGAGGGCCATCCAGACAGCCGAGTTTCCCATCGAGGTGCTGGTGGAGACCGTGACCTCGCGTGAGAACGTGCGGCGCGCAGCCGAGAAGGCCGGTTGCCGGGTCGAAATCGAGGCGATGGGGGACGAGTTCAAGCTGATCATCTCGCGATGACAAGTGAAAACGACCAATGACCAGACCTCAGGCTCGTTTTGAGGTTTGGTTATTGGAACCTGGGAGTTGAGGATGATTTATTTCGACAACGCCGCGACGTCCTGGCCCAAGCCGCCGGAAGTGGCTGAGGCAATGTTTCATTTTCTCAATGAGGTCGGTGCTAACCCTGGTCGCTCTGGTCATCGCCTTGCAGTGGAGTCGGGGCGCATCGTGTACAACACCCGCGAGGCTGTGGCCGAGGTGTTCAACGCGCCCGATCCCTTGCGCGTGGTCTTTGGCCATAACGTGACTGAGGCCCTCAACCTGGCCTTGCGCGGCCTCCTGCGAGCTGGCGATCACGTCATCACCAGCAGTATGGAGCACAACTCTGTGATGCGGCCGCTGCGCGCTCTGGAGCGGCAAGGCGTCGAGGTGACGGTGGTGCAGTGTTCCCCGGAGGGCTTCCTCGACCCCGCCGATGTGGAGGCAGCGGTGCAGCCCAACACGGTGATGATTGCCCTCAACCACGCCTCCAACGTGGTGGGCACGCTGCTCCCCGTGGCCGAGGTGGGACGCATCGCTCGCCAGCACGATCTGCTCCTTCTGGTGGACGCGGCGCAGGTAGGGGGCGCCTACCCGCTGGACGTGCAGGCTGATGCCATTGATCTCCTGGGCTTTACCGGCCACAAGTCGCTCTACGGGCCGACGGGCACGGGAGGGCTGATCGTTGGCGAGCGGGTGGACGTGGCGCGGATGGAGCCGCTCAAGCGGGGTGGCACATGCAGTCATTCGGAGCACGAGGAGCAGCCGGACTTTCTGCCTGACATGTATGAAAGTGGCACACTCAACGCGGTGGGCCTGGCAGGGCTGGAGGCCAGCGTGCGTTGGGTGCTTGAGCGGGGTGTGGACGCCATCCGCGCCCACGAGGTGGAACTGGCCCGACGACTGATGAGTGGGCTAAGGGACATCCCTTCGACAGGCTCAGGGCGACGCCCTGGCGTGACCGTCTACGGCGGGATGGACGCCAACCGGCAGGCGGCCACCGTCTCCTTCCACGTCGCCGGGATGGAGCCTTCGGAGGTGGGGCTGCGGTTAGACGAAGAATATGGTATCATGTGCCGTGTGGGACTGCACTGCGCGCCCGTAGCCCACAAGACCATCGGCACGTTCCCGGTCGGCACGGTGCGCTTCGGATTGGGGGCCCTCAACACGTTGGAGGAAGTGGACGCCGCCGTGGCTGCCGTGGGACAACTTGCCCAGGAGGCACAGTGATCAGAAAAAAGCACGCCGTCATCCTGGTCTACTCTACCAGCTATGCCATTCGCGCCGAGAAAATCTTGTATCAAGCAGAGATTTCCTCCAAGCTGATCCCTGTACCTCGTCACCTCAGCTCCAATTGTGGCGTGTGCGTCCGAATCGAACGGACCGATGTAGAGGCGGCGCGACAGGCACTCGAGAATACGAATATGGAAATCGAAGGGATACACGATCTGGAGTGAGACAAATGACCCGTGAGCAGATTCGCCTGACGGCGCTGACCAGCGCCGCCGGTTGAGCGGCGAAGAAGGGCCCTGAGGCTCTGGCGCAGGTACTGCGCCCGCTGCAGAATATGTTCCGCGCCGAACAGTACCCGCAGTTGCTGGTGGGGTTGGAGGTCAGCGACGACGCCGCCGTCTACAGGATCAACGACGAGGTGGCAGTCATCCAGACGCTGGATTTCTTCCCGCCCGTCGTGGACGATCCCTACGATTACGGAGCCGTCGCTGCCGCCAATGCCATGAGCGACGTCTACGCCATGGGCGGCGAGGTGGTGCTGGCGCTCAACATCTGTGGCTTTCCGGCCGACCTGCCACTGGAGATCGTCACCGAGATCCTGCGCGGCGGAGCGGAGAAAGTAGCCGAGGCGGGTGGAGTGCTCGCTGGCGGTCACACGATTGATGCTCAAGAACCCACGTATGGCCTATCAGTGATGGGGTTGATTCACCCCGACCGCGTGCTGACCAAGGGCGGTGCTCGGCCCGGCGACGCGCTCGTGCTGACCAAGCCGCTGGGGGTGGGCATCATCACCACGGCCCTCAAGGGCGAGGTGGCCGACCCGGCCCACGTGGCGGCGGCAGTAGAGATCATGAAGAAGCTCAATCGGGATGCAGCCCGGCTGATCCAGCAGGTTGGCGTACACGCCTGCACCGACATCACCGGCTTTGCGCTGCTGGGCCACGGCTACGAGATGGCGGAAAGAAGCGAGGCGCGGCTCCGTTTCTACCTCGAAAAGCTCCCCTTCCTGGAGGGAGCACAGCAATATGGTAAAGATAACCTCTTCCCCGGCGGTTCCTGCCGGAACCAGAGTGCCTACGAGCAGTGGGTAGACTTTGCACTGGGCATTTCGGAGGAGATGCAATTGTTGCTCTTCACTCCTGAGACGTCGGGGGGGCTACTTGTCGCCATCCCGCCGGAGAGGCTGGAGATGCTCACCGCCCTTTTCGCTGAGGAAGGTCAGCCCCGCTGGATCGTCGGCGAGGTGGTAGAGGGAGAGGGAGTTGGAGTCATCTAAAGGAAGCAAGAGGTCCCCAGCCGCCATCGCAGGTGCTCTCCGGGACGCACTGTTGTGTTCCTCGTACTGCTGTTGTTCTGATCACTTTAGTATTCGCTCCTCGCGTATTCTGCCGATTTGTGTATAATAGACTTTATAGGGATTTAGATTCTTCAACTTGAGATCAACCGTTTTGCAGCGGATTTACCTCTTTTCAGTCTCAAGGCGTTCAATTCTTGGCTGAAAACGGGTGGATTACTCGAATTCATTCAGCGTTGCGTCAAGCGAAATAAACCTCTATGATGTCTAATATCTATGACTGCGGGAGGGTGCTGTTTTGCCGCCATGGGGAGATCTGAAATCTCGAGGAGTTGCTTGTCACCGTCCCGTCAGAAGGATTGGGGTAATCATTTGGCAGGAGAACCGGTAAGATGAACTGGCAGTACACGCCTTATGTATTTCCCTTGCTTATAGCAACGGCGATTTCGACTTGGCTTGCCTTCTACTCGTGGAAACGTCGTTCGACTGTTGGCGCCATGCCATTCGCGCTGCTTATGCTGGCTGTGGCCGGATGGTCGTTGGGGTACACGCTGGAACTGGGGGGCGCTGACTTGCCGACCCAAGTCTTTTGGGCCAAGGTTGAGTACCTGGGCATCGTCGTCGTACCAACAGCGTGGCTGGCCTTTGTGATTCAATACACCGGCCGAGGGAGGTGGCTGACGTCTCGCAACGTGGCAGTGTTGACAATTGAGCCACTTGTCGTTTTGCTGCTGGTCTGGACCAACGAGTGGCACGGTCTGTACTGGAGCGACATCGGATTGGACACCAGTGGCTCGTTCCCGGTGCTGAACTTTGGTCGTAGTATGTTGTTTTGGGTCCACACAGCGTATTCCTACTTATTGCTTTTGCTCGGCACTTTCCTGCTTGTCCAGGCATTCATTCGTTCACCGCACCTGTACCGTGGGCAGGCTGGCGTTTTGCTGATTGGCGCGCTAGCGCCGTGGGTAGGGAATGCGGTATATATCCTCGACTTGAACCCATTCTTCCACCTGGACCTGACACCTTTCGCTTTCACTCTGACGGGCCTGACGGTGGCCTGGGGTCTCTTCCGCTTCCGGCTGTTCGACATCGTGCCAATGGCGCGCAGCGCAGTTGTATACAGCATGAGCGATGGTATGGTCGCGTTAGATTTGCAGAACCGTATTGTGGACCTCAACCCGGCTGCGGAGAAGATCATGGGCTGGCAGGCCTCAGAGGTAATCGGCCAGTCGGCTACCCGGGTGTTGGCCAATAGGCTTGACCTGGTGGAGCGGTATCGCGATGTAAACGAGGCGCACGCTGAGATTGCTCTGGGGGAAGGGGAAGCACAGCGCAGCTACGACCTGCGCATTGCCCCTCTCTATGACCAGAGCGATCGCCTCATGGGCCGACTGATCGTTTTACGCGACATCACAGAGCGTGAGTGGACCGAAGCGGGCTTGATGGCCCAGAAGCAATTGTCCGAAAACCTGGTGGCTATGGCTCGCGCCGCGGTCAAACATCCATCGCTGGAGGCCACCCTACAGAGCGCACTGAACATGGCCGCTGCCCTCACTGGTGCCGAGCACGGCAGCATTTTTCTATTGGATGGAACTGGAGCCGTGACTCACAGCATCCTGCCACGCGGCGAAACGCCGTCGGTGCAACAGCAAGACATTTTGAGAACCGTGATGAAGGAGGGATTGGCCGGGTGGGTTGTCCATCACCGCCAGCCGGCACTGATCCCCGACACTTCTCGCGACGACCGCTGGCAGGACTTGCCCGATGCGCCATACACAGCTCGCTCTGCCCTGGCGATCCCGATCGTGAGCGGGTCAGCGGTATTGGGTGTTCTCACGCTCATGCATTCCGCACCGAGTCATTTCAGTACCGAGCACGCCTATCTGATACAGGCGGCCGCCGATCAAATGACGTTGGCCGTGCGCAACGCACAGATGTACGACGAGCAGCGTCGTCTGGCCGACCGTCAGACCACGCTGTACGAAGCCCTCCGCACTGTGGGAGAACACCTCGACCTGGAGACTGTAGCGCACGCAGCGGTAGAAGCCGTCGCCCGGTTGACGGGCTGGCCTGCTATTGCCATTCTGTTGCCCGATGACGCGCACGGGGCGACAGTGACTCATCTGGTTGTCCATGCGGGGACTGGTGCGCTATCCGCAGACGAGGGCCAGCGACTCGCAGTTGATCAGGGCATCACCGGGCGGGCCTTTCGGACAGCTCAGACACAGCATGTACCCGACGTAAACGCCGACCCAGATTATGTGCGCGGTAACTCTATCATCGGCAGTGAATTGGCTGTCCCTTTGCGGCCTGGTGAACGGGTGCTGGGCGTGCTCGATGTGGTAAGTGACCGGACGAATGCTTTTACCGACGATGACCTCATGCTGGCCAGATCCCTGGCCGAAGCCATCGCCCTGGCGCTGGACAACGCCCGGCTCTATGCCGAGATACGCCAGTATGCCGCTGACTTGAGCGCACTATACACCATCGCACGTACGATCAGCCGGTCGCTGGTATTGGAAGACGTGCTCTTGGAGACTCTACATTCGGCGCTAACCTCGCTCGGTTTTGACGCTAGCCTGATTTGCCTGGCTGACTTGAGCGATGACCACCTATATCTGGCGGCTGAGCGGGGTCTGCCGCCCGCTATCTCTAGCCAGCTTCGGCAGGAGGGTCTGGAAGGGACATTATGTGCTTATATCCATGACAGGGGCGAGGCTGTGATGGTGAGCGATATCGAGCAGGAGACGCCGACAGTGAGCAAACTCGAGAAGGAGACACCACTGGCTGTCAGCGAGATGAGAGCCTGGGGTATGCGTACCTACTCTGGCATTCCTCTGCTGTACCGGGAACGCTCCATTGGCACCTTGGGCCTGTTCGCTCGTCAGCCGCGCCCTCCTTCGGCCGAGGATCAGGGGTTACAAATGGCCATCGGCCGACAAGTAGCTACGGCTGTGACCAATGCGCGGCTGTTCCAGGTTATCGAGGACGAGCGAAGTCGCTTGCAGGCATTGATCGAATCCAACCGTGATGGCATCATACTCATAGGGATGGATCAGTGTATACTGGTCGTTAACGCACCCGCGCTTAGTTTCTTGCGCCTGACTGGTCAGCCCGAGGATTGGGTCAATCGGCCCATACACGACGCCTTAGCCATCCTAAAGCGCTACAGCCCGGATGTCGTGCAGATTATCCTGTCTGAAATGGACCGGGTCCAGACAGGGGACGAGTTGCCCGGAGAAGGTGAGTTTGAGGTACCGCCTCGTACGATTCACTGGCTGAATTTACCTGTGACGACTGGTACGACCCTGCTAGGCCGGCTGCTGGTATTGCGCGACGTTACAGAAGAGTGGTTGCTGGTAAGAATGCGTGATAATCTGGTCCACACGATGGTACATGATCTACGCAATCCACTCACCGTCATCTCCGGCACTCTGACATTCCTGAATGAGAGTGTCGTTGATGTCCTCTCACCCAGTCAACGCCAGTTGTGGGGTATCGCCCATAACAGCACAGAGGGGATGCTGCAGTTAGTCAATGCGATCCTGGAAATGAGCCGGCTGGAGAGTCGGGAGATGCCATTGGAGCATACGCTGATATCGCTGGCTGATCTTGCTACTGACGTGCTGTATTCACAGTTGCCGTTGGCTACTGAGAAGAGCCTGCATCTGGAAAATGACGTGCCCGCCGATTTGCCGCTGGCCTGGGCCGATGCCGGACTGATCAAGCGCGTTTTGCAGAACCTGGTCGGTAATGCCGTCAAGTTCACCCCGGCCGGTGGCGTGATCCGGGTAACAGCCAGCGCGGACGCTTCGGATCAGTCCCGGCTCCTCGTTTCCGTCACTGATACTGGCTCAGGTATCCCGCCCGAGATGCAAGACCGGCTATTCCAGAAATTCGTCACCGGGCCACACGAGGGGCGCGGAAGTGGGCTGGGCCTGGCTTTTTGTAAGATGGTTGTAGAAGCGCATGGTGAACGCATCTGGCTGGAAAGCACTTCTGAGAGTAACACAACGTTCACCTTTTCTCTGCCGCTGCCTCCGACGCTGGAAACCTGACGTTTTTCGTGCTCCCGGGTCAAGTCTCCGCTCGAGTAGGACTGGCTATCCAAACTGTTGGGTAGGCAGACGCCAGGCCTCAAGCCAGGATGTAAGGGATCGTCTGTGGACCTTCGGGCAGGACGCAGATGGTGGTCCCCCGTCCGTACTTCTCCAGCAACTCGGCGGCTGTGGCTTCGACGTCGCGGCATGGCCTGAGCAGGGCGGATTCGATCTGCTCATTGCTTAGATTATGGCTGTAAAAGTACACATCCGCCTTTAGGCAGATCAAGGCCTGGATCTGTGCTTGCCACATATCGCTTCTCTGAAAGCACGGAGCACGAATCGCCTCCAGTAGCGACTCCAGACTCCCCGCCTCGAGCAATAACTGCCCGTATTCCCCGTGATCGGGGATACCATCCCAGCAATCAGCAGCGATGATAATGCTGCCTCCTTCCTTGACCACCTGCGAGGCCGCGCTCATCCCCTTTACTGACTGGTACAGATTCAGGTCTAGCGGATATCCTGAGTTGCTGCCGATTACGATGTCGTGAGGCTCCTGCACCGGGACCATCGCTGTTTCTTTCACAAAGGCGCATCCCTGGGCGTGCGCTTCCAAGTCCCCCGCAAACACCCCCGTAATCTGCTTGTCACGGTTGAGTGTTACGTTTAGGAGGAAGGTCGGCTGCACCATTGCCGCTACTTCGCGTATCTCTTCCCACACAGGATTGGTGTGCGTGATCCCCCACCCCGCCAGAGGGTTATCTATGTTCTTGGCGTTGTGATTGCGCATCACCGTCTCCAGTAGCGCCAGGCCTGGCATAATGGTCTTGCCCCCGCCCGAGAAGCCAGCAAACAAGTGCGGCTCGATGAACCCGGTGGAAACCCGCACGTCGCATTCGACGAACTCTCTGTGAATCCAGGTATCATTGCCGCTGGTGGTCTTTCCCACCAACACGTGCGAGTCCCGGTCACTGGCATCGTTCTGTACAATCCGATACCTGTCTACAATCTCGTCGCCCAGCATCTTGCGCAGTTCAGCTTCCGTGTTGAGGCGGTGCGTCCCGGCTGCATTGAAAAGCACGATTTGCTCGTCGCGCACGTGGTTGAGTTCGTCCAGCAGGATGGGCAGGATGAGGTGATTGGGTGTGGGGCGCGTGAGATCGCTGAAGACGATGCCGACCTTATGAGATGGTTTCACCAATGTTTTCAGCGGTGGTGAATCTATGGGTTGGTGGAGTGCCTCCCGCACTGCGCTGGCCTGATCCACCAGTCCGTCCACGTACCTCGGCTCGACGACCGTCACGCTTGCGTCGTCGGGTAGGTTGAACTCCAGGCCGGTCTTGCCGTACGCCAGTCTTATCTTCATCCCCTTACGTTCTTGATGAGCGCCAGGTCGCCATCTCGCGCTGCTTCCAACACCGGTCCCATGTACTCGTCCACCATCTTGGCTGTCAGAGGCACCGGCATGTTCTCCAGCTTCATCTTCAGTTGCGGGTTCTTGGCGGCTGTGAGGGCACGTTCGATGTGACTTTGGCTGAATCCCTCAATCTCGCTCAGACGTGTCGGGAAACCGATCCGCCGGGCCAAGACGAGCATCGCTTCGGCAACGGTCGCGCCCAGTTCGCGACCGCTTAGGCTCTCGATGTCGGCCATCGTCAGGCCAGCTTCACGGTAGACCTTGCCGATCAGTCTGAGCGGCTCCTGGATCGCCGGGGCGAAGAAGACGGTGTAGTAAGGATTCATAATAGCGCAAGCCCGACCGTGGCTCAGTATGTCTACCAGCGAGAAGCTGGTCAGGTGACCGCCGTTAGTCCCACCCAGCATGATGGCGTATCCCCCCAGGTCGGTGGCCAGACACAGCGCCTCGCGAGCCTCTGCATCGTGGGGGTTCTCGATGGCGCGCGGCAAGTAGCTGAGGGTTAGCCCAATACTGGTGGCTGCGACTTTCTCCACCTTGGCATAATAAGGCTTGCCGACAGCCCCATACAGCACCTCCAGGCAGTGGGAGATGCCATCCAGGGCCCCGTCGGCGGTCAGCGCAGCGGGTGTACTGTAGGTCACTTTGTAGTCAAAGATGGCCTGGGGCGGAACGATCGCCTCATCCACGATCAGCTTCTTCTGCCCTGTTGAGATGTCCGTGATGTTTGAGTACTTGGTCAGATGGGCGGCGGAACTGGCTACCGTCTGTATGGCGATGTGCGGCGTCAGCGATGTGCCACTCTCAGCCAGTGCCTGGGTGACTAGCCCTGTCCCAAAGTAGGTGTCAATCTCGCCTGGATGTGTTTTATCCGCACCCAACGTGCGCAGAACTTGGGCGGCTTTGGTGGCGTCAATGGTGCTGCCCCCGCCAAAGCTGGTGATGACATCCGGATCAAGTGCTTTTAGTTCATCGGTGATGCGCAACAGATCCTCACGCGGGGCATTGGGGCGAGCGCCCTTGATCTCACCCGCAAGGTCCACACCCGCTTCTGAAAGCGAACTGCGTATGACCTGCACATAGTCGTCGCTGCCGGGGAACGTGCCGCGCACCAGGGTGGCCCGCTTCCCCCTCGCAGCGACCACCTCGCCCACGCGGGGCAGAACACCTGCGCCGAAGAGATAGGTGTTGCTTTTGAATTCGTGCAACCAGGCTCTTGCTCTATCAAAGTCAGACATCATTCACAACTCACTCCGTCCGCCGTCCAGCCCAGGATCAGCCCTTCCGGTTTTGCCCGCGTCGGGCGGCCATTTCGCAGAAAAGAACTACTCATCTACACAAGATCACATGCATCAGGCGGCATCCAATGTGCATCTTGCCTTTCTCACTTGACATTGCAACCAATTGGATTGGTAAGTGGGATACTCACAGGTTTACCAGCCAGATGCTCCTGCAGAGCTCTCTCGAGATCATTGACGGTCATCTTGGAAGTATTGCGCGGATTATCCACCCCTCGACCAGTATAAATCAACCTTCGATCTTGGTCGAATACGTAGAAATGCGGTGTCCTGAGCGCACCATAGGCTAGCGCAACTTTTTGCGATTCGTCGTGCAGATATAACCAGGGAAACTTGTAGGTGTTCAGGCGTTCGACCATGTGCTCAAAGCTATCTTCAGCGTAGGTGTTTGCGCTGTTAGAATTGACGCCTACAAACCTGACCCCTTGGGGGATGAATCGCTCGGCCGTTTGCCGGGTCACTTCATCCGATCCAATAACATAGGGGCAGTGGTTGCAGGTAAAGAAGATGACTAGAACCTTTGTGTCATCGAAATCGGATAGACGATAGGCATTGCCGTCCGTTGCAGGTAACTCGAAATCTGGAGCCTTTTCACCTATTTGCAGTGTGAAAGCCATTGTTTCTCTCCTTGTATATATATGTTTGGGGTCAATGACCCCTACCCAGTGAAGCGATTTGCTCTACCACTCCGACACTCCCTCTTTGAGGAAGTCGCTCCCCTCAATCTGTCAACTAACAAGTCCCTCCCTCTGACTTGTCGTAATAGGTATTTCTTTGCCTCCTTCCTACTCCTCCAAATCCTCCGCAATCGCGCGAAATTGCACCAGGGCGGCCTCCAGGTCGTCCACGATCTCCGCCGCCAGCACGTCGGGATCGGAGGTTGGCCGTCTCCTCCAGCGACTCATCCCGCAGCCAGAAGATGTCCAGGTTGACCTTGTCCCGCGCCATCAACTCCTCGTAGGAGAAGGCGCGCCAGCGGTCCTCCGGATTCTCCTCCGACCACGTCGGCGTGCGCTCGTGCCGGTTGGCCGGGCTGTAGCAGGCGACGAACTCGTCCAGGTCGGCGCGGGTGAGGGGGTTCTGCTTCAGCGTGAAGTTCACGTTCGTCCGCAGATCGTAGATCCACAGCGTCTTGGTCCACGGCGTCTCGCTGCCCGGCTTGCGGTCGAAGAAGAGCACGTTGGCCTTGACGCCCTGGGCGTAAAAGATGCCGGTGGGCAGCCGCAGCAGCGTGTGCACGTCGCACTCGTGGAGCAGC
>Ga0114922_10005115_pt1 | contig 12127 bp, 12 predicted proteins | sample AartaG_FD_100975 | JGI IMG/M metagenome (GOLD analysis project Ga0114922, IMG submission 100975) | Deep subsurface microbial communities from Aarhus Bay to uncover new lineages of life (NeLLi) - Aarhus_00045 metaG | ecosystem: Environmental > Aquatic > Marine > Oceanic > Sediment | place...
TCAGAAACCAGGTTTTTCGCTTGCTGAGGCGTTTTTGGTGCTCCAGAATGCTCAAAAAGCAACGATTAGCTTGGTTCATAAGACAAAAAACCTGGTTTCTCTCCGCGTGTCGGGTAGTGAGTCTGAACTCAAGCGTCGTATTCAGCGGATTAGTGAGGTAAGTACAATGGGGCTGACAGCACTGGAAATTGAAGTTGGAAACCCCGCCAATCCAAAGGTGACGGAGAAGGTGAATTTCCTGATTGACTCTGGGGCTGTCTATTCCGTGGTTCCCACTCCTGTCCTGGAGAGGTTGGGTATCAAGCCGTTGGCGGAAGAGGAGTTCCGGCTGGCAGATGGCACCAAGGTCGTTCGGAAGAAAGGCATTGCACTCTTTAAGTATGGCAAAAGAATAGGCGGCGCTGACGTCATCTTCGGCAAAGAGGGTGACCACAAACTTCTGGGGGAGCTTACCCTTGAGGCGCTTGGTCTTGCCCTCGATCCGCTGAAGCGGGAACTGAAACCTTTGCCAATGGTCCTTGCCACTCTGGAGAGTAGAGGCACAGCCTCGGTTAAATGGTGAACCTCGGGAAGTCTGGTCACGCCAACCGATGTCAGAGATAGAGCGCCAACTGCGCATCTTGGAGGTTCTGGAGCATAACCCGGAGACAACCCAGGCCAGCCTGGCCGCCCAGTTGGGCGTGGCCGTGGGCAGCGTCAACTGGTACCTCAAGCGACTGATACGCAAGGGGTACGTCAAGGCGACGAAGATGGAACGCCGCCGACTGAAATACTTCGTCACGCCCCAGGGGCTGGCTCTCAAAGCCAAGCTGACCTCGCAGTACATGGAGGTCTCGCTGCGGGTCTATCGGGAGTTGCGCCAGGCGGCGCGGGAGACGCTGGCCCAGGTACGCAGCAGAGGCTACACGGCGGTCAAGGCTGATGGCAAGGATGAGGCAATGGAGATCTTCCGCCTGACTTGCCTGGAGGACGGTGTGGCTGTCGAAAAGTCCCCTTCCTCACCGCTCCCGGAGGTGCGGACGGAGGGGACTGGGTTTGTGGTGGAATGGCCGGGGAACTGTGGAGAAGATCAATGCACATACTCGACGTCGTCGGCGCGCGTCCCAATCTGATCAAGATCGCTCCCCTGGTCGAGGAGATGAGCCGCCATCCCGAGATCGAGCCTGTTCTACTGCACACCGGTCAGCACTATAACGACAATCTCTCACAAGTCTTCTTCGACGAATTGGGCATCCCTGAGCCAGATATCTACCTGGGTGTAGGCTCCGGCAGCCACGCCGAGCAGACCGCCCGCATTATGCTGGCCTTCGAGCCGGTGCTGCGGGAACAGCGGCCCGACCTGGTGCTGGTGGTGGGCGACGTCAACTCCACCCTGGCCTGCACGCTGACGGCAGTAAAGATGCACATCCCGGTGGCCCACGTCGAGGCCGGCCTGCGCTCCTTCGACCGCACCATGCCGGAGGAGGTCAACCGCATCGTCACCGATGCGCTGGCGGAATGGCTCTTCACCACCGAGCGCAGCGCCGGCGAGAACCTCTTGCGTGAGGGATGACCGCGTGATAAAATCCACTTTGTCGGCAACGTGATGATTGACGCGCTGCTGCGCCACCGGGAACGGGTGTTGCAGACGCCGGCGCTGGAACGGTTCGACGTCACGCCGGGAGAATACATGCTCGTGACCCTGCACCGCCCCCGCAACGTGGACGATGCGGCCAAGTTGGCTGCTTTCGTCGAGGCGCTGGGACGGGTGCGGGAACATCTGCCAGTGGTCTTCCCGGTTCATCCTCGCACCCGCAAGCGTTTGAAGGAGTTTGGGCTGCTGGAGCGGGCGACGGAACTGCTGGGAGCAGGGCTGTGCGAGCCGCTGGGCTACCTGGAGTTCCTGCACCTGATGGCGCGGGCGCGAGTGGTGTTGACCGACTCGGGTGGCATCCAGGAGGAGACGACAATCCTGGGCGTGCCTTGCCTGATGCTGCGTCCGGCCACCGAGCGGCCTGTGACCGTCACGGTGGGCACCAACCGGGTCATCGGTTCTGCACCGGAGCGCATCGTGCCGAAGGTCGAGCGCATCCTGGCGGGCGACGCGCCGCAGGGAGGCACGCCAGAGTTGTGGGATGGGAAGGCGGCGAGACGGGTGGTGGAAGTGTTAAGCAAGGCGCAGAATCTGTCATGAGCGAACTGACCGGCCCCGGCGATGATGCACTTGGCCACGCTGTCCCCACCACCTGCCCCGAGGCAGAGATGGTCAGCGTGAGAACGTCAAAACATCAAGTGCTTTGGTTCAAACGATTGTGGGCGTTTGCCTCGAAAAGACGTTTCCGGTTGCTGACGTTATCCAATCTGGGTTTCGCCCAGGTGATGACTATCGTCCTTGGCGTGTTGAGCAGCAGTCTATGGGCACGCGGCGTACCGGTCGAGACCTATGGGCAGTATCAGGTGATCATGTCGCTAATTGCCATCGTTGGAGCTTACTGCCTGCCTGGCTTGGGAGAGAGCATAACCATATCAGCGGCCAAGCGCTATGATGGCAACCTGACGACTATTCTGAAGCTGAAACTGGGAGCTGCGTATGTGGGCAGTCTGGTGTTGGTGGGCGCTGGTTTCTTCTACCGCGCCAGCCAGCCAGAACTGGCCGCCGGCATCTATCTTGTTGCCTTGCTGTTCCCTCTCTACCAGCTCAACGTCGTATGGAGTCCGTGGCTGATCGGCCGCAATGAACTAAGCCGCCGTGCGTTCCTGAGTGTTGCCGGCCACGTTATCCTCATCGGCGCACTGGGCACGCTCATATTGGCTGACCGAAGAGCCTTGGGCGAGTTGGTGGTCGGGGTGATTGGCTTACAGGCACTTTTCTCCCTTGCTATTGTCGTCTACATCCTGCGGCACAGGATGAACAGGCTGACTCATAATGATACCATCAAATACGGCTTTCATTCGTCTGCCGCTATCCTGCTTGAGGGGCTGGTGGCCACGGATAAGGTGATAATCAACCATCGCCTATCCGCTGCCGACGTCGCCGTCTACTCAGTTGCTCTGGTTTTTTTTACTCAAGCCAAGTCTGTATACTCGATATTCAATCAGATGATCACGCCCCGGATATACAAAGCGGACTCTGTTGCCGAGGCGTGGACATACCTGAAGGGTAAACTGGGGCTATTGATACTGTTTTTTACTTTGATCGGCCTCGCTGGCTTTGCGACCATCCCGATTCTGGTGCCATTGCTGTTCTCAGAGCGATATGCGGCAGCGGCGCCGTATGGCAAGTGGCTGTGGTTAGGCTCAAGTGTGACAACGCCAACCATGTATTTGGCGAACATTCTGCGGTCGCAGAAAAAGGTCAAGTTTGTCTATATGCTCTCACTAGGACACCCAGTCTTACAATTCGTGCTGTTTCTTGGGCTTGTCCAATACGGCGTGATGGGGATGGTTATGGCCAAGATACTTGCCAGAATCGCTCTCGCTATTTTCTATACGGCTAGTTTTCTTTATTACTTCTACTTTGAATAAGCTGTGAAAGTGCAATGGACATGGCCTTGATTCGTAAGCTATACTTGAGATTATGTAACGTGTATCGCAAGCTGAACTTGATTGTAGAAGTAGCGGTCAAGCTTGGGGCGGATGCATCATCGAAAAGGAAACTTGTGCTTAGTGGCTTTTGGCTTTACTGGAATAACGTTCGCAGAAAGCCATACGCATTCACGGCCAGGTTAGAGAAGTTTGGACAGAGTTTTAGCTTCCAGTTCGAGAACGTAGGCGATTATGGCACACTCCATGGGATCTTTGTGCAGGATGAATACCAAATCGATCTACCCGAAGACCCGGACATTATCCTTGATCTGGGTAGTTACGTAGGGCTCTCTCTCGTGTATTTTCGCCTTCGATACCCAAGGGCCAAGCTCTACGGGTTTGAGCCAGATCCCAACAACTATCAGCGCCTTGAAGACAATGTTCGTCAACTCCGAAACGTTCAAGTACTCAACACGGCGGTATCGTCCTTCGACGGGAAGATCACGCTTTTCGTTAATCCATACCGTGGGTATTCCTCCTCTGTTTTTCAGCGTCAATCTGGTCAAGAGACTGTTGAGGTTGAGACCAAGAAGCTCGACACGCTCGTCAGCGAACTGGGTGTTGACCAAGTGGACCTCCTCAAGTTCGACATAGAGGGTGCTGAAATGGAAGTCTTTCGTAGTTTCAGGCAGATGGATCTTGTGACAACGTACATTGGCGAAGCACATCCCGCTTTGGGAGGATGGAGAATGCAAGACTTTGTGTCTCTCTTTGACGGTTATGAGATCGAATTCGATGAAACGAAACCACAATCGCGATACCTGTTTGTTGCTCGCAAGAAGAACCATGATGCTTAGCAATCTGGTACACAACCACCTGCGTCCACAACTAAGGCAACTACGCACGGAAGGACCGGTAGGCTTTCTTCGCTGGAATTCGATCTTGTTGGAGGCGTGGGTGCGGTATTGGCTGAACCGGCACACTTATGAAATACTGAGCGAAGCTGAGTTGCGTGCCACGCGCAAATCGGATAGGGTGTTTGTCTTCGGCTCTGGCTACTCTCTCAATGACATTTCGCCTGCTGAATGGCAAGACTTTGAACAGCATGATACGCTGGGGCTCAGTGGTTTCATATATCAGCAATGGGTACGGGTGGATTACCACCTGATTCGCGGCTGGGTAGAGACAAAAGATGGCACCTTCAATTGGCGGCAACATACTACGGATTTTGTCAACACATTGCATGCGAACCGACATTTTCAAGACACCATCTTCATTATGCAAGGAGAGTACCTGGCCCAATTCTGCAACCGGCTTATTGGATACCGTCTCCTCCGACCAGGCAGTCGCGTTTTTCGGTACACGACTGCGAGGAGATCAGGCCCCCCCACGCGCTCGTTGAATCAGGGACTGCGCCACATGGTTGCGACACTATGCGATGCGGTCAATTTTGCCTACTGTTTGGGATGGCAGGAGATCGTCTTGGTGGGTGTCGATTTGTATGACTCGCGCTATTTCTGGCTCAAGCCAGATGAAACACTCAGCTTCGATGAGACTACAGGTACGCTAGCTGCAGCCGAATACAATGTACGAGGTTTGCGCTATGACCAAATGCATAACACAGCCCGTAATGACATCGCGGAGATTATGGGGCAATGGCGAGATATCTTTGAGCAAAACAACGTCCACATGAGCGTGTACAACCCCCGATCGCTCCTGACTCAAGTGATGCCAGTCTATCAGCGGAGCGAGCAGAACAGATGAGTGCTATTACCGGCTTCCTGCTGCGGCACTACAGACTTGGCTCCCTGGGATATGAGGCGCTCAAATACCTTCGCGCGCTCCTTAGGGTTTCAGAAGACAGGCCCCACTCGCTGACCACGGGCAAAGCCAACGTGTTTGCCGAGTTTGTCGCTGATGATGGACGACGGCTTCCTCTGTACAAAGGTTACCGCGATCGGATCAAATCGAGTTGGCGATCAGACTACTGGCCCACGATCGCTCTGCTGGGAATCAGGTACCGTGTTCCACTAACTCCCAGGGCGACAGCACTCATCCGGGAACTTGACTCAGATCGTACTCTACCAGCCAGTTTGGACGAGTTTGCCGATGTCGTCACCGAGCTGTCAGATCAATACCCACACGAACTGACTCGCTCAAGCATTTTGTGTCCACTGACCCAACGTCCAATTATTGTGGCCCGCGTCACGAGAAAGCAGGCGGAGTCTATGGCGCAGTCCTATCTACGTAATGCCTTATCGAAGCTACGAGCGTATGTTCGTTGGTCGGGCAAGCGAGTAACGAAAGAAACGGCTACTCTGGAAGTCGGTTGCGGTATGGGATATGCGGTCGCAGCGATGGCGATGTTTGGTGTGGGGTGCTCAATCGGCATTGATCATGGAAACCCCGACTACCGGTGGATTTATGAGCGCCCAGCGGTGTTGTCCAGGCTGGGGCTTGACACCTCAACTGCCAGCAGGGTACAGATTGTTCCTGGTGCTATTGAGCACATACCGTTTGATGATGACCGGTTTGATTTGATATACAGCACGTCAGTCATTGAGCACGTGCATGACCTGGGCGAAGCGTTCACAGAAATGGCGCGAGTGTTGAAGCCGGGTGGGCTGATGATTCACAGCGTTGACCCCTATTTCTCCCCCAGAGGCGGGCATGCCTCGTGTACTCTGGATTTCCCCTGGGGACACGCCCGACTGCGTCCCGCTGAGTTTCGCCGGTATATCCAGGCATTCAGACCCCATGAGTATGACCACATCGTGCAGATGTACGATTCCCTGTTCAGTCGGCCCCGTGTTTCCCTTAACGAGATTGACCAAGCCATTGGTCAAGCAGGACTCAGTGTACTCTCTTGGAGAGAGCATTGGGCCACGAATCATTTACCTTCGGGAGATATTGGGCAGGAGGTCAGCCGCATCTATCCCACCGTAGGACTTCGAGACCTAGCGGTTGACGATCTCAGCCTGATACTGACAAGATGATTAGATTGGGACTTCGAAGTCAATGGGCTCTACTCAGGTCCGCGTTGCATCGCTGGGGTTGCTCATCCAGGGAGCAACATGCATTGTGTCTGCCCCTGAAGCCACAACAAGGCGGGGGAGTTTACTCATTCACACGCACTTTGCGTAACTACTTAGACAGTCAAACCTATGATTACACGACTGACCTAGGGCACAGCTATGATGTGCTGTTGATCAGCGCCTGGACCACCGACTATCGCAGTGTGCGTCAGGCCCGGCGATGGAATCCCAATGTACGTGTCGTTCATCGTGTTGATGGTTCTGCCAAGGCCTATGGTCGCTTTGACGACAGCGATGACCGTCTTGCGCGGATCAACACCTTGGCCCACGTGACGGTTTTTCAGAGCGAATTCTCGCGCTGGGTGACAACGGTCAGCTATCCTTTGATCAAGGTAGATGGTCCAACAATCTACAACCCAGTTGACACTCTTCTGTTTACGCCCAATGGAGAGAAGCTCGCACTACCACCAGGGACTAGGGTCTGTAATGCCGCCTGGAGCACCAATCGGATGAAAGGCACTTGGCAGCTGCACGTGCTTGCGCAGCAGAACCCCGATGTCCAGTTCATCCTGTGCGGGCGCTATGGCGAGCTACCAGAGTGTCCCAACCTGCATTTGTTGGGCACGATAGATGAAGAAGAAATGGCTGGCGTCATGCGAAGCTGTGACGTGTTCATCAATCTGTCACTCAACGATCCATGTCCCAACGTGGTGATCGAAGCACTGTCAAGCGGCTTGCCTGTTCTCTACACCGACAGCGGTGGTGTGCCCGAATTAGTAGGAGATGCAGGGTTACCTGTAACCTTGGACAACTTCAGAACACAGATTGACCATCTAGTATCGGACCTACCAAGTTATCGGCAACAGGCGCGAGAGCGAGCAGTGACTTGCTTTGACATCTCGGTTATCGGGGCACAATACCTTAAAGCTATTGAAAGTCTGCGCCAATGAAGATGCGCATTGGCTGGTTCATTCCGTTTCAGCGCTCGTACAAGGACTACAATCGCGTGATGCCTTCCGTCTGGATCCGGTGCTTGCAGCTCATTGAACCTCTGCGCTCCATTGGCTATGGCTCGGTGATCAACCAGCCTTGGGCGTCTATGGACATTGCCGTATTCTTAAGAGTTCAAGGGAGCTGGGCACAGCGGCTACAACGTTTTCTAAGGCGGCGGGGGGTAAAGACCGTTTTCTCGGTGGTCGTCAACTACTACGAACGCGAAGGGAACATAGCCAGAATCCGTCATTCGGTCCACGATGATCAAATCTGGAATTGCATCGCTATGTCAAATGGCGCTGACGCGGTAGTGACGGCCTCTCATTTCCTGATGGAACGTGCCAAAAGACATAACCAGAACGTTGTCTACATACCCGACACTGTTACGCACAAGCATTTCCGCTTCACCAAGTTACCTTCGGACTTTGAGCGTTCTACCTTGATGCTCATCTGGGCAGGGCACAGCGTTAAAGCCCATTTTATTGACGACGTTTACAAGATTGCACAAGATTTACCAATAAGACTGACCATTATTGCAGATCGTCCTCCTGATCTCGCAGCGCCTTTTTCTTTTGTCGAATGGCGCTATGAGACCTTTCCCAGCAAGATTCTAGAAGGGGACATCTGTATTTCGCCACGAGTCTTAGACAACTCGTATGACCGAGGACACAGTAATTTCAAAATTATGGTCTTCTTGGTCCAAGGCGTGCCAGCCCTCGTCTCGCCGCAGGATTCGTATACCGAGGTTATTCAGGACGGATACAACGGCTTTGTCTGTCGCTCGCCAAGTGACTGGCGAGAACACCTGAAAGAACTGATCGCTGACCGCAACTTGCTTCAAACGATGTCCGTCAACTCGGTGAAATCGTCGCAGCCCTATTTGACGGAGAGCATATTGAACTGTTACGACACGCTTTTTCAGCGTATCGCCGCCGGAGAATGCTGTCAGGAGATCTGGGCTTGAATTGTGCTCAAGGGAGTTCATCAGTTCTGAAACGTACTTGTGCTAGATTGAAGCACAGTATCCTGGCGATTTTGGGCAGGTTTGTCAAGACACTGCCGCCAGATAAAGTGTTACGGTTCCTGTTCCAATTGGATCAGCGGCTTTACCACCTGCAAAGCCGCCTGGCTGTGGTCTATGGCAGTGGTATTCACACCAAGCACCGTCACACGCGTTACCACGAGTTTTTTGCTGGACGGATTTCCCCCGGCGAGCGGGTACTTGACTTGGGTTGTGGCATAGGAGCCGTGGCCTATGATGTGGCTGAGCAAGCGGGCGCCTACGTGGTGGGGGTAGACCTTGACGCGGATGCTATCGCTGAGGCACACCAACGCCACGCTCACTCCCGCGTTGCATACTGTGTCGGTGATGCTTCGCAAGGATTCCTTGCTGGGAGTTTTGATGTGATCATACTCTCAAACGTATTAGAGCACCTGCCAGAGCGGCCAGCATTTCTGCGCCAGATACAGCATCAAATCAATCCATCTCGCATTCTGATCCGGGTACCTCTCTTTGAGCGGGATTGGCGCGTCCCCCTCAAGCGCGAGCTAGGTGTGGAGTGGCGACTGGATCCGACTCATGAGACAGAGTACACGCTCGAGTCCTTTGCCAAAGAAATGGCTGCCGCCGGGCTACGTGTCGCCTATCAAGAGGTGCGCTGGGGTGAGATTTGGGCCGAAGCTGTACCGACGAAATGCTAAAGCACAAAGCAACCATCGTGACCAGGAGCACGTTGTGAGGGGCAAGATGGTCGTTTTGTGAGGAGCCACACGGAGTTGATTGCACTAGATAGCGTAACACTGACACTGTTTTTCACCCGGCGGATGGGGCTGCGCCATTGGGATCAGGTGGGCAACTTTGAGCGTGAAGTTGAAATATACCGTCGCTTGACCAATCATCTTAAACGGGTCAATTTTATCACTTATGGGGGATGGGGCGACAGGGCGTATGCTCGCCAATTGGCCTCTATTCAGATTCACACCACTCCGTCCCGCCTGCCAGTCTTGGCCAGTCGCGTAATATTGCAGCGTTTTCACCAGTCCACATTGCGGCGGTCGGATATCTTGAAAACCAACCAAATCCCGGGCTCAGAGATAGCTATCTGGTTTAAGAAATACTATCAGAAGAAACTCATCACTCGCTGTGGGTATCTCTTTTCTCGTTTCGTGGAAGAGCAAGAGACCAATGAACAAAGGATTCGAAGAGCGTATGCACTGGAGCGAGAAGCCTTTCGTGCTGCCGACGCTGGGGTTGTTACCTCTGAACGGGACAAGGCGTGGGTTATTGAGAATCATCGTATTGATTCCACCAAAATGCACGTTATTCCAAATTATGTGGTCACAGATGTTTTCAAACCTCTCTGCAACGTGAGAAAAACTCACGACCTGGTCTGTGTAGCAAAGAGTTCACCCCAAAAGAACCTTGAAGCATTACTGACGGCTATGCATCAGCTTGAGCAACAGGGGAGAGCAGTATCTCTCATGCTCATCGGATCAGCCGCCCAAGATAAAGCAGTTCGTCGCCAGGCTGAGGAATTGCAGTTAAGTGTCTCATTCATTCATAGAGTTGCCAACTTTGAACTGTCCACTCACCTTAACCAAGCCAGGGTATTCATTATGCCCTCGTTGTACGAAGGTCATCCCAAAGCACTGCTGGAGGCGATGAGTTGTGGACTACCCTGCATTGGCACAAACGTGGTCGGGATACGAGAGGACCTGCAGCATCAGCACAATGGCTATCTATGCAAGACAGATCCCCCCTCCCTAGCCAACGCAATTAAAACCGTTCTCAGCGACTTGGATTTGCAGCATCGTATGGGGCGAAATGCCCGTCGCTACGTTGTGGAGCGCTATTCGCTAGAAACTGTGCTAGACCTGGAGTTAGCCCTCATCTCAAAACTGGTTAGGTGAATATGAACTGGCAAAACTTGGCTGTGCTAATCACCGGCGGGACTGGTTCCTTTGGCAAGAAGTTTACCGAGGTTATGCTGCGGGACTACCATCCTTGGAAACTGATCGTCTTCAGCCGCGATGAACTGAAACAGCACGAGATGCGTCAGGTGTACCCCGACACTGGCGATTCTCCGATGCGCTACTTTATCGGCGATGTGCGGGACAAGGAGCGTCTGTATCGGGCGTTCAACGGGGTGGACGTTGTGGTTCATGCCGCGGCCTTGAAGCAGGTGCCCGCCTGTGAGTATAATCCCTTCGAAGCTGTCCAGACCAACGTCATCGGTGCAAAGAACGTGATTGACGCCGCCATTGATCAGGGGGTGAAAAAGGTAATGGCGATCAGCACTGACAAGGCAGTGAACCCCATCAACCTCTACGGAGCCACCAAGCTCTGCGCCGAGAAGCTGTTCGTGCAAGGCAATTCCTATTCCGGCGAGGGAGGGACACGTTTCAGTTGTACTCGTTACGGCAACGTGGTGGGTAGTCGGGGTAGCGTGATCCCGGTGTTCAAGAAACAACGAGAGTGCGGCAGGATCACAGTGACCGACGAGCGGATGACCCGCTTCTGGATTACGCTCGAACAGGGGGTGCGCTTTGTAATTCGCCGCATCGAGCAGATGCAGGGAGGCGAGGTGTTCGTGCCCAAAATCCCCAGCATGCGGATCGTGGATTTGGCCGAAGCGGTGGCGCCGGGATGCGAGATTGACCTCGTCGGCATCCGACCAGGAGAAAAGTTACACGAGGTGCTCATCTCGCGCGATGAGTCCCGCTACGCATTGGAACTGGAGGATATGTTCATCATCCAACCCGTGCATCCCTGGTGGAAGCCAGCCGACTGGAGCCAGGGGAAACCGCTGCCCGATGGATTCAAGTTTACAAGTGACAAGAATGACCGGTGGTTGACCACCGAGGAGCTGCAACAGATGATCGGAGAGGATGAGCGTGAGCAGTGAGTTGGCCATTGATGGGGGAAAGCCGGTCCGAGAGACGAGACTCCCCTATGGCCGGCAGTGTCTCGACGAGGATGACATCGCCGCCATGGTCGAGGTGCTGCGCTCCGACTGGTTGACCACCGGGCCAAAGGTGGGCGAGTTTGAACAGGCCCTTGCCGATTTCGTCGATGCCAGAGAGGCAGTGGCCGTGAGCAACGGCACGGCAGCGTTGCACGCGGCGATGTACGCTGTTGGCGTTGGGCAGGGTGACGAAGTGATTGTCCCGCCGATGACCTTTGCCGCCAGCGCCAACTGTGTGGTCTTTCAGGGTGGAACCCCGGTTTTTGCCGATGTGGACCCTGACACACTGCTGCTCGATCCGGCCCAGGTCGAGGCGAGGATTACGCCACACACGAAAGCGATTATCGCTGTGGACTACACCGGGCAGCCGTGCGATTACGACGTGCTGCGGGCCATCGCCGACCGGCATGGCCTGATCCTGGTGGCTGATGCCTGCCATGCCCTTGGCGGCAGCTACAAGGGATGCCCGGTTGGTTCTCTGGCCGACCTGAACACCTTCAGCTTTCACCCGGTCAAGCACATTACCACCGGAGAGGGCGGAGTTGTCACCACCCACGATCCTGAGTTTGCCCGGCGCATGCGGGTCTTTCGCAACCACGGCATCACGACCGACCACCGCCAGCGCGAGCA
>Ga0114922_10005116_pt1 | contig 12127 bp, 10 predicted proteins | sample AartaG_FD_100975 | JGI IMG/M metagenome (GOLD analysis project Ga0114922, IMG submission 100975) | Deep subsurface microbial communities from Aarhus Bay to uncover new lineages of life (NeLLi) - Aarhus_00045 metaG | ecosystem: Environmental > Aquatic > Marine > Oceanic > Sediment | place...
TATCTTGACTGTCAGGGGCTCGTCGAAGCTCTTGACTTTGCCGGTTATATCGAATGTTAACCTGTAATTGACTTTTAACATCGATGCAAACCAGAGATTTTTGAGCTGGTCCGGCTTTACGGCAGGCCACTTTGCGAGCAAGGCGGTGCCATCGGTTTTGCTTAAGTCCCAGAGCTCCACCTCTACATCTGCGGCTGCTTTTATTACATCACCCTGTTCGTCGATGGGCTCTATATATACAATCAGCTTTTCTTTTTTGCCGTCTTTGTCTTTGTCGAAGAATCCGGTATATTTTCCAATCTCAATATTTTGGAGGCGATAAAGGTTTTCGCCTTTGAGCTGTTCGGGCAGGCCGGAGAGGGTATGTATTTGTTTTTGTAACTGTTCGTTTTCGGCATTAGATTGTTCGAGCCGGCTTTCCAATTGCTTTTGTTGAATGGTCATGGTATCGATTCGCTCCTGCAACGGTGATTCGGTGTAGGCGTTTTCACAGCCGGCGACAAATACCAGAAAACAGAGGACAGAAGACAGGGTACAGAAAAGTCCGACATATGACATCCGATATCCGACTTCCGATAGTTCGATATCCATATCCATTATAACGCTCCTGTATTACTGCTGTTTTGTTATTGCTCCCGGGGCTCCTGGCTTCTTACGATCTCAGGTGCTTTTTGCAGTATTCTGTCTGCTAATCCGTATTCGATTGCTTCGGCAGCGTCGAGCCATAGGTCTCGGTCGCAATCTTTTTCAACTTTCTCTACAGTCTGGCCCGTATGAGCGGCCAGTATATCATAAAGTCGGGCTCGCAGCCTTAAAATTTCCTGGGCTTCGATATCGAGGTCGGTAGCCGGCCCTATCAATTGCCCTGTGATTAGCGGCTGGTGCAGAAGTATTCTGTTGTTTGCCAGCAGGAATCTTTTGCCGGCTTTTCCGCCGGCCAGTAAGACGGCGGCCATACTTGCGGCCTGGCCGATACAATAGGTTGCGACTTCACAGCGTAAGAACTGCATGGTGTCATATACAGCGAGGCCCGCCGTAATCGAGCCGCCGGGTGAATTTATGTAGAAGTGAATATCGTTTTTATTGTCTTCGTTGCTTAGAAAGAGCATCTGGGCGATGATAAGGTTTGCGGAGGTATCATCGACCGTTCCACCGAGAAAAACTATCCTGTCCTTGAGCAGTCTCGAATAAATATCGTATGCGCGTTCGGTTCGGCCGCTTTTCTCAATGACTATCGGTACCAGGTTTTGATTTACACTCATTTTGGTTGTTCCTTGTTTTTTAAGTTTTTTTAGGAGACAGTCCGGTGGCTTAAGGTAATGTTATTTACTGTCTTTTTTCTTTTTGTCGTTTTTGTTGTTCTTGCTTTGGTTTTCTTTCTTTTTGTCTTTTTCTTTTTCGTCCTGTTCTTCGTACAGCACCTCGTCGATAAGGCCATATTGTTTAGCCTCGTCGGCGGTCATATACCTGTCTCTTTCGGTCTCGGCGACAATCTTTTCGACAGGCTGGCCGGTGTGTTTTGCGAGGATTTCGTTTATCATTTTTTTGGCCTTGAGTATTTGTTCTGCCTGTATTTTGATGTCGGCGGCCTGGCCTTGAACACCACCCCAGGGCTGGTGCAGCATGACCTTGGCATGCGGGAGGGCGTGCCGTTTGCCTTTTTCTCCGGCGGCGAGTATTATCGCTGCGCCGGATTGTGCCCTGCCGATGCAGAAGGTCGCTACGGGTGAGCTGGTAAAGAGCATAGTATCGTAAATGGCCATCGTATCGTCAACGCTGCCGCCCGGCGAATTGATATACAGGCTGATTTCGCTGTTGCGTTTGAGGTTGTCGAGGTAGAGCATCTTCATAATGACTTCAGCGGCCCTGTCGTAGGATATCTCTCCTATCAGGAAGACAATCCTGTTCTCCAGCAGCATATCATCCAGAGACATCTGGCGGTATCGCTGATACTGGCCGTACTGATTGTATGCCTCTCTACTTTGAGGTACTGTTTGGTTATAAGACGCGAGGTGAGAAATCCCTGCAATATTTCCTGCATGATGTTCAATAGACATTCATTACTTCCTTTATGAAATTCAGTTTTTATAACTTTTGCTTCTTGCCTTTTCCGGCACTTCCACAGTGCATATTTCGCCCCGATTGGACTTCCGAGACGCGGATACGTTTTAATCGGATATTTTTATCTGTCGATTCTCTTTTTACCCCATTTTTGTTATATATAATTGCCCATAACGGAGTTTTTGGCGTTGTTTAGCCGGAGTCTTTGGATTTTTTGGGCGGTTTTCTCTTTACTTCGGCTTTCTTAGCGATCTTTTTGGCCGATTTTTTCGCGGCTTTTTCGGCCTTTTTAGCCTTCTTATCCGGCTTTTTCTCCGTTATTTTCGCTGTTTCGAGCAGTTTTTCGATGCATTTGTTCTGGCGTACTTCGAGGGTGAACTGGGTCAGCGAGCCGTTGCGTTCCATGTCCTCTCTCATTTTTTCTGGGCGCTGTCCTCTCTGGATGGCTGCCTGTGCGATATGTCCGTTAACCTCTTCATCGCTGACACTAATATCGAGCTTATCGGCAATTTTGTCCATAATGAAGAATGTTTTAAGCTGTTTTTTTGCCTGCTCTTCGCTGCTTGCCTGAAGCTGCTCAATCTGCTCATTGAGCTGCTCGCGGGGCAGGCCGCGCATCATCAGATTGGTATATTGCCTCTGGAGTAGTGAGGTTGCCTGCTGAGCGACGATGTCCAGGGGCAGGTCGAGATCGGTATTGTCGTGCAGATACTGGTAAATCTGCTCGCTCATTTCGGTTCGGACCTGTGTTTCCAGGCGGCTGTGGAGGTTGTCCTGAGTTTTTTCCCGCAGCTCTTTTTCATCTTCAACGCCTAGTCTGGTGAGGAAGTCCTGGTTCAGCTCGGCGGGCTTTAGCCACTTGATATCTTTGATTTCGATACTGATATCGACTTTTTTGCCGCGGTATTCCTCTCTGAAATATGTCTTGGGGACTTCGGTGCTTATCTGTTTGGTTTCGCCGCATTTGGCTCCGGTGAGTAATTCGTCGAGCTTCTCGACCGGGACTTCCCCGACGAAACCGTTCTGCCTGACGTGTATCTCGATGTTGTCGAGTTTCTGCTGTTCCTCGATTCCCTCGGCCTTTATGAGGGCATCGGCAATTATCTGGTCCTCGGGCTCGACGGCGCCATCCTTGCGCGGGGTCCATACGCCGGACCATCTTTGCAGCCGCTCAATCTCCCTGTCAATCTGCTCGTCGGTAACTTCGAGTTTTGTTTTGGTTACGGGGATGCCTTCGAGCTCGGGCAGTTCGAATTCGGGACGCACCTCGATTTCGAAGTCAAACTTCAGGGGGCCTTCGGCGGGCATCTCGATTTTTTCGAAGTCGATGTCCGGCTCGCCAAGGATATCAAGCTTGCTGTCTTTGATGGCGGACTCGCTTGCCTCGGCCAGTAATGTCAATTTGACCTGTTCGGTCGTATCCTTGCCGAATCTCTTTTCGAGAAGACGGCGGGGCGCCCGGCCTTTCCTGAAGCCCGGCACGAGCGCTTCTTTGCGCAGGTTTTCGTACTTCTTGTCGGTGGCCATCCTGATTGCCTCTTCGGGTATCTCTATTGAGACCTTTTTTTTGCAGGGGCCGGCCTCTTCGATTGTTACCGTGTTTTTCGGCTTTTGGGGTTCTTCTTCGGCGGTTGGTTGTTCTTCATCGGGTGCCGTGGATTGTTCTTCTGTTTGCTGTTCGGTGTTATCGGCAGTTTGTTCTTCTGTTTGCTGTTCGGCGTTATCGGCAGTCTGTTCTTCGGTTTGCTCCTGAGTTTGTTCTTCATCGACCATTTCGGTGCTCCTCAACGATTTTTTACTATTGCAGCTTAGAACTAATAAACAAAAAAGGCATAAGGGAAACAAGTCTTGTCCCTTAGCCAGGTTTTCATGATTTCCAATCCAGCTTATCTTATGCGGCCGGACCTAAACATATCGGCAACCAACGCCCAACTACCTCTTAGCCGGTATCTTGCCGATACTATAAGGTTCCTTAAACGTGAAACGTTATAAGGGCCCTGTCCTTAGGCAAACTCCTGCGATAGCGGGCGATGAGATTTGAACTCACGACATTCACGTTGGCAACGTGACGCTCTACCACTGAGCTACGCCCGCATACTCGTATCTCGTATATCGTCGTTCGCATATCGTAATTGATTGATAAGATACAGTTCCAATAATTATATTGGCTTTTATCGGCTATGCAAGTGGTTTTTTGCAAAAAATTTTGCCTCTGTTGACGGCTTTGTGCTATAATCACTCAACTTAGCGACGCGGTTTTTGCAGATTACACCTGAGGGATATTATGGAAAAGGTATTTATCAGCTATAGCCACAAGGACAAAGAATGGGTACGTAGCTGGCTATTACCACGTCTTGAAAATAACGGGATCGAAACTCATATCGACTATCGTGATTTTGAAATCGGTGTTGCAAGTGTTCTGAATATGGAGCGTGCTGTTGAAAAGTGTGCAAAAACACTTTTGGTTCTGACACAACACTGGGTCGACAGCGAATATACCCAATTTGAAGGTATTATGGTACAGACAGAAGATCCGATTGGCTTGAAGAAAAAAATACTACCATTGAAACTCAATGGTTGTGAACTGCCAAGAAGATTAAATATTCTCACTTATGCAGATTTCAGCGACAAAAATGAGTGGGAATTTCAAATTGAGAGGGTAATAAAGCAAATCAAAAAGGATTTTGCTGAAATTGAAAAACCAGTAGTTGAATTTCCAACTCTTGCCGAGGAAAACATTGATATTACACGCCTACCTAAGACACCATATGAACTTTTTGGACGACGGAAAGAGCTAAAAATTCTCAATGATGCCTGGGAGTCAAATGATACTAATATTGTAAGTTTTGTTGCTTACGGTGGTGTTGGCAAAAGCACGCTTATTAATAAATGGCTGGAAAAGATGCGTTGGGATAATTACCGAGAAGCAGAGAAGGTTTACGGCTGGTCGTTTTACAGTCAGGGTACAAGCGAACGTGTGACTTCTGCGGACAAATTTATTTCGGAGACTTTAGAGTGGTTTGGAGATGAGGACCCGACAAAAGGTTCGCCATGGGACAAAGGGCAGCGATTAGCTGACTTAATCCGCAAGAAAAAGACCTTGCTGATTCTGGATGGATTAGAGCCGCTGCAATCCGTGTATGATTATGAAAAAGGAAAGATAAAAGACCCGGCGTTGTCCATCTTGGTGACTCAATTAGCACGTAACAACAATGGACTATGTTTGATTACAACGAGAGAGAAGGTGGCGGAGCTAACTCGTTTTGAAAATAGCATATTACAGCTTAATCTTGAACAAATCTCGAAGGAGGCAGGGAGGGCCTTGCTGCTTGTAGGAGGTGTTCAGGGGACTGATCCTGAGCTTGAAACAGCAAGCGAAGAATTCGGAAACCATGCTTTAGCGATAAATCTGTTGGCCTCTTATCTGCATGGTATTAAGGGCCATCATATATCAAACGCAAAGAAAATTCCGGACTTGGATATCCCGGAAGAAAAAGGCAGGCATCCCCGGCGGGTAATAGCGGCCTTTGAAAAGCGATTTGATGAAGGGCCAAAAATACAGGCGCTGCAATTAATGGGTCTTTTTGATCGTCCAGCAGAACTTGATGCTGTAAAAACCATATATTCACCACCGCCGATAGAAGGCTTGACTGATAAATTGCAAGAATTAACTGAGGTACAATGGAATGAGCTATTGGAAGGACTGCGAGAGCTTAAGCTGTTAGCACAGAAAAGCAAGCATAATCCGAATATTATTGATTGTCATCCGTTGGTTCGGGAGCATTTTGGGGAAAAGCTGCAGAAGGACAGGCCGGAAGCGTGGAAAGAGGCGCATAGCAGGCTGTATGAATATTACAAGGGTGTTCCGGAAAAGGAATTGCCGGATACGTTAGAGGAGATGGAGCCATTGTTTGCGGCCGTTACTCACGGCTGTCTGTCAGGACGCTATCAAAAGGTACTTGACGATGTGTATTTGACGCGCATTCAAAGAGGACTTAAATTTTACAGTACGACGAAGCTTGGTGCATTTGGAACTGACCTCGCTGTGGTTTCAAATTTTTTTGAAGAACTTTGGAGTCGAACTGCATCAGACCTGATAGATGAAGCCAAAGCTAAAGTCTTAAACTTGGCTGGCTTTAGGCTATATGCCCTGGGCCGCTTGAGTGATGCTAGAGAGCCAATGAAAAATGCACTGAGAGTAAGAATCAGTCTTGAGGGGTGGGGGGAAGCGGCAAACGATGCTGTGAATCTCATCGATGTGTACCTTATGTTGGGAGATGTTGAACGAGCAGTAGATTACGGAAGGGAGAGCGTAGTGTATGCCGATCTAAGTGAAGACTGGATTCCGATGGTGAACGCGCGGAGTATCTTGTCCTGTGCATTACATCAATCAGGAAATTTTGCAGAAGCCCAGGAACTATTCGAAGAGGAAGAAGAGATACAAAGGAAAGTGTGTATGGAGTACCCATACTGCTATTCCATTCGAGGATTTCGGTTCTGTGATTTGCTGTTGAGTCAGAGCCAGTACGATGAGGTGCAAAAACGGGCCAGACAGACTTTAGAATGGGCAGAAAAGTATCTTGGGCATGGTTTAAGCCTCTGGGACATCGCTCTGGATAAACTTTCGCTTGGACGGACATATATGTTAGAAGCGGTTGCAGAGAGTGAAGGGGGGACGAAGGACGAGGGAAGAGAGACGACGGACGACAAAGGATGGAAGAAAGGATTGGCGAAGTCTGAGGATTTTCTAAACCAGGCGGTCGATGGATTGCGGAAAGCTGGAACGCAACATCATATACCTCGTGGTCTATTGGCAAGGGCTGAGTTACTCCGCTATAAGCGGGATTTCGATAAGGCGTGGGGAGATTTGGAGGAGGCGAGAGAAATAACCGAGCGTGGGGAGATGAATTTGTACCTCGCGGATTATCATTTGGAGGCAGCGCGGGTAACTCTTGCTCAGGGCAGGCGCCCTGAGGCAAGGGAGCATTATGAAGAGGCAAAGAAGCGGGTTGAGGATATGGGTTATAAACGGCGGGACCCGGAGCTGCTTCTGATTCAGGCGGAGCTTGAGATTGTAGAAGGAAAAAAGGAAAAAGGGAAAGAGACGCTTTCGGAGGCGAAGAACAAAATCGACGAGATGGGGTGCCATAGATGGAATGGGGAAGTGGAAAGACTTAAAAATAATATTTAGTGAATAGTCGTTGGTGAATGGTATTTAGTGAATATTGTCTAGTGGAGAGGAAAAAAGATGGACGAGAAAAAGGTGGGTAAAATAAAAAGTTTCAAAGACCTGAAGATCTGGAATAGGGGTATCAAGCTGGTTGAAGATGTTTATATGGTAAGTAAATCGTTTCCAAAAGAAGAAACGTACGGTTTACGATCCCAATTGAGACGTTCGGCCGTATCAATTCCTTCCAATATTGCCGAAGGATTTGCGAGGTTTCGTAATAAAGAATACAGGAAATTTTTGTACATATCCCTTGGAAGTTGTGCCGAACTTACAACACAAATTATTATTGCATCACGACTGAAATACATTGAAAAGAATAAGGCCGATACTATGCTTTCTGATATCGACGAAATTAGTAAAATGACAACGAGCCTCATTAAAAAACTAACGACCAACGACTAACGACCAACGACTGGTGAGTATAAATTGTTCATTTTTTTAGCAGCGTTTTGCCAGATGCATGGTATAATACTGGGGCAGTTTTACCCTGTGTTACGAAAAAATGCAGGGCGGCCGAGGCCAATTCTAAAAACAGGAAATCGTATAAAAGAATTGGAGGCAAAGATGATGGCTGTAACAAATCTTTGGCGGTTCAAAAAGTGGTTTTATCCGGCTGTGTGTCTGGTCATAGTGCCGGGGATATTTACTGTCGTTTTCGGCACCGGCTGTGCGAAGGAGCCTGAGGAGATTGTAGCCTTGCAGGAGGCGGAGGCGAACCAGGCGGCAGTCGAGTCGGGCCGGCAGGCCGGGCAAGAGCAAAAAGAGCCGGCTAAGAAGGTGCTGCTTCGTCTTGAGCATGAACATCCGGCCTTTGCCGAGCGGGCCGAAGAGCGGCAAAGGATGGTTGAGAGGCAGATCCGGGCAAGGAATGTAAGAGACCCGAATGTTTTGGCGGCGATGCGAGTCGTGCCCCGACACGCCTTCGTACCGTTCAGCGAGCAGCCATATGCCTACGGTGATTTTCCCAGGCCTATCGGTTATAACCAAACGATAAGTCAGCCTTATATCGTTGCTTTTATGACCGAGGCGTTACAGCTACAACCAAATTCCAGGGTGCTCGAAATCGGCACGGGCTCAGGTTACCAGGCCGCGGTGTGCGCCGAGATTGCAGAGCAGGTTTATACTATTGAGATTGTAGAAGAGCTGGCGAAGAGGGCGAAAAAAGACCTGGAGGAGCTCGGCTATACGAACGTGTTCGTCAGGTTCGGTGACGGATTTTTCGGCTGGCCGGAAGAGGCGCCGTTCGATGCAATAATCGGTACGGCCGCGGCGGGACGCATACCTGAGCCGCTGCTTGAACAATTGAAGCCGGCAGGCAGGATGATATTGCCTTACGGAAGTCCCTGGGGCTATCAGTATCTGGTGGTTGTAATAAAGGACAAAGAGGGCAAAATTCGCAAGGAGAATGTTATGCCTGTACGGTTTGTCCCGATGACCGGCGAAGTGATGAAGCCGGAGAAAGAATCCGAAAAGTAGCTTCGCTCCTATTTATATATTAACAGGCCAAATGCAGTGCGGCGGCAATTTTGACACCGGTTTTCGAGAGCTCATTGAACCGCTCGACGGCCTTATTCGTATCAACTATTTCCAGTTGTATTTCTTCTTCCAGCAGAAAATGTCGGGTCTCATTCGGTATTTTCATTTTTCCGGATTTGCCGTTACCGACTATCAGCACGGTGGGCTTATTTTTAATGACAGGCAGTAAATCCTTATCGGAGAGCAGATGCCCCTTCTTTCGTTGCCAGTTGGATTTGACAGATTTGCCGAGTACTATGCAGTCGCTGCTGTATTCCACGCCGTTGATGATGATTTTACCGAATTTATATGAGTCAATATGCATAGTTTTATCCTCTATATTAAATCTAATAAACAATCCGATTTATTACAAGTACTTTCCGACAACATTCCATACATATAGTAATAGAGCGGTTGTGATATAAAAAAATCTGTTAAATTTACCCTCTTGCCTTGAGTGTATAAATATGCTATCAAAAAACCCGTCTTTTTATATCGGATATTTATGGCTGTGACATCTGTTTTTTTTGGCTGTGATTTCAAATTTTTCAGGCAAATTATGAACTCGAAGAAAACAGGCATATTGGCAATACTGGGAGCCAGTATAATGTGGTCGCTGGAGCCTATTTTTGCGAAATTAGCTTATGCGGATTCTGATTTTCTTCAGACCTCCGCTGTCAGGGCGATAGTTGTTGTTTTGACCGCTCTTTTATACGTTCTTATCACAGGGGCAAAAAGGCTTAAGGTAAGCAAAAATCAGTTTTCAACGATTCTTTATATAGCAATAGCGGGGACATTAATCGGGGATTTGCTGTACTTTTTTGCCTTAACGAAAATTTCCGTTCTTAATGCGGTCATGATAGGTCATATGCAGCCCATCTTTATTGTTTTGATAGGATTTTTTTTCCTGAAGGAAGACAAGCTGACGAAATTCGATTACGCAGGCATAATTACTATGATAGTTGCGGGGGTACTTGTTACGACGAAGACGGCAGAGAATTTATCCATGGTAAAGTTAGGTACTGTCGGAGATATATATGTGCTGATGGCAACAGTGGCCTGGGCAACGACTGCGATAGTGACAAGGAAGTATCTCAGGGGTCTTAACGCCGGCGTTGTTACCTTTTACAGGTATTTAATCGCGTCGGTGGTATTTATTGTTTATTTGTTGCTTAAGAGTTCGCTTGCTGTGACTAATATCCATCAAATCCTGGTCGGTGTTATAGTCGGGATCGGGACGATACTATATTATGAAAGCATGAAGCGCATTAAAGCCGCTCAGGTTTCCGCTATGGAGCTTTCGACGCCTTTTTTCGCAGCATTATTGGGTTTTTTGATTTTAGGAGAGGGGGTTACAGTTATGCAGATTTCAGGTATGGTATTATTATTTATCGGAGTCTGCCTATTATCGAGGAAAGAAGAGGCGTATTTTTAATAAATATGGGCTGCGAACGGAAGCTCGCAGCCCTTTGTTTTTAGTATAATTAGCGGTCTTTGTGGTTCCGAACCGGCCGCTTATACTTTGGGGTGTGTCTATTCGAGAACTTATACTTTCCGTCCGAAGAATGATAGTTTTTCTTCTTGCAAGGCACGATTCGGACCTGGTCAGTTGCTTCTATTTGTACTCCGTCAATAGTTGTTGCTGTCAATGTGGCTTCTGTGCTGGTTTCGTCCAGACCCTCTGGATTATCCACACTCTTGATCAGCTCCTGCGTTCTGAAGTGAAACAGCATATCCATATCGCCATCTTCATCTACATCGCACAGCTTTGCGCGTACCGGCAAAGCTCCTTCGAATTCCACGGAGCCAGGATCAACGTCGCCAGCTTCGAAATCACCTGCCGTTAACAGTGCCACCGGAACGACTCCTTTGGATTTGAGATTGATGTTGTTGGGATTGCCGCCGGGCTTGATATCAATCTCAACTTCATCAGTCTCATTTTCAATTCTTTCCAGATAAACAGGAACTCCGCCATAGCTGGAAAACAACAGGTCGATTTGGTCACCACCGTTTACATATGTCACTGTCAATGTCCAGTCTCCGGAGCCGATGTACTGAGTTACCGAATCGTCAAGTAAGTTACCCTCCACGGCAAAGTCAGTGCCATAGACCGTTACGACCGGATCCGGATTGCCGTTTTCACCGCTGCATACTGCAATGAAATAATCATCTGAACCAAGTTGGCCGCCATAGATGTTGACTGTGCCGCCGCCTAAGGCAAAGATTGAGTCGTTCACATAGGCGCCCTGATGTAGATTCAAAGTTCCACTTACCAATAAAAATTCGTCAATCTGCGTATCGGGATACCCTGCGCCAACATCTAGCGTTGTTCCGCTGGGAACTTCTAAGGCACCACAAGGAGCGGCGAACAGTAAAATCGCCAGAATGCCAATTGCCCACAATTTCAACTGATTTTTCTTTCTCTTTTTCATAGCATTACCCCCCCAAAAATTGATGAGCTAAATGCCTTTTTGTACGAAAGAACAACCTCCCCCAAAGAAACAGCCGTTACGTATTTTCTCCCTAATAAAAGTATAAGAACAAAATCCTTCAGGTGCAAATATTGTCCAAATGAATTTTCAAAAGTGCCATATTTGTTATAGGACCAAATCAATAACATTAGTAGCTCCGGGTTGGGTCCCCGACTGCGACATTCGAGGACAAGTTTGATGATCCTTCGACCTTGCACCTTAGGCACAAGCTCTGGACTTGCGCTTCGCTCGGAGTTGGGTTTGAATTGGGTTTGTATTGGGTTTGTTTTCGGGGTCGGAAGGTAAGTTTCATTGTTATAACCTAAAGTATGATAAAGATTTACGTTCATTTTTGGCCTTTCGGCAATTGGGTTCGTTTTGGGTTTGAATTGGCTTTGATTGGGTTTGTTTTTTTGCCCCGCCAAGCGGGTAAAATTTCGTATTTACTTGTCTTAAAAGAGCTTACGGTAATTTTAATGTTTTTAAGATTGGGTTTGTTTTGCATAAAAACAGTCGTATTTTTCATCGTTTTTTCCTTCGTTTTATCTGCTTTTTTCATTATTTAACTTATTTTTAAGTTTGAGTACGCATTTTTGTAATTCGAATTTCATATTGTGGCTCCCAGGTAGAAAAGCAAGTAAGCACACACCGGGGACAAGCTCAGGGACTAAAAAACAGTCCCTCTATAATTAGAGGAACCTGCATGTTTGATACGAAAAATCGGGGGTTTTATGAGGAGTGAATCAGTATAAGTGCTTATGAGGAAAAGAATTAAAATTTTTTTAGAAATTTTGAAATTTGTCAAAAATTACCAGCGTTTTTTGTCGAAATTGGCAGAAAATCGCAGGAA
>Ga0114922_10005117_pt1 | contig 12125 bp, 5 predicted proteins | sample AartaG_FD_100975 | JGI IMG/M metagenome (GOLD analysis project Ga0114922, IMG submission 100975) | Deep subsurface microbial communities from Aarhus Bay to uncover new lineages of life (NeLLi) - Aarhus_00045 metaG | ecosystem: Environmental > Aquatic > Marine > Oceanic > Sediment | place: Aarhus...
GCAGCTTCCTTATTGAGCAGTTTGTAGCGGATTTTGATTCCTTTGGGGCTTTCAACAAAACCGTGAATTTGAAGAACTCCCATTTTATACTTAGATGTTTTTATTAAATAAGTTACAGGCAGAAGACTTTCGACGCTTAAAAGAACGGGATCATCGATCCTTACCATAAGTCTGTCAGTAACTTCCTGTGGACCTGCATCCCAGAAATAATTATCCACACTTGCGGCATACATGTTAAAGCCGGCCAATCCATGAACAGCAGGGGCGGTTTCCCCCATAACATCAACTCCATTATCCTTAATCCATCTCAAGACGGCATTTACGTCATCGTAGTTGAGTGTATCCGGTGGAGTAATAAGTTTACCGGTATCCAAATCGGCAAACATATTTACCTTTGCGCCGTCATCATTGACCGTCATCTCCACAACATCAGTGAAACGATATCCACTCCAGAACTCCACACCATTAGCCGAAGGTTCAATATAACCACCTGCAACTGCATCATGGGATTTTATCACGATATCCGACTCTTCGCCACGGAGCAGTGCTTCAAGGTTGCGACTGTAAGTTGAACGTGCAGTGATATTGCCTTGTCGGCTTCGCCTGATAAGCTCTACATACGATTCGGCAAGTTTGTCTTTGTTATAGCCTGCCGCTTTTATCAAGCCCTTCAAGGTCAATCCTCTGTCAAGCACAAAATAGCGGCCTTTGTTTTTTACAACAGATGCCCAGACCGAAACCCAGTTTTCGGTCTCAATAATTTCTTTGTCTGATAAAAGCCTTGTCTGGCCGTAATCTTCGGCCACCCAGTCTATTTCAGGCTCAACCTGCAAATCGGGTTGCGAGCCTTTCTCAACCGCGTCGCCCCAAGCTTCTTGTTCCAGGGTTCCTTCGTTGAAATTGTTAAAAATTGTTTTCAACCAGCTGGTTGGAGCGCACAGGTCGGTCAGGAGTTTTTCGTTAATTCCGGTACCATACTGAATGTCCACATTCAGGTAGAGTTTTATATCCGGCAGATACACCTGTGAAATGAAACCCGTCCAGGGAGATCTATCAATTATATATGGCCGATTGAACTGGCCTGCGGTTTTAGAGAAACGGACGGTCAGGATCAGACCATCGGGTTCTGGACCAATTCCCCGATCGTTGCCACGTTGCATCCCGGTTCTTTTCGCATTACCCGGCCTAATAATGTTGTAGTCGCGTGTGTTAAAAGATAATTTGATGACCTCGTCTTTCAAATTCGCTCTACAGTCATGATGTTTTGCCTTACACCGTGTCTCCAAATGTTTGTACAAAGCTTGCAAAAGGCGCAAGTAATCCCAACCTTCGGGAACAGGTACCGGCTGAAAGTCCGGATGTTTTCCACCCATGCGTGCAAATTTCTTAGGCCAAATCGCAGCGTGTATTTCTCTGCGTTTCACAACGAAATCAACGTCTGTTCGGGGTCCCATTACTCCAATATGCTCATACGAGCCTTGGGCTGGAGTACCATCAGGGGTAAAAATACTGAGTCCGATATACCTTGCTAATTCAAAAGGTGCAGTCAATTCGTAGTATCCATTCTCATCGGTTACCCTTAGGTCACGAAACACGTTTCCTCCTACTATTTCCCACCTACCTACAATTTTTACACCAGCGGCAGGACTACCATCTTCAAAGGTTACTTTACCCGAGAAAGCATACTTTCCCTCCAAACTCAATTCTTGAACTACTGTTTTGTTGGCCTCGATTTGAAATTGTTCAAATGCTAGTGCCGGCTCACTATTACCTCTTGGCTGGCATGTAAGTATATACCTGCCTGTGGGCACATTTGGAAAATCGTATATGCCGTCCTTGTCGCTGTACTCAATACACTGGTTTCCTCCGGGGTCAGCATAAAGACGAACACTATAGCCAACGCCAGGCTTGCCATCCGGCCCAATTACCCTGCCCTCAAGCACAGGAGGCCGGGGTGGTCGTGACTTAATCGTAGTTGTTGCCTCGTCCCAGGCCAATTCCAAAGAATGATCAAAACCAATCTCAACGGGAACTGATTCATACTTGCCAACAATTGCCTTAACGGTATGCTTACGGCTTAGGTCAATTTCCGGCTTATAATAATTCAACAACAATATCTCCTCATGCTGCCGACCTGGCTTAAGTGGATAAACCGGCCCACTCCATGAGCGTGCTAATATTTTACGCGGCACACCATCAACAATAATATCCGGGAAGTGTAGAGCCATATTTGTAAGCTCCGAATCCTGAGGAGCGGGTCCTATCGCCCGCAAGCCAAAATATTGCAGTTTTTTCCCCGGTGCAGGTATTAACGGTACGACCTGCAGTGTCGGTTCATTGCCGCCGTCAAAGCTCGAATCGACCGTGAATTCGGCAACATTGGAACAGCGGATACCATTAACATAGATAGCGATTAGGTATTCACCATCTTCAAGCGATCCAATTCGGCGGATCATATTCTCCCGCAAACCGTCACGGAACATCGACCACCGGAGACTCTCACCTTTTCTGCTATGAACGGTTATCATACTTTTTGAGTTAATTCTTGCCATGCGTACATTGTCCCCGGCAGAACGAATCTCCAATTCAAATGAATCAATTTTCGTCCGGTCAGATACTAATGGGCCGGCCCAGAAATAAAGATAAAGTTCTTTTGCTGAACGTATGGGACTTCTCGGTAATAGAGCCAGCCATACAGGTGGTTTCTTTTTTCTACTCTCAACCTGCACATTGGTTTCCTGTCCGGGTTGGGATTCCTTAATTAAAATAAAGTTGAGCGTAGGTTTTCCAAATACTGGCTTATCGTAAACAAGCCTTACCACATATTCTCCCGGCCGAGAGAAATTGATCGGTCTGGTCCTCACTTCATCTCTTTTGTACCTATGAGTAAACCAGAAGGATTTACAGGGTACACTATCAACCGTGAACATTCCATCTTTATCGGTTTGTATAGTCTCTAAGACACTTGTTGATGGATACAGCTCATTACCAGCCAACCATATTTCTTCTCCACTTATAGGATTTCCTTTTTTGTCAACTAATTTTCCTCTAATTGTTGCCTCCGGAAGCATAACAAAATCGAGTCTGTAAGGTTTTTCAGGCAGGACCACACCTTTGTAATATTTCACCTGCTTTTTGTAGTAATCCGCATAATCTGCCCTTCCGGACATTGCAAGATTACCGTGCTGGCAAAGGTTAGCTTCATACAAACCCGATTTCTGAGCGTAAATAGTCGCAGCTTGAAATCCCACTCCCCATTGGTCGGTGTCTTTAATCCTGAAATTCATACCGGGGCTGAAGTACAGCTTATAACGTCCATTTTTACCGGTAATAGTTTCTCCCGTCCGAAACAATGTGTCCATTCCGCAGCTTGCACTAACTTTCACATCAGATATAGGATTGCCTTGTTCATCAGTCACGGTACCATAGATACTGAAGACTTTCCCGGGAGCAGTCAGGCCTTCTTTTCGAATATCCGTATTACTTTCGGAATCACCAACATCAACCTGCACTTCGGTCTTCATTCCCGGTCGAAGCGAAACGTTTTTGAAGTCAACCCACTCATACGACCGAGTCTCGAAACGGAAGAGACTTATTTCCGATAGTTGTGGAGAAAAAGCGTATTCCCACCCCTCGACGCCCTTGCCTATACCGCCTTGAACCAGATTTCCAATATGCAAATTGTCGTGTACGTCTTTGGCAACCAGACGAAAGGCGGCATTGTAAAAGTTATGCCACACCATTAAATACGTCTTATCTTCCTTTTGGTAAGCTTCTTCGAATCTAACCACCTTATCATCCGCTGAGGTGCTCCTTTCGCCTCTACCGTCTGTAACGGCGAAGCTTTTCCACGGGCCGGCTGCTACTCCAAGCGGAATCGTGACCGTACTTTGGTTTTTAGGAAGACTTGCTGTAATTGTCGTAAGACCTGGAACCCTTTTACCATTTATCAGTGCAGAACCGGTTGCCATTGAACCATTGATTGCCTCAGGTATCCGTTTCGAAGAATAGTTGATACTATCGAACGGATAGCCATGAAATCGAACCGCAATTTCATAGTCATCGTCATTTTCCGGGTCAGCATAGGAGTTTGTTTTTTCATAGGGTGCTTCAGGCAACATTGTCCCATCCGGCCGCCACCATTGCTTGCTTTCGCTCGGATGCTCACAAACACCAACAAGTTCTACCGTAACACCGTTGGGGAGTTTAGTTTTGAATTCTGATGATTCTGAAGCTTTTTCGGGTTCGAGGGCAAAGTTGAAAGTCTCCACGTCCTTTTTATTAAAAGTGAAATGGCCATCGTACAGGCTTTGGCGTTCAGCTTTATAACCGGGTGCCTCAACTTTTATAGAATGATGTTCCGGCCAAGTAAGAAAGCTATACTCGCCGGCCGAGTTCGTAATCGCCCCCCACTCGGACCGCACATCGGCTTTGATTTGTTCCCAGTCCGACTCAGGGCCATAGCCATCGTCAAAGACTCTTGCCCCTGCTATTGGTTCATTTGTATAAGCATCTTTGACTACTCCCTTTATAACCAGCTCAGGAGAGCCCGGCATAGAACATGCCATCGGCAGCAGGATTGCGCCGATGATGATAACTACAACCAGGCCGATGATTCCGAGCTTTGCTCTTTTCGGTATCGGGCGGTTGAGAATGTGTTTGATTCGGCCGGACAGCGCGCTTTTGGATTCGACAACGCCTATCAATCGCAAAGATAAAACCGGGCGCTTAAAAGCCAGCTTAGCGACACTTACGAGTGTCTGCGGATACTGAGGGGCCTTTTCACCCATTGCCACCAGCACCATTTCATCGACCGCCTGCTCACGAATTCTGCGAATAATATAATTGGCGAGCCAGAGCAGGGGATTATAGAAATAGACAATTTGCAAAACGGTCTGGGCCAGATTCACAAATAAATCGCCACGTCTGATATGAGCAAGCTCATGCAGCAAAACAGCCCTAAGCTGGCCGGCAGTCAGACTCGATGTCAGATTTTGCGGAACTAAAATCACCGGTCTAAATAATCCGCAGACCGCGGGGCTTGTAGCATTAGAGGATATTTTTAATCCAAGTTTTCTTTTTACCGACATAGAGTTGCGGCAGGATTCAAGCATATCGGCCATTACACCGTTTGTCTCTTCGGCCTGTGCGACAAGGCCCCTTACAAAAATCGCCCGCTGCAGCAACAATAATACCATTGCGATTACAGCAGTCAGCCAGACTAAAAATACAGCACCCTGCCAGGATAATGGTGTAACCGAGATAACCGGCGGAGCAGCCGGACTTATCACCGCCGGTTCTTTCACCTGTTCAGTTACGGCTATAGGCGGAGGCGCAGCCGGTGTAAATCTGTCGGCTTCGATATCTGTAAAGTCGATAAACGGCGGAACATTAACCGGCGCTGGCTCCACGAGGTTTGCCTGCGCCTCTGTGGGTGTTTCGGTTCTCTCCACATACGTTAGTCGGTTTCCAAAGAAGTATCCCAGGCTCATTGGCGATGACAGAGAGGTTGGCAGGATAAGCTTTACGAGTACCAACAGCCATATCCAGTATCGAAAGACGGCTCGGACTTTTTTGCGCAGCGCAAAATCGGCCAACAGCAAAATTACAATCAGAACGACGGATTGAACGAACATCAGCAGGGCGAATTCCACAAACTTCAAACCCGCCGAATTTATCTGCTCCAATATCGCATTCATGATGTGTTCTCCATCTAATAAGACGGACGTACAGAACTTTTGTTATAACGAAACTATTTTTTTCCGGTTGTACGGCCTTTGATGCGTTTTTTCTTAATGAGTGCTTCAAACTCATCAAGCTGCTTTTGTGAGAGAGCATGGTTGTCCAGCATAAACTGCATCATCGGCGTAAAGGCTCCGTCGAAGGCCCTTTTTACCGTGCGCATTACCTCGCTTTTTTGCGCCTGCAATTTGGTGATAACCGAGCGGTACAGGATGAGATTGCGGATTCTCTCTGTTTTCAGCAGGCCTTTTGCGACCATTCGGTCCATCAGGGTTTTCACGGTGCTATAGGTCCAGTTCTTTCGGTCTTCAAGCAGCTCCTGAACGGTCGGGGCCGCGCACGGCTCGTTTTCCCAGACGGCCTGGATGATCGCCCACTCGGCCCCGGTTAGCTCGTAATTTTTCTTCGCCATAGAAACCTCCATATCTTTAACTTTGACGAGAGTACTCTACAATTGTAAAGATTGCAAGAAAAAAATGAAAATTTTCTAAAAATAATTTATTAATCCCGTCACAAACGCCGCTACAAGCACTTTTTTAAGCAGAAAGATAACGCTGCTTTTCAATCCGGGCGCAAAGAAGCGGAGCGAAGAATCTCGTGTATTGTGTCAACTAAGATTATTCACTCCGCTGCAGAATGTTAATCGAGTCGGCCGGCGGTCCATCTTATAGCGCGGGCAACCAATTTACGGAAGTTAGGATTCTCATAGGCATGTGAATCGTGGCCGAGCATCATGCCGTAGACCTTTGCTTTGCCGACCTTTCTGGTCCAGCCGATTGTCTTATCACAATCCGGGTGCTCGGTCGTAAAGAGTACGTGATTGTTTTTCTCGAAGCCGCAGTACTTATATCCCTCATCGTGTATCTGGAAATCGCTCATGCCCCGTGTAATCGGATGTGAGGTGTCCTCGATGTGCACATTCAAATCCAAATCATGTTTATATGTACTGGCGCGGTCCCCAGCTGTTCCTTTCAGGAAGTATTTAGCGCCGGTGATTTTGCGATATTGCGGCCACTGGGGGTAAGCACCCATCATGTGGTGTAGAGCCACCAGGCCGATACCTTTTCTTCTGAGAAGGCCGACGAAGTTTCTTCGTCGTTTTCGAGATATTTCCTTCGACATATTATACAGGACTATGACATCGTAATCCCAGTCGCTTACATCTTCAAATATCTCGCTGTGGTCTTTCAACTGGAACTCGGTGTATTCGATATCATCATGGCCCTCGAACACCTTAAAGAAAGGCTCTCGCTGGAAGCCATGGCCGCCTGTAAGTATTACGACATTAATCTTTTCCTTGTCCGAAACTTTTGCCTGTGACGGCAGAGGCTTGACCTTAACACTTCTGTAGAATATAACACTCTTCGGATCATGTCCCTGCAGGGCAATTGTTCCGCTGGATAATTTACGACCGGACATATTTGGCGGAGGCACCCAACCTTCAGGCTCAGTCCAGTCAACTGTGGTCTTGCCGTTGACCTTGATGATGATGCGCTTGTCTTTAACGATAATGTGCTCAGTGAACCACTCGTTGTCTTTCACACCTTCGCGAACATCCTTAACGGCGTAGAGGCTTCCAGTTTTCCGCCAATCTCTATGTGTGTTGTTGACCTGGACTTCGTAACCCTTTGCGGGCCAGCCTCTTTCTTGATACTCAGTGTGGAAATATATACCTGAGTTTGCATTTTGTTTGGTCATTAACTCGACTTTAAGCTCGAAATTCTTAAAGTTTGCGCTGTTGACATGTCCGTTATAGAAAAGATGGCTGCGGGGACCATCGATAACTATCATTCCATTGCGAGTACTGAAAGTATCCGGATTTTCATCATTTACCTTCCAGCCTTCAAGGTCTTCACCGTTGAAAAGCTCTATCCAGCCGCCTTCACGCTTTTTCGGCTTTGAACGCAGTGGTTTAACCCTAATATTTTTGAAATAGACGGTACTGCCGGGATCATGACCCTGAAGAGCGAAGGTTCCACTCGATATTTTACGGCCTTCCATTCCGCTCGGGGGTAGCCAGTTTTCAGGCTCGACCCAGTCAACAACTTTCTTGCCGTTAATCTTAACGATGATGTGTTCGTCCCAGACTATTACGTGTTGGGTGAACCACTCGTCGTCCCTCGTAGCTTCGCGAATATCCTGAACAGCCCACAGGCTTCCGCTTTTTCGCCAGTCACCGTGCGTGCTATTTACCTGTACCTCATATCCCTTTTCGGGCCATCCAGTTGATTGATATTTAGTATGGAAATATACCCCGGAATTGGAGTTGTGCTTGGTCATAACGTCAACCTTAAGCTCGAAATTCTTAAAGTTGTGGTCTTCGACAGGGCCAACATAAAAAAGATGACTTCGAGAGCCATTGACGACTATCATTCCATCGCGGATACTGAAAGTGTCCTTGTTCTCGTTAGCTTTCCAGCCGTCAAATGACTTGCCGTCGAAAAGGCTTATCCAACCTTCTTCGTAAGCTTGAACCAATTGACCGCTCGATAAAACAAGGCACCCTATTAAAAGTACGAATCCTAACTTCTTTGCCATTTGATTTTCTCCTCTAATTGTTCTGTAAAACTTTAATTGACGTACAACCTGTCCGCTCTTAACGATACTCAAAAGCGAACAGTTTTTCATATACTCTTTTATAGCGTCCATGGGCTGCGCAGAGGGCGAGAGAGCCGACGGTTAGCAGCTTCATTATTGACGAATCGTTCTGTTTTCGGATTCCATTTTAGTTTTTGTTCGAGCCTTATGGCAATGTCACTGATATGGCAAATTATGTCCGCCTGCACGGCGACATCAATGGGACAAATCGTATCGGCCCTGCTCTTGACACAGTCCAGCAGGTTTCTTACGTGATTGCTGCTCTTGAAGAGGTTAATGTCGTTTGCTCCGAATTCCATGTTCAGCAGATTTTTCGGATAAGCGTTAATTCCGGAGCGGTCAACATGCACCCATCCATCGGCACCCTCGAAGGCCGTGCCGTGGGAACTCGTTCGCCCGTAGCGATTCTTCCACTTCTCAGGGAAGGGATCGCCGGTAAAGTCCATCGTTACACCGCTGTCATATTTGCAGACAACATTCCAGTTCATAGCGGTATCGCACACACCTTTTTTGGGCCAGACGCCTTTGCCTTCGATTTCCACCGGGCAGGCGACTTTATCGCCGCCGCCCCAGAGCGCTATGTCCAGCGGATGCACACCCCAGCCGGCGATAAATCCAAGTGCGTAGTCGGAAATAAACCACCAAAGCTTATTAGAGCAGCGGTCTTTGGTGTACGGCGTATAAGGGGCCGGTCCGAGCCACATATTATAATCAAGCCATTTCGGCACCGGTACAGGCTCGGGGGAGCCGCCCTCGCTGCTACCGGGAGACCATACATTAATCGTATGCAGTTTTCCGAGCCGGCCGTTCAAAGCCAGCTCGCAGGCAAAACGAAAATTGCGATTCGAGCGCTGCTGTGTCCCGAACTGAAAAATCCTGCCGTGTCGATGCACAGCGGCGCGCAGCGCCTGGTCCTGGGCAAGGCTCAGTCCCATCGGTTTTTCCAGATAGACATCTTTTCCCGCCCTGACTGCAGCCAGCGCCACCAGCACGTGCCAGTGGTCGGGCGTAGCAACAAGAACAGCATCAATGTCATCGCGTCCTAGAAGCTGGCGAAAATCATGATATGCTACGCAGTCTTTGTTCTGGTAGCGCTTGTTCACCCGCTCCTGGGCTGCTTTGCGGACATTGCTTTTGACGTCACAGACCGCCACGACCCGGGCATCCTTCTGGGCCAGAAAGTTGTTCATCACCCCTGTTCCCTGAGGCCCGACGCCGATACAACCGACGGTAATCCTGTTAGCTGCGGCGACATTGCCTTTTGCGCCCAGTGCCGAAGACGAAATGATATACGGAAAGCTTACCGCTCCAGCAACGGCACCGGTCGTCTTTTTAAGAAAACTTCGACGTGTAATTTCTTTACTGATCTGCATAATGCATCTCCTTCCTGTCGATTTGCTTTTTTCTCTTTGTCTGCTGTTCGACAAAAACAAAACAGAGTAAAATTGTAATAAAATCCGTACTTTTAGTCAAACTAAAATCCCCCTTTTGCAGTCTCCGTAGTAAGAATCTTATTGTTTTTCTTTCGCCGGAGATTGTCTGCCCGGGGTGAAACAGGTAAACGAAATAAGTATTAAGAATGAACCGGCAATAAAAAGCGTTATTCGCCTGCGGGGCTCACCGCACCGGGCGAGCCAGTTGGGTAGCGTAGGTGCATCAGATTGGTCGTTAGGGTCCTGCGTCAACGCCTGGCGGGCAGCGGCCAACTGCTCGGGTGTTGCCCTTGGGTAAACAGCATTCGCATCTTCAGGTTCGGTGCCGAGTGCGGCCGGTGCGAGGCGCTTAACAAGGTTCGGGTCCTCTTCCAACTGCTCAAGCAGTGCATCATAGTCAGCATTCAGGGATTCGAGCCGATTGAGGGACTGCTGAGTTACCTTTAACAGCCGCTTGTTTCGATAGTATTGAATAAGGTCGTCACAGAGTATAGAAATACCGAGTGACGCCGCACCGATGCTGAAAAAGACGACAAACAAAATCATCCGAATGAAGTTTCGCCTTTGCATAGTGTTCAAGTGCTTAAGTGCACAACTCATAAGCACGCAAGGACTCGGCGCATAAGCTATATATATGCGGTTCAAGGTGTACTTATGCCCTAACGGCGGCTATTATTTAAACATAAAACCGGCGTATTGACAGGCCGGACCGAGGTCTTCGTTTATCCTGAGCAGTTGGTTGTACTTGCAGATTCTGTCGGTTCTGCACAGTGAGCCGGTCTTTATCTGACCGACGCCCGAGGCAACAGCCAAATCGGCGATTGTGGTATCTTCTGTTTCGCCGCTTCTGTGGCTTATGACCGCGGTCCAGCCAGCCCTGCGGGCCATATTAATCGCTTCAAAAGTTTCGGTGAGAGTGCCTATCTGGTTTAGTTTTATCAATATCGAGTTGGCACAGTCGAGTTCAATACCTTTAGCAAGACGTTTGGTATTTGTTACGAATAAATCGTCTCCAACCAACTGGACACGGTCACCGATTTTTTTGTTTAATTTTGTCCAGCCGTCCCAGTCATCCTCGGCCAGTCCGTCTTCGATTGAAATAATAGGATATTTGTTCGCCCATCTGGTCCAGTGCTTAACCATATCATCCGACGAGACCTTGCTCTTCGGATTGGACTTGAAGAACTTGTAGCTCTTTGTTTTGGTGTCGAACATTTCAGTTGCAGCAGGATCGAGTGCGATTGATATTTCTTTGCCCGGTTTATAGCCGGCCTTTTTGATTGCGTCCATAACGACTTCCAGGGCTTCCTCATTGGATTTCAGTGAAGGGGCAAAGCCACCTTCGTCACCGACCGATGTTGAGTAGCCTTTCTTTGCCAGGACCGATTTAAGTGTATGGAATGTTTCGGCCCCCATTCGCAGTGCTTCGGGGAAGCTTTTTGCGCCGATGGGCATAATCATAAACTCCTGAAAATCAACGTTGTTGTCGGCGTGCTTTCCACCGTTCAGGATGTTCATCATCGGTACTGGGAGTATATTAGCGTTGCATCCGCCCAGATAGCGGTACAGGGGCAGGCCCGCGGCATCTGCGGCCGCCTTTGCAGCCGCTAACGAGACACCCAATATCGCATTTGCGCCGAGCTTTCCCTTGTTGGCAGTACCGTCCAGTTCAATCATCAACGAATCAAGTTCTTCCTGACAGGCGGCGTCCATACCCACAACCTCAGGGGCCAAGATTTCGTTTACATTCTTAACAGCAGCAGCAACACCTTTGCCCATATAGCGTTTTGCCTTTGTGTCACGCAGCTCTACCGCCTCGTGGGCGCCGGTGCTGGCTCCGGAGGGCACCGCCGCCCTGCCGTAGGAACCATCCTCAAGCAAAACATCAACTTCAACTGTAGGATTGCCGCGGGAATCGAGTACTTCCCTTGCCGTTATGCTAACTATCGCTGTGAACATTACAAATTCCTTTCTCTAAGTACGAAAATCGCTAAACAAATTGAAACTTAAAATCAAAGCAAGAGGTTACAGACTTTTATCAGTTACGTCAAGTTAAAAGAGAATGCGGATTTTATGCCGGTTAAAATAATTTTCTTGTCGCATTTTTCGCCTTTATCCGCTCTTAATAGTAGAAGCGCTTCAAAAAGGAGACTCTGTTGTGCGAACAGATGCTGAATTGGTAAAAGCTATCCTGAACGGCAAAAAATACCTCTTTACCGAGCTTGTGAAACGTTACGAACGACCGGTGCGTGCGGTTGCTCTGGACGTTCTGGGCGATTATCACTCGGCCACGGATGTCTCGCAGGATGCCTTCGTAAAGGCATATGAACAGCTGGCCAAATTGCGGAAGCC
>Ga0114922_10005118_pt1 | contig 12125 bp, 7 predicted proteins | sample AartaG_FD_100975 | JGI IMG/M metagenome (GOLD analysis project Ga0114922, IMG submission 100975) | Deep subsurface microbial communities from Aarhus Bay to uncover new lineages of life (NeLLi) - Aarhus_00045 metaG | ecosystem: Environmental > Aquatic > Marine > Oceanic > Sediment | place: Aarhus...
AAAGTTTAACATTGAAGTATTCCCACTTACCTTTTATTGGTAAGTACAATATCTTTTCATAAACAAATATCTCATCTAAAAACTTATGTTCAACAATCTCATAACTATTAGCAGTTACCTCATGATTGTTTATCAAAAATATCTCTTCCTCATTACTATGATAATAGTAATGTACTTTTAACTCTTGAAGTTCATGGTTATATTCATCAATATAACAAACCTGCTTAAATAATATATTGTCTTTATAGAGTTTATAAAAACCTACTCTATATTTATGCCACAGTCCACCAAGTCCACACACCTCTATAGTAGTAGATTCTATATATGTAAATATCTCTGTTGATAAACTTTTAAATTCTAAAATTTGCTTTTTATCTAAAAAACTCAAATCATCCTTATCATTAACGATTCTTTTATAATAAAAATGTATTAGATATAAAGCATATCTTTGTAAGAAAAGTGGCACATAACTATATCTACTTTCTGCACCTCTGAGTAGTCTAAGTATCCCAAACTCTAAAGCATCTAAATATCTACATGGGTTCATCCATGCATTATCAAGAGTAGAGGATTGGTCCTCTCTTTTTCTATAATAATAAACTGGAGATTTTAAAAATGCCATATTTATATCAGGTTCATTTAAAAGTAGGCTGTTAATAACATATCCATCTTCAAATGTTGGCTTAATCTTTTCATCAAAATATAAATTATGTTTCTGTATCAATTGGGATTTTACAAAAACAGAACTAGAAGTGGTTTGAATGAATCCTTGCATATTACTTGCATTAACAACAGTAACAGGATTTTTAAATCTAAAACTTAAAAAATGTTTTTTAATAGCTGAATTTTTTTCATAATAAAATATCTGATTACAAGAGACTAAAGATATATCATTATTGCTATTTAAAAAATTATCTACATCTTCAAAATAGTTATTGCTTATCACATCATCTGCATCTATAAAAGTTACCCATGGTGCTTTTAAATAGTTTAAACCTATATTTCTAGCAGATGACTGACCACCATTCTCTTTTCTTAAATAAGCAATATTATTGTATTTTAATCTCCATCTATTTATAATATCAGGTGTTGCATCACTTGAGCCATCATCAATAATTATAATGTAAATATATTTTTCAAAATCTAAACTAGAAGATACAATCGAATCAAAATAAGCATCTAAATATTTCTCAGCATTATATACAGGTGTTATTATGCAGTAGTGATTTTTTATACCCTCATCATCTTTACTTTTTATAAACTTATCAATACTTCGTTTTACAAGCTGTTCTTGTGTTAACACTGTATCAACTATAGAGTTAACAATAGATTTTTTAGGAATCTCTTTTTTAGCTACTTCTCTATTTTTAAAAACAAAACTCAATCTTTTATCTATCTCTTCACAGTAGTTATCAAAAACTCTACAACTCTCTTTTGCCAATAACATTAGTTTGGAATCATCTGTTGTTAGTGTCTCTATAGCCTCTATCATATCTTTTATAGAATCTAGTTGATGCAGTGCATTATCACTCTCAATACCCTCAAACCCAATTTTAGTAGATACTAAAGGAACACCAAAAGACAAAGCTTCTACACTTTTTATTTTTTGACCAGTCCCTAACATAAGTGGATTTATCACTATATCTACCCCACTATAAAAATCTTCTAAACTCTCAACTAGTCCTAAAAGCTTTATATTTTTATGTTGCATATTTATATGCTTACAAATTTGACCAGCTATAACTATCTCAATATCTTCACTAATTGTAGAGATTCTATAAAACTGCTCTAAAAAGTCATTAATAGCTACTCTATTAATGTGATTCACACCACCAATAAAACCTATTTTTTTAACATTTTCATAATTTTTATTTAAATATCTTTTGTGTTCAAGATGCCCTAGAGTTACAACCTCTTTATCACAAATAGATGAAAAATATTGATTCTCTTCATCAGTAATAGCAATCACTTTGTCAGCTCTATTTAAAGCCTTAGCTTCATCAGCTTGAGTATAACTATGCCATGTGTAGTTCATATCATCAGAAAAAAGTTTGTAACGATTTGTAAATTTATCATGAGTATCTATTATTTTATATATATTTTTTGGTAAAAATTCAAGAAATTTAGAGTGAAATATATAGTTAGTCAAAACAGTATCTATATCAAATTCTCTTACTAACTCATTTATTTTTATATGTATATTATCTTCATACCAAGCATCTAGCTTATAGTTGCCTGTTCTTTTTTTTACTTTTTTATATTTTGTAACAATACTAAATGTTTCACACATACTCTCCATATGCTCACAATGAATCTTGTCTATACCATGGTCAGAATAGTACACATAATGTACTTGATGACCTTGTTTAACTAAGTAGTCTGTTATGTTGTATATTCGTATTCGAGATCCAGCATCAGCCGGATATATACTTACAGGTGAAAAGATAAGAATATTCACACTAAAACTCCTTGTTGTCTATATTCATCGGATTATACCAAAAACAGATTTAAGTGATAGTATAGAAGAGTATAGATATAATTACATTTATAATAACTAATATTCAGGAAAAAACAATTATACTTTTTGACGCAAGAGTTTTAACACACAAAGTATATACAGGTGTTGAAAACTATACTAAAATACTACTAGAAAACATCTCAGGTAAAATAAACATCTCAGTAGCTAAACCAAAAACTAAAAACAAATATCTGTCTCATCTTTGGTTACATTTAGTATTGCCCTTTAAAAAAGGAGATATAGTTTTTTCACCGGCAAATATTGCCCCCCTATATCTACCAAAATCAAAAAAACTTCTTTTAACTTTGCATGATGTATCTTTTATAACTTACAAAGATACATTCTCAAAACCAATGAGAATATACTATAACTTTGTTGTACCTTTCAATATTAAAAGAGCAAGTAAAATTATCACCGTCTCAAACAGTGCAAAAGAGGAGATACAAAACTATTTTCCAAGCTCTATTGGTAAAATAGAGGTGATTTACCACGGTTTAGACCCCATATATAAGCAAAACAAAATGCTAAAGAAAAAAAACCAGATTCTCTATGTTGGTAGTTTAAACAAAAGAAAAAATTTTGTAAATGTTATTAAAATGTTTAACATGTTAAACACAGATACAACATTAAAAATAGTAGGAAACTTCTCATCAAACTTTGACTTAGATAAACAAACACAAGAGCTTATAGAAAAAGCAAAATCAGATAAAAACATCATTTTTGTACAAAACATAACTACAACTGAACTTATACAAACATATAACGAATCTAAATTATTTTTATATCCATCTTTTTATGAGGGGTTTGGTTTACCTATTTTAGAAGCCATGGGGTGTGGTACACCAGTTTTATGCTCAAACACGACATCTATGCCTGAAGTTGGTGGTGATGCTGCTATCTATGTACAACCCGATGAGGTTGAAGATATGTTACATAAAACAAAAAAGATTTTATCAGATGAACTTTTACAAAAAGATATGATAGAAAAAGGCTTACTCCAGTCTCAGAAGTTTACATTAGATAAAATGACAAAAAAACATTTAGATATATTCAAAAGGTTAGTGGATGAAAAATAAGCTTAAACAGGTCTTACAGTTCGCATCAAGAGATTTTAAACAAAAGTATATAGGCACAAGCCTAGGTCAGTTTTGGTTTTTTTTATCGCCAATCATTATGATATCACTTTACACTATCATCTTTTCAGACATTATGAAACTAAAGTTAAACTTTGCAGATAACGCTTTTTCTTACAGCACTTACCTTATTCCAGGTATCCTAGCATGGACAAGTTTTAGTGCTATCATTACAGCCCTAAGCAACTCTTTTGAGAAAAAAGCCAACCTTATCAAAAAGATAAATGTACCTATGTATGTTTTCCAGCTAAGTATATTTGCAGTAGAGTTTGCAATGTTTCTTATATCTATAGCTCTAGCCGTATGTTTTTTACTCATAACTTCTCAAAATGTAACTTTAACATTTTTATGGATGATTCCAGTGATGTTTTTACAAACAGTATTCGCATTCTCTTTAGGTGTAATCTTCTCACTTTTCACCCCATTTTTCAAAGACTTAAAAGTAGTGATTCCCCTTATCACAAAACTATGGTTTTGGGTCACACCCATAGTTTACATGAAAGAGATAATCATAGACAGATTCCCAGCATTACTTATATACAACCCAGTATTTTACTTCATAGACATATACCACGATATTTTTATATATTCAAAAGCACCATCCATAGAATCTCTACTAACAGTCACACTATTCGCAACTATATCTCTAGCATTAGCTGCCTACCTTTACAAAAAAATGACAAGTACCATAAAAGACATTATTTAAATATGTATGCTATTATATGTATAAATATCTAACTAAAGGAGTTGAGATGACTATTAGAAAAAACTTTATATTTGACGAAGAGATAGCACAACACTTAGAAGAGTTGGCAAATAAGCAAAATACAACACAAACGCAAGTTATAAAAGATATGATTGAAGAAAAATATCAAGAGATCTCTATTGGGGAAAAATTAGAAGCATTCAGATCAATCGTTACAATGCCTGCTGGTTCATTAGTTGGTACAACTATTCAATCTACAAAAGAACAAATGGCTTTAGAAATATGAGAGTTTTTATCGATGCGAATATTATTCTAGATAGATATGATATAAAAAGACCTTGTCATGAGTATAGTGTAAAATCTTATGAATATTTGATACAAAATGCTCAGATATTTACAAGTTGTGATTTAATTACAACTATCTATTATCTTAACGCTAAAGTTGATAAACAACAAGCACTTTTAAATATACAAGCGATAAATAAAACATTAAAAGTGATTGATTTTTCAAACAAAGAGATAGAACAAACTTGCACCCTTATGCTTGAAGATACAGATTATAAAGATTTAGAAGATACGCTTCAGTATATACTTGCTAAAAAGTCAGAATGTGATTTTATCTTATCAAATGATAAAAACTTTATAAGTAAAGATATAGAGTTAAAAACAAGTGAACAATTTTGTAAAGAGAATAATATAAATTAATATGAATAAGAAAATCCTACAAGTAAAGAACATAACAAAAATATACAAAGTATATAAAAACAATTTTGACAGACTAAAAGAGGTTTTTATAAGTAAGAGCTACCATAAAGAGTTTATCTCAAACGATAACATATCTTTTAATCTACACGAGGGTGAAACTCTTGGAATCATAGGTTTAAATGGTGCAGGAAAATCAACTATACTCAAAATCATAGCAGGTGTAACAGACCCTTCATCAGGTAAGATTATCAAAAAAGGGAGAGTAACTGCACTCTTAGAGTTAGGTACAGGATTCAACAAAAACCAAAGCGGCTACGATAACATCTTCTTAAACGGTACTCTCATCGGTATGAGTACTTCGCAGTGTAAAGCTAGAGCCAAAGATATTATAGAGTTTAGTGAACTAGGTGAGTATATAAATGAACCGGTAAAGTCATACTCTTCAGGTATGAAGATGAGACTAGCTTTCTCCATAGCACTCTTCTCAGACCCGAAAATTCTCATAGTAGATGAAGCACTTTCAGTAGGTGATGCCCACTTTTCTGCGAAGTGTACAAAAGCACTAAGAGAAAGAAAAAAAGAAAAAAACCTCTCTATTATCTATGTTTCACATGACCTAAACTCTCTAAAACTTCTATGTAACAGAGTTATCATGCTAAACAAAGGAAAACTAGTAGAGCAGGGTACGCCAGAACATGTTATAAACAAGTATAACTTTCTCATAGCAAAACTCAATGATTCAAAAGAATCTATAAAAATAAACGAACATAAAAACAACTCTTTTGGTACTTTTGACATAAAAATAACCCAAGTAGATATAAAAGGGGAAAAATCAAACTCAAGTACCCTAAGCTCAGGAGAAAATGCAAAACTATCCATAACAATGGAATCGATTATAAACGAAGACAACATAACCATAGGAATCCTCATAAGAGATAAGTTTGGACAAGATATTTTCGGAACAAACACTTTCCATCATAAAGTTCCAACAGTTTTTCAGCCAAACAAACAATACATCTGTAGCTTCAACATGCCACTGAACATTGGCATAGGTAAATACACCATATCAGTAGCCATCCACTCAGGAGATTCTCATCTCGACACTTGCTACCATTGGTTAGACCATGCCCAAAGTTTTGATGTTGTAGGTACACATGGAGAGTTGTTTATCGGTATGTGTCGATTAGAACCACAAATAGATTTTAAAGAATTAGTATGACAGTATATATAGATATTACCCAGCTAGAAAAGCAAAGAGTCAACACTGGTATCCAAAGAGTTGTAAAAGAGTTCCTCCAAAGAGCCATCACTTCAAAGCAAGATATCTCATACAAGGTTCTACTCTACAACACAAAGATTCAAAAAATGCAGCTTTTACAAAACAAAGATGTAGCCTTGTTTTTAAAAGATATCAAAAACTTTCAGTTTCTAAACAAACAAGTTATAAACATAGAATCTATAAAACCAGAACAAACGAGCATATTTTTCGACATAGATTCAGCATGGAATGCACCCTATAAAAGAGAAGAGTTATACCCCATTTTAAAAAACAACGGCTTTTACATAGCGAACTTCATCCACGACCTCATACCTATTTTATTGCCTCAGTATGTACAAAAAGTAGTTATCGACAACTATAAACCATTCATAGAAGCAGTATACAAATACAGCGATACAGTTCTATTCAACTCAACTTCCTCAAAAAATGACTTCCTAGACTACAAGGCAGTATTAAAAATAAAGAGAGATATATCTACTAAGGTTGTAGGCTTAGGTTCAGATTTTAAAACTCAGCAGACAAACCCCAGTACTCTAAGCCCAACACTCAACGCAATTTTAAACAAAAAGTACATCTTATTTGTAGGCACAATAGAACCAAGAAAAAACCATGAAGATGTTTTCGATGCCTTTAACATTTTGTCAAAAAAGTACCCAGACCTTAACCTAGTTTTCATAGGTATAAAAGGGTGGAAAAATGACACATTTATGCAAAAAATAGCCTCTCACCCCCTAAAAGAGAAGAGACTGTTTTGGCTCAACAACATAGACGATGACACCCTCTACCATTTTTACAAAAACGCATTTGTAGTAACCTACCTCTCTAAGTATGAAGGCTACGGACTCCCCATAGTAGAATCACTCCAACACGGCAACATCACCATAACCTCAAACAACTCTTCAATGCCCGAAGTTGGTTTAGACTTCGCCGACTATATTGATAACTTCAGCATAAACCAACTAGTACAAATGGTATCATTATACATAGAAGACCAAGAACACTACAATCAAAAAAAACAACACATAAAACAAAACTTCAAAACCCTCTCATGGGATGAGCATGCAACACTCATTTTCAACACTTTAAACATCAAAAAAAGGACAAGTTTGCAAACTACTCTAAAAAATAAAATAAAATCCATCCCCCTAATAGGCATCGCTGCAAGATGGCTAAACAACTTAGCAAGACTAAACAACCTAAAACACAGACTATATATATCTGAGCAAAAAATAGCAAAACTACAAAAACAAAACACAGCCCTAAGCAAGCCCTCAGACACCACTACCATGGACGACTACTATGTAGCTTTTGAAGACAAGTTCCGAGGTTCAAGACCAAGTATCCTAAAACGCTACATCCCCTATCTAAAATACATAGACCCAGTTTTACAAAACATAGAAAACAAAAACATAAAAGCTCTAGACATAGGTTGTGGAAGAGGGGAGTGGTTACAACTTTTACAAGAAAAAAATATTGATGCACAAGGCTTAGACCTAAACAACTCCATACTAAACATAGCCAAACAAAACGGAGTTAAAAACCTCCAAAAATCAGACGCCATAAGTTTTCTAAAAAAAGTAAAAGACAACACTTACGACATAGTGACAGCTTTTCATATCATAGAGCATATCCCCTATGAAAAACTCTTTGAATTACTCCAAGAGATAAAAAGAGTATCTAAAAAAGATGCCATCATATTACTAGAAACACCAAACCCACTAAACATAGAAGTAGGAGCATACAGTTTCTACATGGATCCAACCCACCTAAACCCACTCCCAGCCCCAAACATAAAGTTTATGGCAGAGTACATAGGCTTCAAAAATGTAACCATAGACTACATAAACCCATCTACAAGCCCAAAAGAAGCAAAAGACTATCTCATCATCTCAACAAAATAATCCCAATACAGCACAAACCCAAAACCAAGCTGGGGCATTGGTTGAATTTTTCCTATTGCGAAGCAACAGGAAAAATTAAACCTGTGTCCCTCTTAAGCATAGCACCAAATAACAAAGGCATAACCCCCCCCTCCAATTATAACCCCCAATTATAACCCTAAACACTCACCCACCCCATCTACACAAACTATATTAAACAAACAAAAGCAATACCCACCTTATGTAAACATTAAGTTTTCAAATGTTATAATCACAAAGTTTCGCCTAGGGACGCATGCTAACATTCTAGTCTACGCACGCTATGATGTTAAAATTCAAATACAATAACATCTAGTTAGACTAGATACCTAGGTAAAAACTTAATATTAAGGATTATATATGACAAATTTAAACATTGCAAAACTATACCTTGCAACTAACACAACTGCTACGGCAACTGAAATCGACGCAGCTATTGCTGATGGTTCTGCAGCTACTGCAGTTACAGCTTTAACTGGTACTACATTATTAAACGCTATTTACCAAGCTTCATTTGGTAGAGATGCTGATGCTGAGGGTCTTGCTTACTGGGGTGCTTCAACTTTAACTGGTGACGCTTTAGTTACTGCTATCAATGCTGGTGCAGCTGTTTATGTTGCTAACGATGCATATCCTGAAAATGTAGCTATTGCTGCTAATGATACTGTTGTTGTTGTTAACAAAGCTACTGCTGATGCAGATGCTATAGCTAATGGAATCACTGCTGGTGAAGCTGCTGCAATCGTTGTAACTGTAACTGAAGTTGCTACTACTGTTACTGCTGCTGCAGCTGCTGCAGTTGTTGCAAACCCACTTTACCAAGCATTAACTACTGAAACAGATGCTCTTGTTGGTACTGCTGGTAATGATGTATTTGCTGCTACAAGTGCTACTTTAGCTGCTGCAGATAGAGTTACAGATATCTCTACAGTTGACGCTGATGTACTTAATATTTCTTTAACTGCTAACCCAGTTGAAATGGATGTTACAAATGTTGAAACAATTAACCTTGACTGGAATGCTTATGGTACATCAACAATTAATTTAGATAGTGTTTCAGGTGCTACTGTAACATTAAGCTCTGATCAAATTGGTTACCTAGGAAGTTCAGACTTTACAAATGTTGGTTCTAACAGTATCACTTTAGGTGCTGGAATTGTTAATGATGTTTCAGCAGCTGCAATGGAAGATGCTACTTTAACTAATACTTTAGCTGATACTTTAACTTTAACTGCTGCTGATGGTTCAATCGACATTATTGGTGGTGCTGCGACTTCTATTACTACTGGTGGTGGTGATGATATCGTTATCTCTGGTGCTACTGGACTAACTACTTTAGTTATGAGTGGAGCTACAACAAGAACTATAGATGCTGTATTATCAAATGACACAACTGCTACTTTTGCTGATGTAAGTACTACTGAAATGACTTTTGCTGCAACTGAAGCTGTTACTTTATCTATAGCTGCTGATGCTGTTGATGTTCTTGATTATGCTGAGATTATTACTCTTGCAGATTCTAATGTAAGTCTTAGCTTTGATACTATCGCTAACTTAGCTGCTGTTGAAGTTGTAAATGGTGGAGCTATTAATGTTGTAGCTAGTGTAGGTGCTAATGCTGATCTTTCTAACCTTACTAGTACATCAATTACACTTGAAGCTGCTACAACATCTACATTAACAACTGTTACTGGTGCAAATTTTGTTTTAGAAGCTGCTGTTACTGCATTAACTTTCTCAACATTAGCAGCAAATGAAACTACTGCTGATACTATTACTATTACTACTGAAAGTAATCAAGGACAATTAATTACTCAAGATGGTACAGTTGACTTTGAAACAACAACTATTATTGCTAATGGTGATGTTGTTGCTGATACTCTTACTGATGGTGTTGTTACTACTATCAATTATGATGTTACTGTTGATTTAATAGATGCTGGTGCTCATTCAGTTGTTCTTCAATCTGCTGTTAATGATGTTGATGTTACAGATCTAACTGCTTCTGAAGTTAATGCTTCTGCTGTTATGGATGATTTCAAAATGGTTCAAACTGCTGGTGGTGTAGCTATGATGGTTGTTGGTGGTCAAGGTACTAATGATGTAACTTTTACTGCTACAACAACAAACTCAACTTTCGTTGGTAGTACAACTACAGATACTGATGATGATATAACTTTTGTTAATACAGATGGTGAAGCTGTTGCTGTACTAGCTGGTGGAGACAATACTGTTACTTCAACAGGTGTACTTTCAACTACTGGTTCTTTAACTGTTCTTGCTGATGCTGGTGATGATACTGTAACAGTAACTAATGCTCTCGCTAGTACACTTGCTGCAGAAATTGGTGCAGGTGATAATACAGTAAGTTCTAGTATTACTACTGGTACATTAGTAGTAACTACTACTACAGGTGATGATACTGTAACTGATGCTGTTACTACTGGTTCTTCTACTTTAAACTTAGGTGCTGGTGATAATACTGTTACTGCTGCTTTAACTGAAGGTACTTTAGTTGTTACTGGTACTACAGGTATCGATACTGTTACTGTTGATGCTTTAACTACTGGTTCGGCTACTTTAAATCTTGGTGATGGTAACAATGTTGTAACTACTGATGTTAGTGGTGGTGTTGTAGAATTACTTAGCATAACTACTGGTGCTGGTGATGACCTTGTAACAATTGCTGGTGTTATTGCTGTAGATGATACAGTTACTTTAGCATTAGGTGAAGGTACTAATACATTATCAATTGATGCTGATATTTCTGCTGCTTCTACAACACTTATGACAATTTCTGGTTTAGATATTATTCAAGATGCTGCTGGTAGTACAGGTGTTGTTGCTGGTAATTTATTAGATGGTCAGTCTTATGAAATTAAAGGTGATGGTGATATTGCTGATCTTTTAGGTGTAACTATGCTTACAACTGAACTTTCTTTAGATGCTTCTAATATTGTTATCAATGATACATTATCTACAGGTATTGGTGGATTAGATATTACTGGTGTTGCTGGTGAAGACAATGTAATTATTGGTTCTGCTGGTAGAGATTCTATTGCTGCTGGTACTGGTACTAATACTATTACTGGTGGTTTAGGAGTTGATGCAATTACTCTTTCAACGGGTACTGATACAGTAGTTATTGCTACTGCAGATACTGGTGCAACAGTTGCTACTGCTGATAATATTACTGGTTTTGTAACAGGAACTAGTAAATTATCATTAGGTGTGGCTGGTACTACAGCTAACTATGCAACTGCAACTAGTGATGCTACTGAAGCTGCTGCTTTAATTGCAGCTAATACAGCTTTTGATGGTACTGTTCAATATTTCTATTCTTCAGCAGTTGTTGCTGACTTGGGTGGTGGAGCAAATTTAGATAGTTTACTATATATAGATGCTGATCTTGATGGTACTGCTGATGATGTAGTTTACATGGTTGGTGTTGTTGCTGGTGATCTTGTTGCTACTGATATCATTGCTTAATTCTAATTAAGCAATTTATTCGTTATTCGTTCCCACGCTCTGCGTGGTAATGCATACTAAAGTTTATTAAACTTTTAGCCTCACTTCCTCTTCGGAGTTAGTGGGGCTTTTTTTTTGTCTTCAAAAAAAGGGTGTCAGGCACTCATTTATGCTTTTTCTTAATTTTTTCTTACTTCACTATTTTTATTTTTTTCTACTTGAAAAAAAAGGTGTCAGGCACCATTATGTGCTTTTTCTTAATTTTTTCTTACTTCGCTATTTTATTTTTTTCTACTTGTGGAAAAAAATCAGCCACAATAGAATCACCAAGTTCCAGCCACAATAGAATCACCAAGTTCCAGCCACAATAGAATCACCAAGTTCCAGCCACAATAGA
>Ga0114922_10005119_pt1 | contig 12125 bp, 11 predicted proteins | sample AartaG_FD_100975 | JGI IMG/M metagenome (GOLD analysis project Ga0114922, IMG submission 100975) | Deep subsurface microbial communities from Aarhus Bay to uncover new lineages of life (NeLLi) - Aarhus_00045 metaG | ecosystem: Environmental > Aquatic > Marine > Oceanic > Sediment | place...
CACCGCCCTTTTCCACATAGCTGGTCAGCATGATAACCGGGATTTTTTTCAGTCCGGCATCCTTTTTCAACTGCTCCGCGGTGGAAAACCCGTCCTTCACCGGCATGATAACATCAAGGATAATCAGGTCCGGGCTTTCCTCCCTCGCCTTCCTCAGTCCATCATCGCCGTCGTATGATACGATTACCTCATAGGGTTTGCTTTCCAGGACTATCCTGGTCGCCTCAACGAAATCAGGGTCGTCATCGATGAGAAGTACTTTCGGTATCTTGGTCATGGTTGCGCCCTTTCCACAGAAATTCGATTGCTAGGCCTTTTTCTTTTTGCTCACCAGCTGCTCCACGCGCTCCAGAAGGACCTCTGGATTGATGGGCTTCTCCACGTAGTCATCGACATTGAACTCAAGCGCCGTTTCCAGTTCATAGCGTCTTCGACTGGCTTCCTCACGTACCGAACTCAGAATCAGGATGGGGATGTGCCGATATTTCGACCACCTTCCGTCTTCCAGCTCCTTCAACACGGCAAAGCCGTCCATCTTGGGCATGAGAAGGTCTATAATCATCAGGTCCGGCTCTTCCGCCCGCAGTGCTGCCAGGCATTCGATACCATCACAGGCTGTCACCGTCTCATAGCCCTTCGTTTCCAGAAGCATGGTGACGACATCGCGAATGTCAGGGTCATCATCGACGAGCAGTATTTTATACGCCATTTCTGACCTCCTTAAAATTATAGCACGGGCTTTTTACCCATTGCCAACTTCCAATTTACGTTTTATGGCCTTTGGCCTGCTCCTTTTGGCTCTGTTTCTTCCCGGCAATAACCAGGCTCTTCGGCAGCGTCAAGGTGAACTTGCTTCCCCGGCCTTTCTTATCCTCCGGGTTAGGGCTTTCGGCCCATATTTTACCGCCATGTGCCTCGACCACCCTACTGACAATGGACAACCCCAGCCCGGTGCCGGCCTTTTCCCGGTCGCTGCCGCGATAAAAATCATCGAAAATCTTGGGCATGTCTTCGGTGCTGATGCCAGTGCCTGTGTCCATGACCTCAGCGCAAATATCGCCTTTCTGCTCGGTAATCCTTAGCAGGATATCACCATCTTCGGGAGTGAACTTGATGGCGTTGACGAGCAGGTTGGTGATTGCCTGCTTCAGGCGTACACCGGAGGCTTCGAGTTCCGGCAGGGATGCGGGCATCTTGGTACTGAGCTTTATATTCTTATCCGCGGCCAGGGCGCGTACGTTTTCCATCGAATCCTTCACCACCCGAGAGAGGGACACCTCCTCCATTTCCTGGACGATTTGCCCGCCCTCAATGCGGGAGATGTCCAGCAGGTCACTGATTAACTCCAGTTGCTCGGTTATCCGTGTGCTGCTTCTGCCCAGCATCTGCCTTTGCTTATCGGTCAGCTCACCGGAAAAGCCGCCGAGCATGAGCTGGATATAGCTCTGCACGGCAGACAGAGGGGCTTTGAGGTCGTGCGACGCTATCGCTAGAAAGCGGAGCAGGTGCTGCCTGCCTTCCTCCAGCTTGGTCACCTCCTGACTCGCCTCTGCCAGCTCCCGCGTCTTTTCCGTCAGCCCCTTCTGCTGCAGGGAGACCACCTCACGCTGCCTTTTCCGCAGCTCTCCGGATACGCTGGTAACCATGTATGCGGAAGCATACAGGCAGGTAGACAGCGCGATGAGCACACCTACGATATAAGAGCCCTGCTGGTGAAGGTTAGCCGCCACAAAGCCTTCCAGATGAACGTGGGGGATTACCTCATAGTATTCCAGCCCGACCAGCAGCAGCACCAAAAAGATGGCCCAGGTAGCAACCAGGTAGGCGACGCGGTAATGCAGCAGTATACCGGCGAGAATCACGTGGAAGACAAAATAAAAAATAAAGAGATTTTCAATGCCGCCAGTATAGTGCAGAAGCACCGTGAGCACTGCCAGGTCTACGATGATATGTATGTTACCGGTTGCCCTGGCCCTCTCAATCAATGGAGAGGTGACCTTCGGTATGATGAGCAGGCGGCGAAGAGGCACGGCGAATACTGCCGGCAGTGAACCGCGGTCTTCAACATCCAGGTTCTTTGCCTGGTAGAGAAAGAAAAAATTGTAGAGGGTCACAACGACACATATAATGTAGATAGGCACGAGGGAAAACTGGATGTGAAATACCTGAGTGGCAACCAGGCTGGCAATGAGAACGCCGGCAATCGCCAGCCATCTCATCTTGACGAAGACGCCAATTCTCACCACCAGGGCTGATTCCTCTGGGGTAAGCCCGGGGTTCGCTCCTTCTCTGGGTGCGATACGACCACCTGATTCAGTGGCCATCATATACCTCCAAGCCTATTCTATACTGCCGAACTTAGAGCGGCAAGGTTGGCCAACGTCTGGCTGATAACCAGTATCGTCTTTACCTTATATAAATTGTTAAATATTATGAGAGTCCGGCAGCATCAAGCACTTCCGGGACTTTTCTTTCCCAGCCAATGGCCATAATGTGTACGCCCTGACACATCGATTTCATCTCTTTGATGAGACGGGCAGCAATCTCAATGCTTTTTTTCGCCCGGTCCTCGGCTCCGTCCATCTCCTCAATCAGGTTATCCGGTACATGCACACCGGCCACGTTCTTATTCATAAACCGTGCCATACCGGCGGATTTTAGCAGCACGATTCCTACCATCACCGGCACTTCCAGATAAGCGGTTGCTTTCATAAATTCCTCGAACTTCTTCGGCTCGTATACCGCCTGTGTCTGGATGAACTGCGCACCGGCTTTCACTTTTTTCTCCAGCTTGATGATTTGCGGCTCGACCGGTTCTGAGGCCGGGGAAACCACCGCCCCCAGGCAGAACTTGGGAGAACCCTCCAACTCTTTACCCGCCAGGTCTTTCCCCTGCTCCAGTTCTTTCGCCGCCTGAAGCAGAGACACCGAATCAAGGTCGAAGACAGGCTTGGCCTGAGGATGGTCACCGAGAGACACGTGGTCGCCGGTCAGGCAGAGCACATTTTCAATGCCCAGAACATGGGCACTGAGCAGGTCAGATTGCAGAGCGATGCGATTTCGGTCCCGACAGGTTATCTGAAAGACTGGTTCCAGGCCTTTCTGTTTAAGAATGCAGCAGGTGGCCAGGGAGCCCAGCCTCATCGCCGAACTCTGCTGGTCAGTGGCGTTAATGGCGTCCACTTTATCGCGCAGCATCTCGGCTGTTTCCAACATCTCCTGAATTTCAATGCCTTTGGGCGGGCCAACCTCTGCGGTTGCCACAAATTTGCCCTTTTTTACCATATCAACAATGCTCATTTCCTGATGAGGCCTCCGTCCGTTCGTTGTTTATCGATATATATAATCATTTACTACCTCGGCGTGATACCATTGGATTCACACCGCCAGTTTCGCATTGGCCATAGGTTGCGTCACATTACAATCAAAGTTATTATTGATGGAAAACCATTCTCACTGCGCAGGAAAGCAAAAATGATAATGTTCCGATAATCGTCTGACCGCAGAAAGCAATTGGCGTAGAACCATTAGATATTAAGATACAAATAGCAAGCACAAATGTCAAGAGCGATGGACCTGGCCATATTGCCAGGTCAGGGAATTGCGATTGTACGGCGATATCAGTTGACCTTCCCTGGTCATTACAATTAAAATTGATTTTGAAAGAGGCGGAGGAAACGACCGTGAGTGCCATTGAAGCCCTGAAACGATGCGAGATATTTATCGGGCTGGACAATGACGACCTGCAGAAAATCGTTGACCTGCCATCCTGCCAGGAGAGGACATACCAGCCCCAGGAGGTCATTTTTTCCGCCGGCCAGGCCGCCGAGCACCTTTACGCCCTCGTTGAGGGCAAAATTGACCTGGTAACCGGGTTACCCACATCATCGGCCAAATCACTTAGCCCAACGCTGATAACAATCATCGGCAAGGGCAGCATTTTTGGCTGGTCAGCCCTCGTGTCACCGCACATTTTCAGCCTCACGGCGATTGCCAAAGCATCGGTGCAGGTCCTGACCATCGGTGGCAGCGATATTCGAAACCTGTTCGAACTCCACCCACATATCGGTTATGAAGTAACCCGGAGCCTGCTTCAGGTCATCGCTTCCAGGTTTCGGACCATAGAGCAACTATTAGTAACCGGCAAGCGTTCAATTCTTTTTGAAGTGCCAAAGTGGACCGGCCGTTGAGTAGGCCAAAGTAATATTAAGGACGTGTTATGGCACAGAGCAACGTTAAGGTAATCGCCTGGGAACCGTTGCAGGAGTTCACCAAAGAAGTACTGCTAAAGGTAGGCATGCCACCGAATGATGCCGCCACTGAGGCTGAGGTTATTGTCTGGGCCAACCGGCGCGGGGTGGACTCCCACGGCGTGCAGCTTTTACCCTGGTACGTTGAAGCCGTAGACATCGGCCATATGAAAGTGAAGCCAGATATAAAGGTTGTCAAGGAGACCCCGGTAGCGCTCTCTATTGAAGCCGACCATGCCTTCGGCGCGGTGGTTACCACCTTCGCCATGAAAAAAGCTATGGCAAAAGCAAAGGAAATAGGTATCGGTTGGGCGTTTATCCGCAGGACAAACCACCAGGGCGCCATGGGATACTATCCGCTGATGGCGGCGGAGAACGACATGGCCGGCATCACCTGGGTCTGTGGCAACACCAGTATGCCGCCCTTTGGCTCCAAATTTCCCGGCTTAGCCAATAACCCCATAGCCATCTCGGTGCCCTCAAAGCGCCACCGCCCCCTGGTACTGGACATGGCAACGAGCATCATTGCTGGCGCTAAACTCATGGTGTTTAAAGATAAAGGGCTTTCCATTCCGGAAGGCTGGGCGCTGGACGAGGAAGGTAATCCCACCACCGACCCCTGGAAGGCCAGGCTTCTGCTACCTGTCGGCGGCCCGAAAGGCTCCGGCCTGTCACTCATGCTGGAGTGTCTGGGCAGCGTTATCGTGGATTTCCCCAAGGTCGAGCCGGTTGTCCTCGGTAAACAGCCACCGTTTGGCATGGGCACCATGATAGGTAATCCCGACCGCATCCGCCAGCACATCCAGAACAGCGTGGTTGTCGCCATCGATATCGGCACCTTCACCGAATTGGAAAAATACAAAGAGCACATTGATAACATGATTGACGGCATCAAGTCGCTGCCCAAAGCCGAAGGGTTCGATGAAATATTTGTCCCCGGCGAGCCGGAGTGGCGAATCTGGGATGAGCGTACCAAGAATGGTATCCCTCTTCCGGAGAAGACCGCCGATAACCTGAGCAAACTCGGTGAACGTCTCGGCGTCAAGCTGCCATTAACTTGAAAAGCAACCGCGGAGCGAATACACTGGTATGGGCCGGGGCAGCATATGAATTACAATCAAGATTGAAGAAAATAAGGAGGTATATATGGCACTGAACGTTACACTCAACTTCAAAAAGGAACTGCAAAAAGGGAAAATTGTCTTCGGGCAGACCATCGGGCCGAGGAATGACCCGGAGAAAACGGTGCAGGCACTTAAGGACTACGGCTACGATTTCATCATGATGGAGACCGAGCACAGCCTGGTAAATAAAGAAACGATATTTGAGTATATTCGCGTTTCTCGTGAGCTGGAGATGCCAATTCTGATGAGGCCCGAGGATAAAGACGGCCACTTCCGGTGCTACATGGATGCCGGCATCAACGGGATGATGCTGCCCTGTGTCAACACCGTAGAGGAAGCAATATTTGCCATCGACCAGTGTTACTTCTCGCCTATCGGACATCGCGGCGCGGGAATCGGCATGAGCCCGTATTTGATGGATTCTCAGAACGTGGCGGATATGCCACTCTCGGACATCTGTGGATACGTGAACGATAACGTCGTGCTCTTTCCAATGACAGAAAGCAAGGAGGGCGTCAGCAACCTGCACCGCATACTGGCTCTTGAGGGCGTTACCGGCACTATCATCGGCACCAACGACCTGGTGCTGGATATTTATGGCACGCCACCGAAGCTGTCGCGTCCCGAGACGGTAATCTCGCAGATAGTAGAGGACAAGCTGCGGGAGATTGGCCATACCTGCAAAAAGATGGGCAAGGTAGGAGGCATCGGTGGTTTTGCCCCGAAGGGGCTGGCCAAATGGGCCAAGGAAGGCTACCAGCTCTTTATGCTGGGCTACGTTATAGACAATAACTACGAAAAACTGAAACCAGCCATTGACGAAATAAAGTCGCTTCTCGGCTCCAGCTAGAAAAGAAGGGGCAAGGGTTTTCCCGTCACGTAATGGGTTGCCCTTGCCTCTCTTGTTTCCTGGCGACAAAAAATCTACAGACGCAGGACGCGCTTGGCGTTTCCTGCCACTATCATTTGCTTCTCCTCATCGGTCAGGGGTAAGCGCAATATCTGCTCCAGCTGCGGTTCTGGTGCGAGCGCTGGGAAATCGGTGCCGAAAAATATCCGCTCAATACCGATTTTATGAAAGATTCTGGGTACGTCTGCTTCCGCCAGTCCCCGGTGCGGGCTGTAAGGCAGGCGGTCCGGCGCGCAGAAGCCCTGGGAGGTTCAAAGTAGATATTGGGATATTTCTGCGCCAGTTCCACCCTCTCGTCCCACCAGGCCGAGCCGAGGTGAGCAAGGATGATAGTCAGCTTGGGAAAGGTCTCCGCCGCTTTAGCCCAGTTCTTGGGTTCAGCATAATCGACGACTCCCTGCTGCCCCACCATTACCACCGGAGAAGGAAATTCTGACAGGATATGCGGCGTTGGCCACGCTCCTGAGTCAGCCAGCACCGGAAGCCCCATCTCCTGGCATTTCTCATAGGCAGGGAACATCACCTCATCGTCAGGGAAAAAAGAGAACATGCCGGGATGGAGCTTGATACCCTTTGCCCCCTGGCTTGCCCTCAGTTCCACTTCCTTGATCATGCCTTCGGCGCCACCCAGTTCCGGTGAAATACAGCTGAAGGGCAGTAATTGAGGGAAACGCTTGCCCACTTCGCAGCCCCATTCGTTGATTTCACGCATCTTGGGAGCCACCTGCTCGCCTATCTTCTTCTCCGCCTCCCGTCGTTCTTTTTCCGGCAGCGAACCGAGCTTCGCTTTCTCAACAAGCGGGGCGCGGTACTGGCGCCCAATCAGGGTCAGGAAGGCCATCTTGGAGATGCCCTGCCTCTCCATATATTCGACGGCTCTCTCCGGTGTACCGTAGCGGTCACACTCCCTGCGCCCGGCAAACAGCCAGTAATTTCTTTCCTCCTCCGGAGTCCTAGCCAGATGAGCGTGGGCATCAATGATTTCAAATGCGGCCATATGTTCCTCCTTACCGAGTTAATTATGAATGTCTTCGGATACTTTAGGCAGTCAGGGATATTTTGTCAAGAATTCTCTCTGCTTGCCCAACTCAAAGAAAATGAGACCTTATCCGGCAGATATCTATGGTATTGTCAGACAGGATGATTTGTTATAATATATCTGTTATTATATTTATCATCTCTGCATAATCAAGCCGAACTGAAGTCGACTAAGCAGGAAGGAGAAAGAAAATGTCCCGTGAACAATTGCTGGCCGAAGTCACCAAGAAATACGAAGACACCTACCGTAAAAGAACCCGGAAATCCGAAGAAATACTGGAAAAAGCGCATCGCTATATGCCGGGTGGTGATACCCGCACCTCAATCTGGTTTGAACCTTACCCCTTCTGGATAGACAAAGCCGAAGGCTGCCACTTTAATGACGTTGACGGGAACGAGTACATCGACTTCCACAACTGCTACACCACGATGATTCTGGGACACGCCAACCCCAAGGTAGTGGCGGCCGTGCGGGAACAGGCGGCAAAAGGGACCGCACTGGGAGCACTTATTCCCGCCGTGGTGCGCTGGTCTGAACTCGTCTGCAACATGGTCGACTCCGTAGACAAAATAAGATTTGGAAACTCGGGGACGGAAGCGGTAATGATGGGCATACGTCTGGCCAGAGGCCTTACCGGCAAGGACATGCTCCTGAAAACAGACGGTTGCTACCATGGGAGTTATGACCCCGTGGTCTTCCCCTCCGACGCTGCCGGCCTATCGAAAGGCAATCAGGCCGAGTCCATCGTCGTCCCCTACAATGACAAGGAGGCCGCAGGGAAAGCCATCGCGGAAAACAAAGACAAGCTGGCAGCGGTCATCGTTGAGGGAGCGATGGGTGCAGCCGGCATGATACCGCCCCGCGACGGCTACCTTGAGTTCCTGCGCAAGGTCACCCAGGAAAACGGAATACTGTTTATCCTCGATGAAGTAATCAGCCTGAGGCTCGCCTGGGGAGGCGTGCAGAGCATTTATAAAATCAAGCCTGACCTTACCACCATGGCCAAAATCATCGGCGGCGGCTACCCGGTCGGTGCCATCGGCGGGCGTGAGGACCTGATGCAGATGTTCTCCCCCGATATAAGAAAGGTTTACCATGCCGGAACGTTGAACGCCAACCCGATGACCGCCACCGCCGGCGTCGCTACTATGGAGCAGCTCAACGCTGAAGTCGTCGACTATATCAACAAACTGGGCGAATCTTTTGCCGAAGGCGTCCGGGCCGTTTTCAAACGGCTGAACATCAAGGGACTGGTGACCGGACTGGGTTCGCTGCAAAACATCCACTTCCACGACCAGCCAGTAATAAACGGTAAAACAGCCAGGGAAGCAAATAAAGACCTGCTGCACCTGTACTACCTGGCTATGCTGGAAAGAGGTTGCTTCTCGGCGTCGAGAGGGCTTTATGTTATGTCAACCCCCATGACCCAGAAGGAAATCGACACTGCGGTCAAGGCGGTTGACGACGTGATGACCGAACTCAAGCCAACAATTGAAGAGCTATGGCCCGAGCTTATCGGAGCAGCGCCCGAAGTGTAACCGAAATCAAGTCACCGTTTATATCAGAGGCGAATACTTAGCGGCCATTGGTAGTGCCTTGCCAAAGGCAGCTGCGGCATGCAATGCGGTGGCTTGATCACCCATTCCGTCAACTATGCGGAGGCCAACTGGCAACTTTTCTTTTGAGAGTGGCCGGAAAGTACTGGGAAAAAAGTTTCTCATGCCTATTGTCACAGTTATTGACAAAAAGGCATATTAAGTGCTACACTGTCACATATTGCACAAAGTGAAACCTTCTATCAGATGAGTGGCCAGTATGGACGGACTTTCAGAAAAACTGAAGGAACTGCGCAAAAAGAAGGGCTGGACGCAGGAGGATATGTCACGGGAGATGCACGTCAGCCTTTCCACCGTGCAGCGCTGGGAGAAAAAGGGCGGCGTGCCAACCAGACTGGCACGCCGCGAGCTTCAGAGGCTATTCCGCAGGGAAGGCATAGCCCTCAATCCATAAGGTCCAACCGCGTTTCTGGCTACTGCCTGCTTATAATCCGGCCGGTAATTTAACGCCAGACTTTTCCGAAACGGCCCTCAGGTTGCGGATGGTTCCCTCAGGCAGCGGAATCCCATTTTTAGAACGTTCGGTAAAACTTCTTTCCTCCGGCTCGCCGGGGACAAATATCTCGTTGAAACCATCCGCCTTGGGCAGCGCTTTTATACCATCGATAAGGTTATCTATATGCTCCTTGTAGCTCTCCAGATCGGTAAAAGTGCTGATGTCTATGGCCGCAACCGTGCTGTTCTGGAGGTGTTTGGGGACATAGTTCAAACGCTCACCGACAGCCTGCTCTTTCTTGCCTTCGGTTGACGGCCCGACTTCGCGCCCGAATAAAACCGGCTCCACCACCGGGTTTCCCGACATGACGCTGGCAAGGCACTCAAACATCATCGCCAGGCCGGAGCCTTTAGGCCCGCCAAAGGGCAGCAGCGCACCGACATTTTTGGGGTCGGTGGTCGGGTTACCTTCCTTGTCCAGCGCCCAGCCCTCGGGGATAGGCATATTTTTGTCCACGGCAAGCCACAGCTTCCCGCCCGCGACCACGCTGGTGGCCATGTCCAAGTTGAGCGGGCGATGCCGTTTTGCCGGCACGGAAATAGCAATCGGGCTGTTGTGCACACCGGGAACTTTGGCACCGAAGGGCGCCATGTTCGGCGGGTTGCTGACGAAGACAATCCCCGCCATTCCCCTCTCCGCCATCATCTGGGAGTAATATCCCAGGGCACCCTGATGGGTCAGGTTGCGTATCAGCGCCCAGCCAATGCCCATCTTCTTTGCCTTTTCCACCACCATATTCACCACCTTGATGGTAACCACCGGGCCGAGGGCACGGTCGGCATCCACCAGCACCGTGGCTGGCGTCTCTTTAATAACCTGAATATTGGGCTTTGGGTTCATCACGCCCTTTTCGATGTTGTCCAGGTACCAGGGAATACGCAGCACGCCGTGAGAGTCGACGGCACGCAGGTTGGCCCATATCAGTGCCCCGGCTTCAGCTTCAGCATCTTCGGGCGGCATGCCTGCCCGCGTAAATACTTCCTTGGTAAATTCCTTTAATGGTTCCCAGGCCACCACCTTCATTTCACTCTCTGCCATAATACCTCCTTATATCCTTATAAAATCCGGCAAGTCGCAACTGATTGTATGGCGCTGCCCTGTGCAAAGTCAAACCAGAGAATCCGATTGAAAGAGGCAAACCAGCTTGTCATCAGCAACGTTTACTATTAAAATAATGATGTCTGATTTGCCCCTGTAGCTCAGAGGATAGAGCAGTGGTTTCCTAAACCACGTGCCCGGGTTCGAGTCCCGGCAGGGGTGCCATTTTTTTGAAGCTAAATAATCCCTCTAAGCTATTAGTGCTAAGAGGGTTTCTCAATTATGCTAATCTTTTGCTAATCCTCTAATTCCAATCAAATACTTAATTTATTATTCTCATGTGAGGGAGTATAATCTTCTCGAGTCGTAGTAGATGGGACGATCGGAGGCGAAGGAATGGATGAGCAATTAGAGTTAGCAGAAAGGATTAAAGTATCTATTAAAATTGGTGAAAGTCATTTTAGGGAATTTAAGAGCGCTTTAGAACAGGGGCCGGAAGGCGAAAACCCTCGTGCTGTTAGAAAGATATCAAAGGATATAGCGGAAACACTCGTAGCATTCGCAAATGCGGATGGTGGAGAACTATTCGTCGGCATTGAAGATGATGGTAGGACATCGGGTGTACCCCATAATGATGAGCATATTGAAAAAATGCTAAAAGCGCCTTTCACTAATATACATTCAGAAACTCCTTTACCAACACCTAGAGTACTGAAAATACCAATCGGTGGAAAAGGTAAGGCAGCTGGAAGGAATATATTATATTTTACTGTTCCCAAAGGTACGGAATATGTTTATTTAACGAGTGATGGTAGATGTCTGCAGCGTCATGATAGGGAGACAAGACCTGTACCGGCAGAAAGAATACAGTATGACAGACAAGAGAGATTATCACGTGAATATGACAGGTCGTTTATTGATGGAGCAGACATAGGACAATTGGATCCTGAATTACTCAATAGAGTAACTCAAAAAATTAATCCATCTTTGTCACCAGAAAAAATGCTGCAATTCCTTGACCTTGCTGAATGGCAACCATTGGGTTTATCTATGAGGAGAGCAGCTTTATTGTTATTCGCAAAGGATATTAATAGATGGCATCCACGTTCTCAGGTGAGAGTTGTAAAAATAGCTGGTAACGAAATAGGAGTTGGAAAGGAATTCAATGTAATTAGAGACGACGTAGTATCGGATAATATAATTAATATTTTAGCGAGGACCTGGGATGTTATAAGGCCTCATCTAGCAATTACCAGATTGGGTACACATGCAGTTTTCCAAGAAACCCTAATATATCCAGAAGAAGCTTGCATGGAGGCGTTAATAAACGCTCTAGCACATCGTGATTATTCTATATGAAGGGCGTGGAATAGAAATATACATATATGATAATAGGATGGAAATTGTAAGTCCAGGGGGATTATTATCCACAATAACTATTGATGAAATATTAAGACTTAATAAAGCTCATCAATCAAGAAATGCTTATGTAACAAGAGTGTTAAGAGAAATGGGTTATATGAGAGAGCTTGGGGAAGGAATTCCTCGAATATATGCATTGATGGATGAACGTGATATTGCTACTCCAAATATTGAAGCAAATGTCGAGTCTTTTCGAATGGCTTTATATCATCGCTCGGTATTCTCACCTA
>Ga0114922_10005120_pt1 | contig 12125 bp, 9 predicted proteins | sample AartaG_FD_100975 | JGI IMG/M metagenome (GOLD analysis project Ga0114922, IMG submission 100975) | Deep subsurface microbial communities from Aarhus Bay to uncover new lineages of life (NeLLi) - Aarhus_00045 metaG | ecosystem: Environmental > Aquatic > Marine > Oceanic > Sediment | place: Aarhus...
CCTGGGAGAGAGAGGGAAACGAAAGGCTGTCGCGGTATTCGGATCCTTAAATCTTCTTTTCCATATCCTGTTCACAATTTTTCTCTTGCTTCATATTTTATCTATCATTAGCAATGATATTCTCATTATCTTTTTCTCTACCTTTTGGTTAACGATTTATGCAATGCCTGTCCTTTATCTCAAACGGTTTATGGAAATGTATCACGGTACCCTGGAGATAACACAGGGAAAAGTAGTTTCCCTTGGAAAAATCTATAAAAAATATAAAATTTCAAAACGTGAGCAGGAGGTTATTCTTTTAATCTGTGAAGGAAAAACCAATAAAGAGATTGAAGACGAGCTCTTTATTTCCCTTCAAACTGTAAAAGACCATATCTATCGTATCTATCAAAAAACCGGTGTCAAAAACAGGGTACAGTTAACCAATCTCTTTCGACACGCTTCAAAAAACAGCCGCCAAGACACCAGGGCACCAGGTTTTTAAAAAATAAAGTTTTTTGGTGTCTCTTTATGTTTTTGTGCCCTTGTGGCTTCAATTTTTCCGGTGGATTTTTTGAAGATAACATAGTATAAAGAGCTTTTATTGGAGAAAAAAAATGAAACTTAAAGGGTCAAAAAAAATTACCCGCCAGGTAATCTTTTGCCTGGTTTTGTTTATGTTTTTTATATCTCCTTTATTTTTGACCGGAAGCGAGCTGGGAAACAAAAATCTAAAGGGTATTCAATTTGTCATCATTGCTGCTGAATTTAATGGTGTTTTGTTTGAAGAGGGCTACGTGGATCGAGATGAAGAAGAAATAAAAGAGTTTAACCTGGAGAAAGCAGCAGCAAAGTTAAAAAAGGAGGGCATTCCTATCACTGAAAAGAATATCCGGGAGATATATAATCAAATGGGATCCATGATTCAAAAAACAGATTTGCAAATACTGAAAGCAAAAAAATATTCCAAAGAGGGTACCACTATTATTCCTACTCTTACTGTAAAGGTTGATACCATGGCAGTTGCAAAGAATTTGTATTTTACTGTGATTCACTTAACGTTGTCCAAGTGGGTGTCCAATTGGTCCGGCACCAAACGCATCCACGCCCCGGTTTACACATGGTCTGAAAAAAAGATGGCGGCTGCCGGGTCCAAAGGATTGATGAAAACCATTAAAACAGCGGTTAGTGAATTAACGAAGGAGTTCATAAACGAATTAAAGCAAGCCAACATTGGGAAAAAAACTAAGAAATAGAAGCTGCTACGCGGCTAACCCCCGGATACCGGCGGCTGAAGCGTTATGGATTGACCTTCCCCGGGGATGTAGTCCAACCCTTTAACCTTACCTTCAGTGTAAACAAAAGCCACAAATGCAGGATTTATTCCCAGATCGATTAATATTTCTTTTATACTTTTCCCTGCTTCCGTTTCCACACGGCGGGTGTAATAATCGACATCAGGTTTCAACCTGGGCCTTAACCCGCCCCCGGCTTTAAAGTATATATCCATAACTATTCCTCTCTTTTCTATTCATTATAATACCTGAAAAAGCTTGCAAAAAAAATATAAGTTTTTACTTTTATCAGCCGGCAGCATGGCATCTTGGGTTGCGGGTGCCACCCGCTAGAAAGCCTTGGGCTTATATTTTTCACCTCGAACAGGAGGAATGCCTCCAGGGATAGGCTCACCCAGGAAACCGATCTTCTCCAGGTTGTCGGCAGCAAAGCTAAGCCCTAAGTCCTTAAGAATTTCACGCGTTGGGTTCCCGTTCCTGTCCCATCCACGCGCTGCATAATAGTCGTCCAGCATCTGTTCAACCTGCTCCTTGGTAATAACTTTTCCCTTTCCAGGGCCGCTGGGGATCTTGTCTTCCCAGCAGCGAGCAGGGGGATAATCGAATGTACGGCCATTATCTTTATTCCGTTCGATATAAAAACAGCGGGTCAGGTTCCAGATCATCTCGGATGTACGCAGAGCCTCATCCACTGTAATTTCCCATCCGGTTATATGATTGAGGGATTCGACAATCTCCTCTGGTGTGATGTCCAGTTCGCCCCAGAATAATCGGCAAATGCACCAGGTATCGAACAGAGGACGGATGTGTTGTAGGTAGACGACAATTTTTGCCCTGCCTTCCACCGATTCCCTACCCTCTGCCATATCGACGGTGATGGTCCAGGAGCGGTTATGATGGGCCCCGATGTCAGCCGTCATATAAGATAGAAGCATCCCGGGTGCCCATCGGCCATCATACCCGGACATCTCCTGTCCTTTCACCTGCATGGCGAATTTTTCGCTGCCCTGGCCAATCTTTTTGGCTGCCTGTTTGGTACCGTTAGCAAACCAGTCGCCGATTCCGCGTCTATGCGCCACCATATCAAGGAAGTGTTCCACGTCATCCAACGAACCCCATTTAAGCGTGTGGCCTTCGAGGTCCTTTTCGCTGATAAGTCCCCGCTCGAAACACTCCATTGCAAAGCCGATAATTCCACCGCCCGACATCGAGTCCACGCCCAGGTTATCCAGCATCCAGTTTATATATGCCACATGGTTGATATCTTTCATCCCGATATTGGGTCCGCAGAGCGCCCCTGTTTCATATTCCGGACCCTCAAGGTGAACTTCCGGTTTACCTGGGATAACCGCCTTTGTATACTTCCCACAGTTCATCCAGCATCCGAAACATGCCTTATGAGTAATCAGGCACTTTTCAACCAACTGGTCACCATCGACTTTTCCGATATCCTCATAATATGTTGTTTTAAAATTATGGACCGGGATAACAGCATTGTCATTTGACCATCGGATGAAGAATGCTGTACCGTATTTCTGCCATGGCTCCATATTGGGGTGATTTTGGGTGCGAAGGATGATTTCGGAAACCTTCTTTTTCAGCGATTCGAGGTCGTGTACACCAATTGAACGATTTCCCCGCACAGCTATTGCTTTTAGTTTTTTTGAACCCATAACCGTACCCTGGCCGGTTCGACCTGCCTGACGACCGAAATCATGGGTGATACAGGAGAACAGCACACCGTTTTCTGCAGCAGGGCCGATGGTGGCGATCTGGAAGTCCTCGCCAAGGTCTTTCTTCATCTGGGCCTCGCAATCCAGTGAACCGATTCCCCAGTACCCGGATGCATCCCTTAGCTCTACTGTATCATTATCTATATAAAAATAAACAGGCTTAGGCGAAATACCGGTGAAGATGATCATGTCGTACCCTGCGAATTTGAGCTCCGGTCCGAGATGTCCTCCCATATTAGAATCACCGTGTCCATTGGTCAAAGGAGAGACCGACCCGAACGATACCTTTGAACCTGCAGGTATGTAGCAGCCGCTCATTATGCCGGCATTTAGGATGAATACATTTTCCGGTCCCAGGGGATCGGCATTACGAGGTACCTCATCATAGAGAATCTTTGCAATCACTCCTCGGCCTCCATGCCAGCGGCGGAAAAGTTCCGTATCGGTTGGCATATGCTTTATCTCACCGGTAGTGAGGTTAATTCTTAATGTCTTTCCAGCCAGTCCATTATCCATTTCATACCTCCTTTGCTGAAGCCGCAGCAGTGTTGGTTTTTTCCCATTTTACAATGGCGTCGGTGTTACATATTTCCGTGCACTTCATACAAAAATTGCAGATGATAACGTGTTTGATGTCCGGGTGTTGGAAAACAACATCCACCGGGCAAACATCGACGCACTCCCCACAGTTTGTACATTTTTCCTTATCAACGATGTATGCTCCAATCTCATTGGGACTGATGGCATTTTCCGGGCACACCTCTGCGCACTTACCGCATTGGGTACAGACAACGGGACGGTATTTACCCGGATCAGGGAACTTTGCTTCGATTCGGAGAGCCGCTTTTTTCGGATTTATCTCGTCGAAGTGCTCAATCGCACAAACCTGTTGACAAAGGCGGCAGCCGGTGCAATTGTCTTTGTTGACTCTTATCCTCATTTAAACCTCCTGATAGGTGGTAGTTGCTCAGGCACCTTATTTAGGTAAAATATTTCTTGAAAATCATTGCATATTTTATATGAAATATATTATTATTTCAATACTTGCAAAAACTTTTTTTTTGGGTTATAAAAGGTGGAGGAGTTTTTAAAGTGAATAAAGACAAAAAAGATATTGAAGCAAAGCTAAAAGAATTAGGCATTGAAAATTATACAATTTTTGATAATGGATCTGTAGATACTGATGGCACTGTAGATATAAGTTTTAAAAACCTAGAGGAAATCCCTATCCAATTTGGAATAGTCAACGGTGATTTTAACTGTTCCAACAATAAATTAGATTCATTAAAAGGCTCTCCTAAATCAGTTGGTGTTTCCTTTTTTTGCCATAAAAATCGTTTAACATCATTAGAAGGCGCACCTCAATTAGTGGGGAAAGCATTTGTTTGTAGTAATAATATTCTCACATCTTTAGAAGGGGCGCCCCAATCAGTAAATGGAAGCTTTAATTGCTCTGAAAATAACCTGGTTTCATTAAAGGGGGCCCCGGAGTCGGTAAATGGTATTTTTGATTGCTCCAATAATAGATTAACTACATTAGAAGGAATTCCAAAATATATTAAAAGAGTATTATACTGTTCCAGGAATCGTATCCCGGCTGATGTAATAATGAATTTTAAAAAAATGAGCTCATTTCTAATTATTAGCGATGAGGATGAATAAGGAAGCTGAATTTCAAGTTATAATAAGAAATTCAGCTTAAATGTTGCGGGGTTAGGGTGAAAGAAGAGTATACTCTCCTCTCACCCTCGACCTGGGCTTCTTACAAGTTCTTTCAATCTAAGTTTTGTGGGGTGACTATTCCTTACCGCTGAAAGGAGGATAATCGTCGGTGAAAAGGCCCATGTAGAGATTTATCCTCAACGCCCATCGCAATGATCCAACGTTAAAGCCATGCCAATTTTCCGGGTAGTTTCCTGTAAAAAGTACCACCCACCAGGCGAGAAACATCACAATAGAAGTCGCCAACCATCTGAAATATAGGCAAAAACCATGGGGTATTAACACGTAAAGAAACCCGAAAAATAACCGCAGAAGCACCAACCCGCGGCTCAGTTTTTCAGGATATTCAACCTCTAGTTTGACATTGTCGCCGATTCCGCTAAGTCCAAATGCAGGGTAGCCGTCAACTAAATGGGAAATGCTGGCATTGACACGGAGCTGCCAGTTCATAAATTTTACCTGGAAGTCAAACCAGCTTTTGGGGTATCTACCGGTGAAAAGCACCACCCAAAATGCCAGAAACGCCAGTATGCTGGCCCAGATGCCCACAAAAAACAGACAAAACGCATGAGGAATAAGAATGTAAAGAAAACCAAAAAATGTTCTCAGGAGTAACTGCCCCCTCGAGTAGCTATCCTGATGCTGGATCGTTAATTTCATGTAAACCTCCGTTTATTTTTTTTAACATGATGCAACTATAGAATATAAAAAAAAAAAAGTCAAGACATCTTTCAAAATTTTATTTCCTAATTTAGTTTAAATTGTTTCCATTTTTCTGCAAATGCATGGAGTCTTTGGTCCACCAGGTGGTTAATCGTGCCTTCCGGGTAGGTACCGTCATGTAACCTGCTACCAGACTCTACGCCGGTGAGTATTTCAATGCCCTGGTCGATGTTTTTTACGGAGTATATGTGGAATTTGCCTTTTTTTACCGCTTTTACAACTTCTTCTTTTAGCATAAGGTCTTTCTCATTCTGAAGGGGGATCATTACACCCTGGGAACCGGTTAATCCTTTGACGCGGCAGACTTCGAAAAAACCCTCGATTTTCTGGTTCACACCGCCGATCGGCTGGATTTCCCCTTTTTGATTTACAGAGCCGGTGACTGCGATATCTTGACGCAGAGGAATCCCGGATAATGCTGACAGCAGCGCATAGATTTCGGTGGAAGAGGCGGAATCGCCGTCCACCCCGGAATAGGACTGCTCGAAACATAAACTGGCGCAAATGGCAAGGGGTTTGTCCTGGGAGTACTGTGAGCGAAGGTAGCCGGACAGGATCAGAACACCTTTATTGTGGAGGGGGCCGCTCATCTGGGCTTCCCGTTCAATATTAATGATCCCGGAATCACCCAATGATACATTAGCAGTAATGCGGGAGGGCTTTCCAAAGGCATAATCGCCCATATCGTACACCGACAGCCCATTCACCTGGCCCACTGTGCTGCCGGTTGTATCGATCATAATAGAGCCTTCGGCGATCATTTCCCTAATTTTTTCCTCGATAAGAGCCGAACGCTTGTTTTTCTCATCGATGGCTTTTCGGATGTATTTAGCCGAAATTGTTTTCTTTTTGTCCTTACGGGCCCAGTAGTTAGCCTCACGAAGAATATCAGCCACCTGGTTAAATTGAGTGGAAAGTTTGTCTTGTCTCCCTGCCATCCGGACACCATGCTCCACTACGGCCTCCGCTGCTTTACCAGTCAGGGTTTGCAGACCTTCCGTAGAAACAATCCGTCTGATAAAGTTTGCATAGTCTATGATGGTATCACGGTTTACATCCATCACAGAGTCGAAATCCGCTCGCAGTTTAAAGATTTTTTTAAAGTCTGCGTCCTGGTTGTAAAGCAGTTGATAGAGGTACGGGTCCCCCACGATAACAACTTTAACATCACATTCGATGGGTTGAGGTTTCATAGCGGAAATGGATACCATATAAACAGGCGCATATATCTGTATTTCTACTTTTTGGTTTTTTAATGTCCGTTTAAAAGCTGGCCATACACCCGGTTCCACCAGCAGGTCCAGGGCCTCTACAATCAGGAACCCACCGTCTGCTTTTAAAAAGGAACCGGCTTTTATCTTAGTAAAATCTGTTCTGGTACCACCCGATCGTTCGAGTGTCACTTCAACAGTACCGAAGAGGTTGGAATAGGATGGGGAGGTTTCAAAAATTACCGGTGCTTCTTTGGTTTCAAAGTTATCCACCAGGAGATTTACCCGGTATTGGATAAAAGGGTCTCCTTGCTCATCCACTTTTTCCCGATGTAATCCTGCTTTATCTTCCCGCGGCAGTAAAAATATCCCGGGATTCTCCTGTATATGCTCTTTTACCTCGTCCAGGTATTGGTTGAGTCTATCGCATTTATAATGGTCTTTAATTTCCTTTACCTGCTCTTCAATCATGGGGCTCACTATCTCCTGGTCCAGGTCTTTGAGTTCTTTCGCAGCTTTTTTATCGAGATTCTTGGTTTTCTCGAGCAGGGTCTCCAGCCTGTCCATCAGCCTGGAATGGGTATTTTCCAGTTTTTCTACTTCTTTTTTCGACAGTTTTCCATCTTTTTCCAGGGTTCTTATTTGGTCGAAATTGACAGGTTTTCCTTCTATTATCGGCATCACCGCGGGGTGTACCGCCATACCCACTTGCATTTGAATAAGGGCAAAATTCTCTTTAGAGATTTCCTCTTCAAAGCCCTTTATCAATTCTTTTTGATTGGTCTTAAAGGCCTCGATTATCTCTTTTCGCTTCTCCTGGAAAGCTTCACTCTCAAAAATTTCCGGTATATGTTTGAGCAAATAATCGATAAATTCATCCATATCCTTTTTAAAGTTTTTTCCTTCCCCGGCTTTTAACCGGATCAGGTTGGGCATATCCCGGTTTTTAAAATTATTAACAAAAATCTTATCGTCCGGGATTCGTTTGAAACGTGCGGTCTCCTTTAGTAAACAATTAACAGCCGTCTTTCTGCCGGTTCCCGAAAGGCCGTTAACAAAAAGATTGTATCCGTGGCTATCAATATCCAATCCCAGTCGGATGGCATTGACGGCTCGTTTCTGGCCGATGATGTCGGGGCAGACTTTAAGATCATCGGCGGCTTTGATTCCCAGCATCTCGAGATCGCACTGCCACCTGAGTTTATCCACCGTAACTTCTTTGAATTTTCCTGTTTTTTTTGTCATCTTATGCATCCATTTTTTTTATTTTCTTCTAATTTTAGAACTTTCTCCCTGATTCTTTAAAAAACTATTTTATTCCTAATTTTTCTTTAATATCCGCAGGAAGCGCATCTTTATGAATCATTATGGCTATTCCCTTTAAGCGAAAATAGGAGCGTGAAAGATAGATATAACCTTCATATGGGCGATCTGTTCCACTGGAATTTTTTGTAAGGTAAAATTTGGTGCTTTTCTGATCATGGGCAATACCCACGATATGCATCAGGTGGTCATCAGTGGTGGCAAAGTTGTGAAAGGTCTTTTGCCTCATGGCCTGGGTCACCTCTCTCTCTTTCACCGGTTGGGTTATTTTCTCTTTCCGCTTCGCTTTTGTCTTATCCTCCCAATCTATCTCCGGCACAACAGCATAACCGGTTCCATAATCGGTTTTGCTTCTACTCCTGGAAAAATCTTTTTCGCTGACATCGCCATCCCAGGCCAGGGAATACCCGTTTCTTAAGGCATGGTCAACTATTTTTTCCAGGTCATCGATGGGGACATTATAATAATTATCATTATAGGTCCAGTTGTCGGGGATTTCCAGCATGCATTTTTTATAGAAGGGGTGGTGGGTATAAGAGGTTAACTCGATATAATCATCCGGGTTTAATTGGAGGTACTCCCTGGAAAAACTTTTTGGAGTATAGGTTTTACCTTCATATGTAAAGGTCTCGGGTATTTTTCCTAGGTAAACATCCAACACCGCTTCAAAGGCTTCCAGCCACCTGGGGGTGACACGGGTGCCTCGCCTCTTTAATACCCCCTCCAGGATACCCTGCAGAACCGAAGACATTTCGCCATGATTATGTCGTTTTTCTTCAATATTCATGCCCGGGTAAACGGCTTCCGGCACAATGCCGTACCGTTGAATCTGGTCCAACACATCATGACTCTGACCACCTTGTCCATAGTTGGCTCTGCCGTGCATACGGATATAATTTAAGGCTTTATGAGGATAGGTACACCGCACTACAAACATCTCTGACAGGTCGATTTCTTCCTTTCCTATCCGTAACAATTCCGACTCCAGGAACGAAACAGTGGAAAAACACCAGCAGGTGCCGGTGCGGTACTGATTTTTCACCGGTGTCCGTTTAACTTCGGTTTCTACTTTAAATAGATAGGCCGGTTTTTCTTTCTTATCCTTTTTCTTTTTGGCTATCCCGCCAACCGGAACCAGGGCCAGGATGACTAAAAAAACCACACCTTTTAACAAATAATTTTTAAATCTCATATTTACTCCTTACAATTACTCTTTAAATGTTCTATCGAAAAATTTTTCAGCCAGAATTCCAGGTCCGCTCGAGAATGCACCTCTCTTTTTTTTCTGATCCCGTGTCTTTCACCCGGGTAGAGCATCAGTTCGACAAATTTACCTGCATCCTGTACCTTATCGATAAACTGGATCGTATTTTGCATATGGACATTATCATCCATGGTGCCGTGGGTGATTCGCAGAGTGCCGCTCTTATACTTATCGATGTAGTTCAATACCGATGCTTTTTTATACCCTTCGGGATTATCGTTGGGCGTATCCATATACCGTTCCGTATAGATGGAATCATAAAGTGCCCAGTCAATAACCGATGCGCTGGCAATACCGTATTGAAAATAATCGGAGCCGTAGGTCAAGGCCATAGCTGTGACATAACCGCCGTAACTGCCGCCGGTGATACCGATTTTTCGGCTCTCCACAAATGGAAGGGTTCTTAGATATTTTACAGCTTCAATGTAATCATGCATCTCCCATTTGCCCAGGTTCCGGTGCATCAAGTCCATCCCTTTTTTGCCGAAATGTCCTGAGCCCCTATGATCCACTGAGAATACAATAATCCCCTCCTGGGCCAGAAAATGGATGTAAAAAGATCCTCTATAAGTAAAATAATTCCTGACAGATGCACCCCCAGGCCCGCCGTATATGGTAATAATCACAGGGTGTTTCTTATTTTTATCAAAATCGGGCGGCAGCATCCAGACTGCCGGCAGTTCATACCCGTCTTCCGTCTTTATCCTGAATATCTCTTTCTTTGCCAGTTGATAGGTCTTCATTTTCGGGGAATAACTGTCACCCAATCTTCGTACCAGTTTGCCATTCCTGTTCTTTAAATCCATCCTGGTAGGAAAATTAATGGATGAATACCTGTCGATAAAATAACTGCCGCATGGAGAAACGGTCACAAAATGAGTACCCCTTTCAGCGGTGAGACGTTTTATCCTTTTACCATAAAAATCGGTCAGGTAGAAATCCGTATCCGTGGAGCTCTCTTTCCGGGCAGTAAAAAAGAGTTGTTTTTTTCGTTCATTTACCAGCTCGATACTCCTCACTGACCAATCACCGGAAGTCACGGGCCGGACGTTTCCATTCCCCGATACGGATACGTAATAAATATGAGACCACCCGGACTTTGAGCTTCGGATCAAAACATCGCCGTTGGAAAGGACCTTTAAATCATCTGCTTCCAGGAAATCGACCCAGGTTTTTTGCTTTTCTTTGTAAACCGCGGTAATTCCTTTTGAATTGGAATCATAACGCAACACCTTTAAATGGTTTTGGTCCCGGTTCAACCACTGGAAATAGACGGTACTACTTTTTTCATTCCACCGGGGAAAGGCAAGATAATGAGCTTTTTTATCTTCAAATGGAATCCATTCCACCTCACCGGTTTTCGTATCAGCGATACCGATTTTCACTTCCGGGTTGGGAAAACCAGGCTTGGGATACCTCTGTTTCTCAAGGTCACCGTAAATTCCGGTTGATCTGAAAATCGGAAAAATCGGAACTTTTGACTGGTCAAATCTCATAAACACAAGTTTCCTGCTGTCCGGGCTCCACCAGAACGCTTTGTACTTGCTGCTTCTTCCCAGCACTTCTTCATAATAGACCCATGAGGCATAACCGTTTAATATCTCCAAACTGCCGTCATTAGTCAATTGCGTTACTTTCTTTTCAGTTATATTATAAACAAAAAGATTTCCCTTCATTGTAAACGCGATCTTTGCAGCATCCGGCGAGAATGTGGGATTTTCTTCAGGGCCTTTGGTTTTGGTTATCTGTGTTATTTTATTTTCCTTTGTAGAGAAGAAAAAAATATCACCATCTTTAACAAAAAGAAATTGACTGAAATCTTTTGTTTTATCAGTGGCTTTCATCAGGTTAAATTCTTTTTTAAGAACCGCCTTATACCTCATTTCGTCCACTACCAGGCGGGTCTTACCATCCCGGGCATTCACTTTAAACAGTTTCGTCTCTTTTAGCTCATAATAGTTCCTGTCATCCGCCCATCCAATGACCCGGGGCAATGGTTTAAGCAGTTTTTCTCCTTTGGACATGTACGCTTGCTCAAAGGATAGTTTTTTAAGCTCCCCGGCGTAAAGAACGTTCACCATAACAATAGCCAGGAATGAAATTAGAACAACTCGTCTCATTTTTCCTCCAGAATTAGTATTCAGTTCTTGAAATATGTCTATATAATATATAACATATCGGTGGATTAATCAACCGTTTAAAAAAATTATAAATCACAAAATACAAATCCCAAACCAGAAATCACAAATTACATAAACGCAATTGTGAAGCTAAAAGAAAGAAAAATTCAGCCTGAGTTCGGTGAATTTCTTAATAGCTCTAGTGAAATGTTTGTAATTTTGGTCATTGGAATTTGTAATTTGCTTGTCAATTGTTATTTGTAATTTGTTACTTCTTATACATATGATCCCAGTGCTCCGGTTGGTTTTTCAGGTATTTATCCCACCAGGCAATAATACTTCGCATCCAGCGCAATCTTTTTTTATACTCCAGTATAAAATGTCGCTGTCCCGGGAATGTGATTAATGCCACTTCTTTTCCCAATAGTTTTAATGCTGCAAACATCTGGTAACTCTCACCAGGGGGGACATTGTTATCTGTGTCGCCGTGAAGTAAAAGGATAGGTTTTTCTATCCTGTCCGCCATAAAGAGTGGGCTGTGACCCACATAAATATCTTTTCGGTTCCAGGGAAAACTATTGGCTGTTGCATAGCCGCTGTAGGTATACCCCCAATCTCCCACGCCCCAGTAACTGGACAATGAACTTATCCCCGCATGGGAGATGTAAGCGGCAAATATACCGGTTTTGGCAGCCAGGTATTGGGTTAAGAAGCCGCCGTAGGAAGCCCCCATTGCCCCAAGTCGCGCAGGATCA
>Ga0114922_10005121_pt1 | contig 12123 bp, 10 predicted proteins | sample AartaG_FD_100975 | JGI IMG/M metagenome (GOLD analysis project Ga0114922, IMG submission 100975) | Deep subsurface microbial communities from Aarhus Bay to uncover new lineages of life (NeLLi) - Aarhus_00045 metaG | ecosystem: Environmental > Aquatic > Marine > Oceanic > Sediment | place...
GAGAATCAGGCATCTGCCTATGGTTTGGCTCTTCTTCGACCGGGGTTTCTTCCACGGTGTCCGCTGCAGGCTTGATTTCGGCGGTGGCTCCAGCCGCGCTCATAATCGCATCCAGATCAAGTGCCCCGCCTCCCGCCGCAGTCGGCTCCAACGGTTCCGCCTCTTCAGTCAATTCAGCTTCCGGGCCGGCGGTCTCTTCGGGCTCGACCTCCGCGGCGGCCGGCTCCACTGCTTGCTCGGATTGTTTTGCTTCCCCGGCTCCAAGCATGACCTCATAGAGATCCTCAGTTCCACCCGCTTCCGGGGCGATCTGTTCCTCCTGAACTGCTTGCGGTTCGGGCTCTTTGACTTTTTCAGCTTCCTGAGGCAGCTCTGCTTCCGCTTCCCGCTCGGCTTCTGCCTGTAGGGAGTCCTCTTTTATCTCCTGCAAGCCGGGCAATTCATCGATTACCTCCTGCCGGGAAGATAGCTGCGAATCTAGTTCAAGGTCCGGTTCGCCTTGTGCTTCCTTGCTTTCCTGTTCATCCTCCATAGCAAATCTTGTCAGTTCCATCTCCTGGCCCGAATCGGTGTCGACCGACCGCTCGATTTCCGGTATTTCCTCTTCTATATGTTCGCCGGCTGAACTCAGCGGTTGCGATTCGGCGGCTGTCTGAAGCTGTGGGGCTTCCTCGGTCTCTACCAGAGGGGCCTCTTCGGTTTCGGGGAAAGTCGCTTCCTCCGGTTGTTCCTGGGACACCTCAGCCGGAATCGGCTCCACCGCAGGTGAAACCTCTTCTGCGGCCGGGGGTTGCTCGGCGGGCTGAACCTCAGCAGTCGCTGGAACCTCCTGCTCCGGCTGCACGGGTTCTTTCACCGGCACAGCCGCTTCCGGCTCTTCCACCCTCTCAATTTCCGGACTCACCCGCTCCAGAGGAGTTTCCCCATATTCATATACCTGATCCAGGAACTGACGTATCCGATGTTGCTCTCCACTGTATTTCACTATACTATGTTCGAAATGTTCCATCCGATCTTTATATTCCCGACACAATCTCTCGAGTTCTTGCCTGTCGTATTCCCCCAACTTATACCGGAGCTCGATTTCCTCGATGCTGTCCGTGAAACTTTTTTTCAATAGCTCGAGCTGGTTGGAAAACACCCGGATCTCGGCCAGCTTTACCTCGTAATCACAGAGGCTGACAGATACCTCGCCATCCACTGCATCCAGGTAGGAATGGTATTCCTGGTGCAGCTTCTCATAAACATAAGCGGAGATCTGAGCCTTGTTCTTATCCAGGAATGCAAGGCGCCGCCGGCATTTAGCCTTGAGTTCGAGCAGCTCGCCCAGGCTGCGGCCCATGAAGTGGATACCCACAGGCACGGTATTTTGCTTCTTTTTCTCCATCTTAAACGTTAAAACCTATTTTCTTACAGGTTAAAACCAGGCTATCACAGTACGGCGTTCCAGGCGGAGGCCGGGTCATTTGATGCCGATCTGAGAAAGCACGCTGTCGAGACGCTCCATATTGGCGCTATAGGTTTTGATTTTATTACGGTAGTATTCGACCTTCGCTCTCTTTTCCTTGTCGATAGTTTCGTACTCCTGATGATTGTACTCGCCCAGTGCATACCGTATTTTCAACTCTTCCAGCGACCGGATACCGTGAGCCACCGCCTGCCGGAGGTGATCCAGCAGCTCGTGGTAATCTCGCTGAGTGGCCTCGAGGGTTTTTGCATGGCGGTCAATTTCGTTTTTCAGGTTATCGAGTTTTGCCGTGTAATCATGCTTTACCCGCATGAACACCTCTTCACTTACCTCTTCCCGCTTGCCCTCAAGAATCCCTATCCGGTCTTTGAGGCGGCTGCGCTCTTCAAGTAGAGGCATCAACTTGTCTCCACCGAATTCCCTGGCCTTACTTCCTTTGTTCGATTCGCCTATCATGGTCTTTCTTACCGGTAAAGTTAAACCAATCTCTAATCAACCGTCTGGACTGATTAAACCAAAATTATTAACTGAAAAGACACTAAAACTGTCGATACTTTACCTAAAAGTTAATTGATCTTATCATAATCCCGCAAAAAGTGTCAAGCACTTTTTTCATTCGGTTCCGCCGGGAAGATATTTTCCTCGTCCATCTCTATTTAACCTACAGACAACACCTTGTAAAGTAAAGAGTTACAAAGCTATTGACATAATTTTAAAACTTAACTAATTTTAGAATCCAACTATTAGTTGTTAATTCATTTGCTTCCAGTGGAGATTTTAAACCATCGGATGTGCGGGAGTTTCCTTATTCCCGGGCAGATACTGCAATTGCAAAACTTTTTATGTGCAACGCACTCTCTACGTGTTCTGTTATAAAGTTTGAAGACTCTCGCAGATTTTCTTGCGTATCTCAATTGCTCCCTGCACCGAACCCGGGATTGCCTCCTCACGCACGCGGTTAATATCGCGAGTACGAAGCCGGAAAAAATCCGATTAGCCTCAGATGTGTTGAATTGTCTCCCGGCTTGTGTAAGTGCGATGGGAAAGCCGGTCTGAATATGAAAAAACCTGGTATTTTACACCCGTATTATGCTGCTTTCAACAGCTTGCAGGTTTTGCGGGAGCCATACTTATAGTTGATGTTTGGAGGGTTTAATGCATGGCGTGGATTCAAAATCTCTCGCCGAGGAAATAAAGGCTATTGCCGCTACCGAGGGAAATAAGCCAACTCGACTGATAAATGTCGTGCGCAAGGTCCAGGCTAAATACGGGCAGGTTTCGGACCAATTAATCGACATGATTGCCGATTCACTTAAGATTCCACGGATTGAGGTCGACGGAGTGGTTTCTTTTTACCATTTTCTGACCAGCCGCAAAACCGGGACCTATCCGATATACCTCAATAACAGCGCAGTTTCCTGGATGATGGGGTTTGAGGAAGTAGCACGGGCTTTCGAGAAAGCTGCCGGGATCGCTTTCGGTGAGACAACCGCAGACGGGTTGATATCGCTCGATGAAACCTCCTGTATCGGCATGAGCGACCAGGAACCGGCGGCCTTGATCTCAGACGTACCCTTTACGAACCTCACTCCGGAAAAAGCCGTTATAATCGTGGAGGGCTTAAAAAGCGGAAAGACCCCGCAGCAGTTGGTGGACCAGTTCGGTTACGGCGATGGGAACAACGCCCATCCGCTGGTTAACTCCATGGTCAGAAACAACTTGATAAAAAAAGGGCCGGTGCTTTTCGAGGAAATAAAACGCGGCAGTGCCGTGTTCAAAGCGGTGAGCATGAAGCCGGAGGAGATCATCGAAGAGGTCAAACTGAGCAGGCTTCGCGGCCGGGGAGGCGCGGGATTTCCCACCGGGATGAAATGGGATTTCTGCCGCCGTGCAGCCAGCGACCGTCATTATGTTTTCTGCAACGCCGATGAGGGCGAGCCGGGGACTTTTACCGACCGAGTGCTGTTGACCGAAAAGCCCGATCTGGTATTCGAGGGCATGACCGTGGCCGGCTACGCTATCGGCTCCCACAGGGGTATCCTCTACCTGCGGCATGAATACCAGTACCTGGTCGATTTCCTCGAGGATGTACTCGAAAAACAGCGCGGCGACGGGCTGCTGGGCAAGAATGCGGCCGGCAAGAAAGGTTTCGATTTCGATATCCGCATTCAGCTCGGTGCCGGTGCTTATATCTGCGGTGAGGAATCGGCTCTGATCAACTCTACCGAGGGCAAACGCGGCGAGCCGAGGGACAGGCCGCCTTTCCCGGTCCAGGCCGGCTACCTGAACCAACCCACCCTGGTCAACAATGTGGAGACTCTGGCGGCGGCCGCCAGGGCAATCGAAAAGGGTGCAGCCTGGTTCACCTCTTTCGGCTCGACACCTTCCAGCGGCACCAAGCTTTTTTGGTCTCCGGTGACTGCGATCGATGGTATCTACGAGCTGCCGATGGGCATGCCGGTGCGTATGGTACTCTCAGTTATTGGGGCTTGTAACGCTCAGGCGGTTGTGGTCGGCGGCCCCAGCGGACGCATTATCGGCGAGGAGGAATTCAACCGCAAGATTTGCTACGATGACCTTAGCACCGGCGGGGCGCTGATTATCGTCGGACCGGATCGCGAGCTGTTGAAAATAGTCTTGAATTTCACCCGTTTCTTCGAGGATGAATCATGCGGGTGGTGTGTTCCCTGCCGGGTGGGCAACAAACTGCTGAGACAAAAGCTGGAAAAAATCATGGCCGGCAACGGCACCCGTCGTGACCTGGACGAACTCGAACAGTGGGGCACGATAATCGCCACCACTGCCCGCTGCGGCCTGGGTCAGACCTCGCCCAATCCGATACTTACCACCTTGACTAATTTCCGCCATGTCTACGAGGAGCGGCTCAAGGAAGATGAATACCTGACCGGGTTCAACCCTAATGAGGCAGTCGCCGATGCCTGCGAGGAGACCGGCAGAAGTGCACATTTCGATTAAAACTTGAGGAAATAATGAGCGATAGAATCAATTTCTCCATCGACGGCAAGGATTGCGTGGGCAAAAAGGGCCAGTCCATCATCCAGGCGGCGGATGACAATGGTGTCTACATACCCCGGCTCTGCTATCACCCGGAGCTTAAGCCGCGCGGCAGCTGCCGGATTTGTACGGTGAATGTCAACGGACGCTATATGAGTGCCTGCACCACGCCGGTGGCCGAGGGTATGATAATCTTGAACGACACTCCCGAGTTGCTGGATATGCGACGGGCCCTGGTGGAGATGCTGTTTATCGAGGGCAACCACTTCTGCCCGTCCTGCGAAAAAAGCGGTGACTGCGAACTGCAGGCCCTGGCCTACCGGCTCAAGATCATGGCCCCGCGCTTTCCCTATATGTTCCCGCAGCACCAGCTCGATGCCACCCATCCGGAGATTTTTATCGACGGTAACCGGTGCATCCAGTGCGCACGCTGTGTACGTGCCGCACAGGAACTCGATGGTAAGAACATTTTCGGTTTTATCGGCCGCGGCCCCGCGCTGAGGATCAAGGCCAGCTCTTCCACCGGCCTGGCCGCCGTGGATATCAAGCCCACCGACCACTGTGTGCAAGCCTGCCCGGTGGGAGCGATAATTGTAAAGGAGAGCGCCTATCGCACTCCCATCGGCAAACGGCAGTATGATAAAAAACCGATCGGTGCGGAAATCGAGGGCTGAGCTGAGTCCTTAACCCCAGAACAGGGGAAAATTCGCACTCTGGAAACAATATCGAGATTGAGGATAAAATGGCAAAACCCAAAATCGCTACAACTTCGCTGGCCGGGTGCTTCGGCTGCCATATGTCGATTCTGGACATCGATGAACGTATCCTCGAGTTGGCGGAAATTGTAGAGTTCGACAAGTCTCCGATAAATGACATCAAGCGGTTCACCGACCGGTGCGAGGTCGGTCTGATCGAGGGCGGATGTGCTAACATGGAAAATGTCGAGGTTTTGCGTTATTTCCGCAAGCACTGTAACATTTTAATCTCAGTAGGAGAATGCGCGATCATGGGCGGTCTACCGGCCATGAGAAACGGCATTCCTCTCAAGGAATGCCTGCACGAGGCTTTCCTGAGCGGTCCATCGGTGGTCGATGGACTGATCCCTTGTGATCCCGACCTGCCGCTTATTCTGGACAAGGTCTATCCTTGTCACGAGGTGGTCAAGATCGACTATTTCCTTCCAGGTTGCCCGCCGAATGCGGATCTGATCTGGGAATCCCTGGTGGCACTGTTAAACGGTAAGGAAGCGGATTTGCCTTACGAATTGATAAAGTACGATTGATAAAGGGAGAATCCGGCGGTGATTGAATCATTTGCGCAACATACGGAAAAACATATGAAAAAGGTGGTCATCGACCCTGTGACCCGGGTGGAGGGCCACGGTAAAGTGACTATTATCCAGGACGATGATGGCCACATAGATAGAACGCGGCTATTGATAGTCGAATTTCGCGGCTTCGAGCGTTTCATCCAGGGCCGGCCTTACTGGGAAGCGCCGGTAGTAGTACAGCGGTTGTGTGGGATCTGCCCGGTAAGCCACCATTTGGCGGCAGCCAAGGCCATGGATGTAATCGTAGGTTTAGGGCCTGAGGGCTTAAGCCCCACGGCGGAAAAAATGCGACGCCTGATGCACTACGGTCAGATAATGGAGTCGCATGCACTACATTTCTATTACCTCTGTTCGCCGGACCTGCTTTTCGGCTTTGACTCGGATGTGTTGAAGCGAAACGTGCTGGCAGTGGCCGCAGAATATCCGGACCTGGCCTATCAGGGAATCATGCTGCGCAAATACGGGCAGGAAATCATTAAAACCACGGCCGGTAAAAAGATTCACGGAACCGGCGCAATCCCCGGTGGAATAAACAAAAATCTTTCCATCGAGGAAAGGGACCGGCACCTCAAGGATATCGACCAGATCATTGATTGGTCCAGGGCCGCGGTGGAACTGGTGAAAAAGATCCACAGCCAGAACCCGGAACACTACGACAATTTCGCCTCCTTCGACTCGAACCACCTGAGCCTGGTACGCTCTGACGGAGCTTTAGACCTGTATCATGGAAACTTGCGGGCGGTCGATAAACAGGGCGGCAAGATTTTCGACCAGGTCGACAATGCCGATTATCTGGACTACCTCGGAGAGGAAGTAAAATCCTGGAGCTACATGAAATTCCCTTTCATCCGCAAGCTCGGCAAACGCAAGGGCTGGTATCGTGTCGGCCCCCTGGCTCGGCTCAACTGCTGTGATTTCATCCCCAGCCCGCTGGCTCAAAAAGAGTTTGAAGAGTTCAGGGCTTACACCGGCGGAAAGCCGAATAATTTCAGCCTGCACTATCACTGGGCACGGATGATCGAGATGCTGCACAGTGCGGAGATGATCAAGGAACTGTTAAACGACAAGGACATGCAGGGCACGGAGCTGGTCAGAAAGGGGAAGAAAACCGGTGAAGGTGTTGGATTACTCGAGGCCCCGCGCGGAACTCTTTTCCATCATTACAAGGTCAATGATAACGACCAGATCACCATGTGCAACCTGATCGTCTCGACCACCAACAACAACGAGCCGATGAATTCCGCGGTGGCCAAGGTTGCAGACCAGTACCTCGAGGGCCAGCAAATAAACGAAACTTTGCTTAACTTTGTGGAAGTGGCTATCCGGGCTTACGACCCCTGTTTGAGCTGCGCCACTCATGCCCTGGGCAAAATGCCGCTAATGGTGAAACTCCAGGACAGACGAGGCAGAACAATCCACAGTTTGAGCCGGGGGTGATCGGGAGTTGAAAATTTTGGTAATCGGTATCGGCAACCCCGGCCGCACCGATGACGGACTGGGGACGGCGCTGGCCGAGGCGGTTGAAAGCTGGAACCTGCCCGAGGTAACAACCTCGATTAATTACCAGCTCAATATCGAGCATGCAGCCGATATCGCCGAAAGCGACCTGGTGATTTTTATCGACGCATCTGTTCATGCCGATGCGCCTTTCGTATTTTACCGGACAAATCCCGCCGCCAAGGGCAGTTTCACCACCCATGCCATGGAACCGGAAAGTGTCCTGGCAATCTGCCGGCAGGTTTACCACAAAGAGCCGCCGGCATTTATCCTCGGGGTACGGGGAGAATGTTTCGAGCTGGCTGAGGGCATAAGCAAAAGCGGCGCAAAACATTATGAGCAGGCCGAACGGTTTCTTAGAGATCTGTTGGATTCGCACGCCGTTATCGAGCGCTGCCGACAAATGGCGGCGGCTAAGCCCTGAGGCCCTCATCTGCCGACCGATCAGTCTTGATCCGGCGAAAAATTTTCAGGCAATAGATTCACCTGCCAGGAGCAGTTCAACATGGGAGAAGATGATAAAAAGTTGATTCTGCTGATCGATGATGACCGGGACATGCTGGAGGCTATCAAAATCATGCTGGAGACCGCCGGCTTCGCCGTAGGTCTTGCAGTCGACAGTACCCAGGGATTGGAAAAAGTCGAGGAACTGAAACCCGACTTGATACTGGTCGACATGATGATGGAAACAGTGGATGCCGGAGTCAAAGTAGCGGAGAAGATCCAAGAAATGGGCTGCAAGGCCCCGATTCTCCTGCTCAGCTCGATCGGCGAAGCCACCAGCTACAATCTGGATATCGATGCCATGGGATTTGCCGGAGTTATCCAAAAACCGGTAATGCCCGCCATGCTGATCCCGCTGCTTAAAAAAAAGCTGGGTATCGCTTAAGCCGAAACCTGAGTTTTTTGCCGGTCTGAACCAGTTACTTCCCCAAATGACTGATAATCCGGTCTTAAAAGCAGCTCCGGTGTCGGCTCCGGTGTTAGTTCCCGAACAAGGATGAAAAATCGATTTTCCTACCACCAGGACTAAAAGATACTTACACCTCATTCGGCAGGTAAAAGAGCTATCAAACGTTTTGTATTCACATTTCAAGACGAGCTGGTGGAACGAATCGGCTGGCTGATTCGCATGCGATGGCTTGCCGCCGCTGGAGTGACTGTCACTGTCCTTCTGGCGGGTTGGCTGTTCGATCTGCTGATAGACAGCAGGATTCTGCTGATTTGCTCCGCATTCATTTTCTTTTACAACCTGGTATTTCGTTTTTACTTCCCCCGCCTGCTGGAAGATAGAGAGCATCCGAGCCGACACATCCGGGTGGCACGTTTCGCCAACTTACAAATTTCAATCGACCTGATCGTGCTCGTTGTACTCATTTATTTTTCAGGGGGAGCAGAGAACCCTTTCATCTTCTACTTTATCTTCCACATGATCATCGCCAGCATCCTGCTCTCTACTGCGGCCAGCTACCTGCAGGCCACCCTGGCCGTGGTTCTGTTCAACCTTATGCTGTTTCTCGATTTTACCAATACGATTCCGCACTACCGGCTGTTTCCTTTTTTCGATGAATTATTTTACCACAATCCGGTCTTTCTCCTGGGTCTCTCAGTGGTTTTCACCACCACTATCTATCTCTCGGTCTACATGGCCACTTCCATCACCAACAAGCTGCGCCATCGCGAGCAAGAGCTGATCCAGTTGAAAGACTCCCTGGAACAAACCAACCGCCGATTGCTTGAGATTTACGACTACCGCAGCCGGTTTATCCTGAAAGTAGAACACGAACTGAAAACACCGCTGGCGGCTGTCCAGAGCCTGATTACCGCTGTACTCACCAGTTTTGCCGACCACCTGGAACCCAAGGTAAAGGACCTATTGACCCGAGCCGACCGTCGCACGCACAATCTCCTGACACTGATCCGTCAGCTGCTCACCCTCTCCCGGATGCAGACTGCAGGACAATCTTTCAAATTGGAATCGGTCAGGCTGGAGCCGATTATAACACATCAGTTGGAAACGCTGCATGCCCAGATTGAAGCTAAAGGCCTGAGTATTCATCAAAAAATTCCGGAGGACCTGCCTCCGGTCAAGGCGGATCCCGAAGCCGTGGTCCAGGTAGTGATGAACCTGCTCTCAAACGCAGTCAAATACACAAAGAAAGGCAGTGTAACTTTGAATTTCTCGGTCGAGGGCGACTTTGTCCGCCTCGATATTGTGGATACCGGAATCGGGATGAGCGAGGAAGAGATGGCTATGGTTTTTGATGAATTCTACCGCGGAAGTCAAGCCAAGGAGGATTATGAAGGCACCGGGCTGGGGCTGTCGATTGTTTGGGAAATAGTAGAAGGGCACGGGGGACGAATCGAGGTGGAAAGCTCGCCCGGCAAAGGCTCGACATTCACGGTCTGGATTCCCCAGGATAAATCCTGAACCGATCCTAACGAAGGAGGATTTATCCTATCCGGCTCACCCGCTGGAACCATCTTTAAACTTCAGCTCGAGCTTTCTACTTTCTGCTCTTTCGCCTTTCTCTTTACCTTGAAACCGATCCGGTGGAAGGGGTTGACTTCCGCCGAGGCGATGTTGAACACATGCCCCTCGATCCGCCGCAGGTAGCGCAGGTACAATACCAGCATGGCGTTCTGACCATGGGTTAGACCGCTGTCCTCCTCGCTGATCAGCCTGTCGAGCATCTTACGGTAATCCCTGTCCATATCTTTGTGAGTCTTGGCCAGCCGACGGGCCTTCTCATCTTCCTCACTCTCGACAATATCTACCAGCATCGCCAGGCGCTCCGCCAAAGCCCATTCGAAATCCATGATATCCTTTTCGAATGCACCCGGGTTGAACTTACCCGTGTAATCGCTAGCCAGGTAGGTTATGTCCTTGGTATAGTCTCCGATACGCTCGATATCAACTACCATGCTGATTATTACCAGCGCAGTATCCAGTCCGGATGTACCGCTGAAAGCCAGGTGAGTGAGCACTTTCTTACGCACCTCCCGTACGTGGCGGTTGATTTCCCGGTCGCGCTCCCTTATCTCATCGATCGAGATCCCCTCATCCTTCCAAAGGCATTTCACCGAGTCTTTATACATCTGCAGATCCTCTCTGAGCATCTCCAAGACCTGATCCTTGGCCTGGGCCAGGAGATTCTCTGCGCGAAACCATCTAACGATTGACTTAAACATGGTTCTTACTCCAATAGATAGATTAACAATAACGGTATAATAAAAAACATCATAAGGACATAAATAATCGCAATAACGCGGTTTTTAGCAGAGACCTCTGCGATAAACCTGGCGATACGGATCGGCACGAACTTTATCCACCAGAACACCAGTATCCCAGATATATTAAACAAAAGGTGAGAGAAAGCAACACTCACTCCAACAGCGCTTCCAGTGGCTGTGGCTGCCAGCATCGCGGTTACGGTAGTGCCGATATTAGCTCCCAGGGTATAAGGTAACAGTTTTTCGAGGGTGATCATTCCGGCACCGGCCAAAGGGACCATCAGGCTGGTAGTCACCGAAGAACTCTGCACCAGGGCGGTCAAAATCATACCGAAAAACAAGCCATGCCATGGGGTACGAAAAACGGTTCTCTCGAATATCACCTCGGCGCGGGTCATGATCAGGGCTTTCATGTAGAGCACCATGTAGCGCAGGGAAACGAAAAGCAAAACCAGAGAAAAAATCAGTATCAACCATCCAATTTCGCCTAAAAGTCCCCCGATGGCATTCGCCAGAGGATTAGTTATAGTTTTCAGCGGACTGGAAAAACTCACTCCTCCTGCACCGCTGAAGACCGAGGTTAGAAATTCCGCTGAATGATCCAGGTAATGGGTGAAAAACCACAGGGGGAAAACTACTATCACGCTTAAAACATTAAACGAATCGTGCATCAGGGCTGCCGCAAAAGCCCGGCAAAAATCATCCCGTCGCCCGATGTGTCCCAGCGAAACAATGGTATTGGTCACCGTGGTGCCGATATTGGCGCCCATCACCATAGGGATTGCCTGGTTCAATGTAAGAGCTCCAGCGGCAACCAGCCCTACTACGACCGAGGTGGTGGTGGAAGAACTCTGGAACAAAGAGGTAGCCAGAATCCCGATAAATAGACCGACAAAAGGGTTCTCGGTAGGTTGGAGGAAGTTTCTGGCGGTATTCCCGCCTAGAGCCTTGAATCCATGACCCAGCAACTGGATGCTGAGCAAAAAAATATATAAAAACAGCAGAAACAAAAAGAGATTTAAAATAGTTTTCTGCTTACCCTCGGTGGCAATCTCAGCTACCATGATCTTATACTCGTTTTCTTTTCTGCCTGGTTATCACTTGATTTTATGAATCTTCGTTATGAGCATGAAGATTCGCCCTTATTGTCAGCCGGCAAAAAACGACCGGATAATATAATCTTTTCCTTGCGTTCAGCAACAGAAAATTTTTATAAAAACCTGGCAAAATAATCCACGGATTTTGTCTGCCGGCTAAAGGGACTTCTACCGGTCCAGGCTGTACAGCAGCGCTTTGCGCAGGCCGCTCAAGTCATCGGGTGAGAGGTTATCGAAAGCCACCTGGCCGGCATCATCGAAAAATTCTGTGACCGTGCGGCTCCCCAGATCGACCTGACCGGCCACGGCCAGAGCTGCCTGCTCCCGGTTCCAGCCGTTTTTGGCTGCCAGCATGTCCAGCAGCACTGCGTACTCGATCCCCTGTCTTACCGCCTTGAGCCTGAGGCTGGCCACAGGCCCCATGATTCCGAAGCGCCTCCCCGGATAGAGAACCGCCGTAGAGGCAAACGAATCGAAATTCC
>Ga0114922_10005122_pt1 | contig 12122 bp, 14 predicted proteins | sample AartaG_FD_100975 | JGI IMG/M metagenome (GOLD analysis project Ga0114922, IMG submission 100975) | Deep subsurface microbial communities from Aarhus Bay to uncover new lineages of life (NeLLi) - Aarhus_00045 metaG | ecosystem: Environmental > Aquatic > Marine > Oceanic > Sediment | place...
GAATAATGAAAACATTAACACGCCTATTTAATTCAAAGAAGAACTTATTGTGATGGTATTTGCTAATTTTTCCTTTAGAAATTCTGATTTTGCTTCATTTTCCATAACAACCACAATTTCTGATATAGGGATATAAATAACTTTGTTATATCTTGCCATTAATACAATAATTTCTTCAGTAACTTCTTTTAATATACCTCGAAACTGACTGTATTGCCCTAAATTTCTTACATATACGCTAATCTTTTTAGTTTTCAGATTTTTTAAAATCGATTTCATTTTCATTCTTTCACCTCCAAATATCTAAATTTGTATTATGTATTAAAATCCGAAATTTCAGGATTTAGATACAATATAAGAAAAACTTTTTAAAGTCAAATAATACTGTTAATATGTAATTTTATCTTTAACCTTTAATCAGTTTCATAACGCTTAAAATGGTTCTTTAATATAATGTTTTTTGTAATTATCAAAAGCTTCTTTATCTATCTTTCTCAATTTTTTATACACCATCCTTCTTATTTTAGAACTTTTGACTTTTAATAATCTTTTAACAACCTGATCAAGCACTTGTTTAGATGTATTTTCAGAAACTCCTGCTTTTTTACAAACTTCCAAAATCTTATTTGGATCAAAATCCTCTTCAGAACCATCTTTTTTAATAATTTTAAGATTTATTATATTTGATCACCTACTTATTGATTCTTTTTATTTTAAATAAAAGAAAAATCTAAGGATATAAAATATCAACTAACTCTTCAATCAAAATTGTAAATAGACTCGATAACTCCTTTAATTACATAAACAACTTATATAAATAGTGATTATCGAATAATAAGAACATCACAAGGTACATCATTTACAACTTTCTGAACAATTGTACCTGAAAATATTTGTTCTAATTTTGAATGCTCCCCTTTACTACCTAATACAACAAGATCAATATTTTCATGTTCTACAACCTTTTCTATATAATCTTCAGGTTTTTCATCGTTTATTAACCGTGTTTCTATATCTATATGATTTCTATCAAAAATTTCCTCCGTCCTTTTTAAAATTCTTATACCATGTAATTTATATTCTTCTTGAATTTTCTTATAATCCGCTAGTGGAATTGCATAACTTGATCCGAATGAAGAAGGTGCGCTAATAGGTATCTTTTCCAGGAATGACTGATGTTCACTTGAGTGGAAAGCAATGATGTCAGGTAAATCGTTCTCTTTAACATCTTTTCTTTCATCTTTTCTTTCCTTATCAGTTAAAGTATCCATTCTCTTGGGTTTCGAATCTTTTACAATTTCCATGATTCTTCTTGCTGCACGAAAGGCATTGTCTGAATTGTCCATTGCAATTAAGATTTTCTCGTAAATTTTTTTCACCTTTAAAATTTTAATTTTTATTATGATTAACTCTAATTATGAATAATGTACCTATTTATTTAAATATTTCGATTTTACAATATTTAGTTATTATAATAAATAAATTTATATAATATTATTACTTTTATTAAAGTGTAGATTGAAATTTTGATTAAAAAATTTAGAATGATTGAATTAATATAAGATAATAAGGTGGTTATAAAGTTTGGAAGACTTGAGAAAACGAACATCAAATTTTTTAAAAATTTTAAGTGATCCAACAAGATTGAGCATTTTAGAATTTCTAAAAGACAATCCAAGTACATCAATCAAAATTCAAATATCTTTGAACATTAGTCAAAGTTATGCTTCACATCAATTAAAAAAACTGAATGATGCCGATCTCATAGAATATGAAAAAAAAGGAAAAATTAAATACTATAAAACAAAAAATAATGGTATTTCTAAACTATTAGCACTAATTCAATCATATATTTATAAGTTAGAAAAGGAAAAATATGAAAAATTTAATTTGATAGATGAGTTTGAACCAATTAAAGATTTTAGTGATATGTTTTGAACTTTAATTCTATATAAAAAGAACTAATTTCTAAAGTTTTTATCAAGTGTTATTAGTTGTGATTTTAAATAATTCAAATCACTCTGAATTTTTTAGTTAAAAGAGTTAATTATAATAAAAATTAAATGCGGTTATTTTGGTCAAAAAAGAATATATTTGTCCACCAGGAAAAAATAGTAAAGTTGTTATTGTTGATGTTTCTGTTGAAATTAAAGAAAAATCTACGATGATTTTGGGTTTTGTTGGAAATGGACTGTTAGGACCAATTATAGCGAGTACTATTATAGAGCAAATCCCAGATATTAAAGAAATTGGTTTTATTACTAGTGAATTTTTACCTCCTATCTCAGTCTTCTATGAAGGTAAATTAAAACATCCATTTAGATTGTACCATTCTCAAAAATATAATCTTATTATCGGAACATGTGAGACGACTTTCCGCAAATCCTCTGATTATAACGATCTTGCTAAAACGATTTGTAATTGGCTTTTATCTGAAGATGTTAATGCTAAAGAGATAGTAATGTTCCAAGGAATACCTAAAGAGGCAATAATTAATAAATATCCAGTATATTATGCCGCAGAAAAATGTATGGTTGAGTTTCTTGAAGATCATAATCTTCAAATAGTAAAGAAAGGGATTATTCTAGGACCAGAAGCTACTTTAATAAATGAAGTATTAACCAACAATTTAAAAATATATACACTTTTTACGCCTATAAATAAAACCCCTTCGTTTAAAGGCGCAACATCAATTCTAAGAGTCTTAAATGAAATATATGATTTAAATATAGAGACTGAAAACCTTATTGAAAAGGAAAAGAAATATGAAACTCTAATGTTAGAATTTGCAAAAGTAATAAAACAAAAGAAAAAAAAAAGAAAATCAAAAGAATTGAGCGAAGAGGCATATAGCATATATAGATAAGGAAAAGTAGTAAAAATTTGAATATGTTTTACCAGTGAGTAATTTTATAGAAATCCTGTAAAATAGGATAAATAAAAAGGATTTTATCAAAAAGTAATAACTTCAAAAGATTAGTAAAGATAAAAATGAGTAATTATAAAGAAAAAAGCCTTTCTAGATTAAATAAAAAGGAACAATGTTGTGAAAATCAATGTGTGGATTTAAGAAATGGTCAAATTATATGCATAAATTGTGGTATGGTTTTTGGTACTCAATTAATTAGAAAAGAGAGAAGAGCTTTCACATCTGATGAATTAAGAAAAAGGAAAAGAACGCAAGTAGAATGGAGAAATTTTGGTCCAAGAACCCTACTTTCAAATAATTATGTTGATTCCAATGGTCATCATATTAAAGCTAAAAATAAATTATTATTCATACGTTTATCAAAAATACAAAGATCTTTAACATCGGGAATAGAGAGAAATTTATGGGGTGCTAAACCTAAAATGAAGTTACTTGTTTCTAAATTAAATATTCCTAAATATGTTTATCAAACAGCTTGGAGAATTTATGTATCGGCTGCAAAAAAGAAATTAACAATGGGTAGAACAATAGATGGTTTTGTGACGGCTTCTTTATATGCTGCGATTCGAGTTCATGAAATTCCTAGACTATTGGAAGAAATATGCGAGATGTGTTTCATTTCTCGAAGAATTGTTATTCGCTCTTTAGGATTATTAATTAAAGAAGTTTTACCAGAATTTAATCTTAAATATAAACCAATCACACCAGAACAATTGATATTTAGATTTGGAAATGAGTTAAAAATTCCTATCAAAACACAAAAAGAAGCATTGAAGTTATTCGAAACATCCTTTAAAAAAGGGCTTTCTACAAATGGAAAAGATCCAAAAGGATTTGCTGCTTCTGCGATTTATATGGTAACAAGATCTACTAAGCACCGAAAGACCCAAACTGAAGTTTCAGAAATAGCACAAATTACTGAAGTGACTTTAAGAACTAGAGTAAAAGATATTAAAGAGGCATTAAATTAAAATTAAGATTGTGATTATTATTATGAATTCTAAAGGCTTATTTTTAGTTAGTCCAAACTTTGGACATCCCAGAATATTGAATATTGGCAGAAATTTATCTAAGCAAGACTTTAAAACAGATTTATTAATCATAACTCATATAAAGAATCTAAAAAAAGTAAAAGAATTATTAACTAACAATATAAAACTTATACCTATTTTTGAATATAAGTGGAAATTAGAGCAACTTCTCAAAAAGAGAGGTTTAAGAGATAAAATTAAAGGCTTATGGAAAAAAATAAAAAGTTTTTTCTCATTTAAACAAAAAGAGAAAGGATTTGAAACTTCATTTGAAGAATTAGATAAATTTGGGAACAAACAAGTAAAAGTTAAAAAAATAAAAAAGAAAGATTTAAAGAAAATAAAACCTCGTGCTTTTAGGGGAACGCCAATAACCACTAAAATCATAAATCTAAAATCGACGACTCCAATAAAGATTAATAACTCAATATATATTGATGATCAATATTGCAAACCACAGAATTATTTAAGAAAATTAGAAGTGTTTGGTAATTTAGAATATTTTTATACAATTACTTTAGAATTTAATTTGACTGATGAGATTTTAGACTTTTTATCAAATAGAAATTTCATTATGTTTGATATTTTATTTGCAAATGCTAATTTGGATAAAAAAATTAATTATCATACGATTGTCATTTCAAAAAATGATTGGAGAAATATTAATATCGTGCAAGCTACTGATTTACATATAGCTAAAAGAAATGATGAAATGTTTAATAAAATTAATAATATGTATCGAAATCTTAGAGAAAAAAATATCAAAAAAATAAATCAAATAGAAACTAATCCACCAAAATCAAATGATAAGTATGATATTAGAAAATCTCTTTTTAAAATTGATCTCTTATTTAAAAAAAGACTGATTAATCCAAACAATTTATTTAGAAAATTTGTTAAAAAAATAAATAAAAAAGTTATCAATAATAACATTGATTTTGTAATTATTACTGGAGATATTGTAGATTATACCAATATTAGTAATATATCATCAAATCAAAAAAATATTTTTGCTTATGAGAATAGTAATTGGAAAATTTTCAAAGATATTATCTTAAATACAGATCAAACTAATAAAAAAGGTATAAAAAAATCGGAAGAAATCTTATGCCCTATCTTTACTATTCTCGGGAATCACGATTATCGCCCTTGGCAATATGATTTAAATTGGGGTGGAATTTATAAAAAAATGGGGCTTAAAAAAATTGAAGCTCAGGCATTAAAAGATGATTATTCAGCTTCTCCAATTAGAGCTATTTTAAAGAGTGAAAATGCATTAGAAGGATACTTATCAGAAATAAGTGCTTCATTAGATTACTATTTAAAACTAGGCAATTTTTTATTCATTTTTTTAAATACTGGGGCAGATTCCTATAAAAAAATGACTGATTTTATATCAGGAAGTCCCTCTCTAACAGGTCTTACTCAGAAGCAAATAAAATTTTTAAATAATATTATTAAGAGCAAGTTTAATAAAAAGTGTCAAATTTTTCTTTGTTTACATGCACCTCCTATAAATACAAGAGAGAAACGAGGTATTTTAAGTCGAATAAAAAAAAAATTTAAAAAAATAATAAGAATAGAAATAGATCAGTTCAGAGAATCAAAATTTAACGGTCTAAAGAAAAAAAGAGAAAAAGCGCGTATTGACGATAAATTTAATATTAAATATGGAACGATTTCTACTAATTGGGAGAAATTAATTAATTTTTGCTATGATTATTGTACTCTTACAATATCAGGTCATACACACATGTTAAATGAATATAGATTGAAAAAATCTTTACAAAATAGCTCTAATGGTGAAGAAAACAAAGAATCATCGATTGCAGTATTTTATGATGATTATTCTGAGATTTGTAAAAATCATAAGAATATTCAAAAATATAGTCCCTTCATAGTTCAAACGCCTGCCTTGGGATTAAAATCTTTCAAAAGACTTAGGAAAGTAGGAGCATATCGAGAGATAATAATTAAAAATGGAAAATTATCTTCATTTAAAGTTAATTATATTTAAAAAAATTATAAATTTTAAAGAGGTGAAAACAGAAATTAAAGATGAAAATATTTGTCAGGTTTGTAGTTTTCCAAAGGAGTTATGTATATGTGAAAATCTAGAGGTTGAAGATCAACAAATAAAGATCTATAATGAAAAACGAAGGTGGGGTAAAAAAGTTACAATTGTTAAATTTATTGGTAATTTCAATATCGATTTAGATAAACTCATCACTAAAGCTAAAAAAAAATGTGCATCTGGAGGGACATTCAGAGATAATGGTATTGAACTACAAGGAGATCACCGCTTTAGACTAAAGAAATTTCTTATAAAAGAGGGTTTTCCCAAAGAAAATATCACAATTGAAGACTAATAATGTGGAAGTTAATCTACTTAAAATCATAAAAAACATATACAACTTTAAGTATTTCAATTTATTATGTTCTAATCTTAATGTTATTTAGATTTAGAAAACTTTTTTCAGAGATAAGAATAAAAAATTAAGAATTGAAATCAATTTAGTGAATTGATTAAAAAATAGAGCTGGATATAAAAAAATAAATATTTTTAAGTAATTTAGTATTATACATCTTTGAAAATTTTATAAAAATCTCAAAAAGCTAGAGGTTTTATATTTTCTAACTTTAAAACTTAAAATTTAAAAGGCGGAAAATGTTCTTACCTTTCAAAATCACTTATGAGCATATATCTTATACCGGTTTTGTAGATTCAGAAAAGTAGGTTCAAATTTTCAGATTAAATTTATTAATATTTATCAATTTATTTTAAAATTAAAAGAGGTGTTTATAATTTTTGGATTCAAATGGAAAAGTTAATATTCAACATTTAACAGAAAAAAATAGAAAAATATTAGATTTAAACAATGCTAAGTTCATTTTAAGTGAATTTGAAGAATATCAAGTTTTAGCAGATCAAATTAAAAAATTATCTCAAGACAAAAAAAGAGAAATAAAAAAGATCTTGATAATTGGAGAAGATTTAATACGAATTTATTCACAATTATATAGGATTTCTCCGGATGCGCAGTTTTATATTACGAATAGATCAAAAAAGATTTTGGAATCCTTTAAAGAACATTTTAAGAATCAAAAAAATTATTCTACTTATATTCTCGATGTTTTTAAAGGAGTATCACTTAATGATTTTACTTATTATAATGATAGGTTTGATTTAGTTATCGCTAACAAAATCATTTCTCAAGTAAATAAAAAGAAAGGAAATCTTTCTATCAAGTTTTTATATAAACATTATCTGCGTCAATATGGGATATTATGTATAATTAATTATACACAAAATCTTAAAGTGGATAAATTTAGAATAATAAGGACTATAAAACCTGCCTTGGAAAAAAAAATTCCAATAAAAAATAAAAAAGGTTCAATCCACTTCATCTTTTACATTAGAAGAAAAAAAGTTATATAACATTGAGGGATTAAAAATTGTCGGGATTTATAACAATAAGGAAAGAAGAAAAGAAGGCGGTAAAAATTCTAAATAAAGAAATTTCAAATTTATCTAAGAGAAAAAAGAATGATATAAAGAAGAAATTAAAATTAATTAAATGTGAAATTTGCAGAGAGGTGGAAATATGAATCGAGTCCTAAAAAAAATAAGGCAAGATAATAAAGAACTTATTACTTCAGAAGAATTAAAAAAGTATTGTCAAGAATTATATTTTAATTATAAGATTATTGGCAATTATTTAATTTCTCGTGGATATTTGGTAAATGTCTTAGATAACATTTATTACGTAAAGACTATTGATGAAGTTAGCCAGAATATGCTAAAATTTTCAATTCTAGAACTTGTAGCAAAAGCATTAGAATTTAAGAATGTTCATAATTGGTATTTTGGTCTGTATACTGCATTAAAACTTAATGAAATCGACTATGATCATCAAAATAAATTTGTTTATTTAATAAATAACCTATTTATAAAAAACAAGCCAATAAAGATTATGGGAAAAAAATTTAGGGTTTTAAGGTTTAAAAATGCTTCCTTTAAATTTGGAATAATAAATGAAAAGGTTAGATATTCAGATCTCGAAAAAACAATTTTAGATTTACTTTATTTGTGGGAATATAAGCATATGAATGAAAGAAGAATAATAATTGAGCTCTCTAAATTGTTGGATGGAAGTTCTAAAGAAAAGATATTAGATTATTCACAATATTATCCAAAATCTAATAAATTCATCTTGAAAAAAGCGTTAAAAATTTTAAATTACAATTAGAGTTTTCTTAATTAATCTTAATAGGTTCATTCATCAAAATATGATGACTGCTAACATAAAAAAAAAAGTAAATTAAAAAAAATTAAGTTTTTAACCATCTTCTAACGATTTATAACAAAACCACCAATCATAACATTTAAATTCCTTAGATCTTTGTTCTGCTGCTGCTTCATCTGTTGGTGGTGGTATTATAACTTGCTGGCCAATTAATTCATTATCTGGCCAATTTGCTGGAATTGCTACATTCTTTTCGTCTGCAATTTTCAGTGCTTTAACAATTCTAATAATTTCATCTATGTTTCGACCAAGCTCTTGTGGATAAAAGAGAATCAACCTAATTGTTCCATTTGTATCAACAATAAAGACAGCTCTAACAGTATTAGATCCTTTACAAGGATGTATCATACCCAGTTTAGTGGCAACATCACCGTTATCTGCGATTATTGGAAATGGAATTTTTACATCTAATTTTTCATTGATCCATTCTATCCATTTCATATGAGAAAAAACTTGATCTATGGAGAGCCCTATTAATTCACATTCTAGTTTTTGGAATTCTTCGTATCGCTTCGCAAAAGCTACAAATTCAGTAGTACACACAGGTGTAAAATCTGCGGGATGGCTAAATAATACAAACCAATGTCTTTTAAAATCCTTTGGTAATTTCTTCTTACCGTGGGTTGTTATTACTTCTATCTCTGGAAATTTATCACCTATTAATTGAAATGCATTAAAATTTTTAGAGTTATTAATATAATTTCACCTCTTTTGTTTTTTCATTTTTTTTTTTTAATATATTTTCTCTAAAATATCATTTTTCATTTTAGTTATTAAATATTAATCAAAATAACTATGGATTTGATATTTTTTTGTCAATATAATCTATTAATATCAAATTTTCAGGTTCTATTTTAATTTTTTCTATATCCTTTGATATCTCATTTAAAACTTTCTTTTTTTTAGAACGATTTTTTATCTTTGAGACTATTTTGATCTTCAATTTTTCTCTTCTTCTCTTTATTTCTTTTCTTTCTGTCAAATATTTCATCTACTTATTATTTTCTGTTAATTCTATAATTGTATATAGTTATTATTAAATTCTCTCTAAAGTGATTTAATTTAGTTTTCCAATTCTTATAGAAGAAGTGATTTTATAAGTTTTTGTGAACTAGTTATCCTAGAATTAAGACTTGATTTACTAAATTATTAAATTAAAAGGATATCAAATCATCTTCATATATATTATTAAAAAAATCATTTCTTTTATTTTTTTGCATTAAAGGATAAAAATCAAGATTATCTTACGGAATAGATATTATTCGACTAATTTATGGAGAGTATAAGATTATTTTTTTATTTTATTTTATTTTAAGTTCCAAACTAAAAAATAGATTTAATTTTTCTCTCTTGCTAAAATTGATTTATAGACCTTAATATAATCATTAACCATCCTTTCAACAGTAAATTTTTTTTCAACCCATCTACGACATTCTGCACGATCAATGGTATCAATTTTTTTTAATGCCTTAATTGCCTCTTCAATAGAATCGACTAAAAATCCAGTTTTTCCATCTGCGATTACTTCAGACATACTCCCTTTATTAAAAGAAATTACAGGAGTTCCACACGCCATTGTTTCCACAACTGACAGACCAAATGCCTCAGGAATATTAATAGGATTCAATAAGGCATATGCACCTCCTAATAATTCATCCCTCTTCTTCGGATCAGCAACACCAACATACTTTATTAAATCATTATCAAGAAAAGGCTCAATATCTCTTTTAAAATAATTCTTATCTTGAATAATCCCTGCCAAGATTAATTTCATTCCAACTTTACGAGCTATTTCAATAGCTTCTTTAGCACCTTTATCGTAATGTATACGACCAAAAAAGATTAAATAATCTTTTGATTTAGATTTAAAAGTAAATTGGTCCATATTTATACCATGATAAACTGTAGCAATATAATTTAAATCTGGAATTCTAGCAGCATTACTAATAGAAACATAATAACTTTGATTGTTGTATTTTTTATAGACTGGTAATATTTTAGGAGATGAAATACCATGAATAGTTGTTATAACTGGAGTTGATGTCATTTTCATATAAGTTAAAGGTAAAAAATCAAAATGGTTATGAATAATATCAAAATCATCTCCTCTTTCGAACAATTCAGATATATGTAAGCATTCCCAAACTTTTGGTATTAATTCAATATCTTCTTCATAACCACGACGACAAACACTTACAAGATTTGCCTTAGTAATGGAATTTTTTGTAGCAAATAGAGTAACTTTAATTCCTTTCCTAACAAGACCTTCCGCCAATAAAGAAGCTACATATTCCCATGGACCATAAGATCGAGGTGGCGTACGCCATGCAATTGGTGAGAGTATTGCTACGTGCATAATCTTCCTCCTTATAAAGAATTATGCTTTTTAAGCCAATCAAGAAGTTCTGAAAGATTGGCTGTTGCTAAACCAATACAACTATCAGCACATCCGTAATAAAGTAATATTTTATCATTTTCTTGAATCCAACCACATGGAAAAACTACTTTATCCACATCACCATAAGCCTCGTAAGATTCCTTTGGAGAAAAAATCCATTCATCAGATCTAGCAATTAAATTACGCGGATTTATTATATCTAAAAGTGCCAGCCCTAATCTATATATAATACCACTGGCAGTAATTTTAACTCCATGATAAAGAATTAACCATCCCAACTCAGTTCTTAAAGGTGGAGGCGATAAACCAATTTTATTCGCATCCCACCAGCTACCTTTCCTAGCTTTGATAATTACCTGATGGGCTCCCCAATCTTTAAGATCTGGAGAGAAAGAAATCCAAATATTAGCTTTTGACGTTGGAAGGTATGAAACAGGTCTATGAATCATTGCCCAACGCCCATCAAAGCGAATTGGAAATAAAGCAGCATCTTTATCTTCTGGTGGCATCACAGGGCCATAACGAGTAAAATTTTGAAAGTCACTAGTAGTTATTAATGAAACTAAAGGTCCTCCCTTAGAAAATGCTGTGTAGGTAATAGCGAATAATTTTTTTTCCTCTAAAAAAATAATTCTCGGGTCTTCAATTCCCCAAACTTCTTCAGGGTAATCATCTGGGCACGGTATTAAGGTTGGTTGAGAGTTAATCTGCTAATCACTTATTCCATTTTTACTTTGAGCTAATGTTAAATGGGAAATACCCCTTCTATCTTCAACTCGCATTAATAAGAAAACTATTTCATTAACTTTTACTGCTCCTGCATTAAATACTGAATTTGCCTTATAAGGAAGATCATTAATCGTAATAATCGGATTATGAGGATGACGGTTAAAAAGCTCTTTTATTATATTATTTTTTATTTTTAACACCCTTTAGAATTTCTCCAGTCTTTCATTTTTTCAAGATTTTTGAATTCTTCTCCTGGGGGATGATGTATTTCTTTATATAATGTATAAGAATCAATAAAATCCTCTTCAAAAGGTTTAGTTTGAGCGCATGAATTACATACAAGAATTTCTTGATCCTTATCTTTTAATGGACGCATCATTCCCCCACACTTTTCACAGAATTCAACCATTTTTAACCAATTTTCACGTTTTTTATAGATATTTATATTTTTATATAAATGTTAACTCAAATTCATCTTCGATAACTTTTTCACTAGTTACATCCATATTATTAATCTCTCGTTTTAACTTTAAAACAGCTTTTTTTAAAATTTTCTTCTTTTTTATCCCTGTACAAACAAATTTACCAGTAGAAAATAGTAGAAATACTGCGCGGGGATCTTTCATATAATAAATTAATCCCGGGAAGACTTCAGGTTCGTACATAACATATTTCATTAGTAATACTGCTTTATTTAAATTTATAAGTGTATGCAAATCACCATTTGC
>Ga0114922_10005123_pt1 | contig 12121 bp, 9 predicted proteins | sample AartaG_FD_100975 | JGI IMG/M metagenome (GOLD analysis project Ga0114922, IMG submission 100975) | Deep subsurface microbial communities from Aarhus Bay to uncover new lineages of life (NeLLi) - Aarhus_00045 metaG | ecosystem: Environmental > Aquatic > Marine > Oceanic > Sediment | place: Aarhus...
AAAACGCCGATTGCACAGAGCACTATCAGAGCCAGAGCAAGTAATTTCTTCCGCATCGTAAAACCTCCTTGATTTCAAATGAATCTTCTTTTCACAGCGGCTTTAAATAGCGGGCGCAGGATTGCGTGTTTGGCACGCGTAAAATAATAACGGTTGCCGTTGTCGAGAAAGTAGCGGCCTTCCTCGGGCAGAAGCACGAGAGAGACCTTGATATTCGGCGCCACGCCGATCATCAGTCCCTTTTCCATGCAGGCTTCGTACATCCTCCTGAATACGGGTATCATTTCCTCGGTTGACGGCGGAGGCAGGTTCTCGTAGTCGGTTCCCTTGAGCGGGCGGAAAATACAGACTGTGGGCACCGCGCCGACCGAGGTTATCCAGTCGATAGCCTGGATCGATTTTTCAGATGGTTCGAGTCCGGCGACAATCTCGCCGTTGGTCGTGTGGAAAATCCTGGTGCAGTACTCGATTGCTTCCAGATACCGGTCCAGTCCATACTGGCGGTTTTTACCCGGACAGACCTCTTTGAAACGCTCCCGATCCCAAATCTCAAAGCAGAACGAGACCCGGTTAACACCTATCTTTTTAAGCTCGTGGTAACGGGAGAGGTCATGGTGCGGGGGAGTTTGTACCCCGATCAACAGGCCGTAGTTTTTCTTTACCGCACGAATAAAAGGTTCGAGAATATCCAGATAAGTGTCGCCCTTGTAGTGGCCAGTATTGAAATCGACATAGGTGATCTTGTTTTCCTCCACTGCCGCACCGACAGTTTCCAGTACATCCTTCACGGTTTTTTCATCCGCATCGTCGCGTCCCAGGTTCAGGCCCACCGAGCAGAACTTGCAGTTAACCCGTTCGGGTTTTTCGAGCCAGTAATCGCAAACCTTGGCCGGGTAGATTGCCAGGTAGGTTCCCTGGAGAGTCCCGATCCGGCTCATCTTTCTACCGCTGGAGGTTTCCCTGTCGTACCAGGCAGGCTGCGGTGCGAGTTTCACCTGCGCAACAGGACCGCTTTCGTCGTAGATCAGGTAGCTGCCGTCCAGTTCCCTGTTCAGCAAGTACGGGCTGTTTAATGCAAAATCCTCAACCACGGGGATATTCGTGTAGAGTCCATCGGGCAGGATGACTTCCAGGCCGCTTCCGAGACCGGCCCTGGTTCGCATGATTTGCCGCCCGCCGTTTTTCTCCACCGAGCAGGATTCACTGAGGCGAATTCCTTTACAGTAAAGATCGAGTTTCAAAAGGCCGGGATTTTTTCTGACATCGTGGATCATGGTTTGAAGATTTTTTTTCTTATGAATATCAAGTATTTAAACCCGATTTAATTAAACATTTTTTTGCCCATTTTTCAAGCTTTTGGCCCCAGGCGGAAGTTCCTATTTGAGATATCCGAGAGAGCGGAAACGCTGGATCTCCTCAGTGTCGTGGCGATAGTCCGGCAGGGATTCCCTGAACAGAGGGGGAGGGCCGTAAGAGGTGACAAAACGTAGCGGCATCGCTCCTCCGGGACCTGGCATTCCAGCCTCTGTCAGTGCTTTGCCACACATATCACGGGCAATAGGCAGGCCGATCAGGTAAAGAATGGTCGGAGCAACGTCTTCAAGATAAATCGGCACCTTCTTCCGGAAACCCTTCCGCACGTCCACACCGTTGAAAATAACCACACCTTTCAATTCACGCAGACGCCCCTTCTTACCAGGATCACATATCGCAACAACCATGCCGGTAGGCTGATACTCATCTATCAATTCGCCGAGGAGCCTGTCGATAAAACGGAAATACTCCGGAATCAAGCCCTGGAGACTTTCAGGATCTACCAGATCTGTCCGTTCCTCCAAACGGCTCAGGATGTCCGGGCCCTGTATATAAAGGGCAAGGAATTTAACTCCATGCCTGCGGGCAAGTTCAGCAGCAGCACGGGTGTGAAAGTAATCGGCAAAGTATATCGAGCGGATCAGTTCACGGGTTTTCTGAGGGAGATCTTTTTGGAGCAGAGCGCTGATCAACCGGTATTCTGTCAACACACTGTCAAATGGTTCTTCCAGTTCGGCACGCAGGACGACCAGGGAGTCGAATTCAGCCGGCGGGAACACCTCTTCATTGTAATATGTCGAGGGTTTGATCGGCTGGGTTTGGTGGACCAGCGCTATCTTGGAAAAGGTGCGTTCACTTACGGTGAATCCCTTTGAAGAACATGCTGGCCAGGAGGCCCACCAGTTCACCACACCGGCCGGAGCCCTGAAAAGCTCGATAATCTCCCACAGCGTTTTAGTCATCCGCGAACTGGCACTCAGAGGAACCGTGCGGACCAGTTGCAAAAAGGGGAAAATTTGTTCGAAAACAAGTTTAAGTCCCGGCCGAGAGTTTCCCAGACGTGGCGGACGGGACATCCCCCGCAGTACGGGAAGGGTAAAGTGGTTGATCCCGTGCTGTTCGGGTTTGACCCCGGTAGCAACAGTTGTCCACACCTGGGGGGCGAGATAGTTTTTCTGGGAGGTTAATTCCACAGTAAACCCGCCGTCAATAAGGCGGGTAAGGTTGGGAAGGTTGTCCACACCAGAGAGCCTGAAAAGCAGCTCGGAATCCAGCCTATCCAGGCCGATCAGAAGGATCGGCAGGGGGCGGAGGGAGTAATCGCGGAGAGCGGCATTAAGGGTGTGATCCGCACTGTGATGGCGGAAAAACCCGATCGCCCAGGCACTTTCAATCAGGAGCACGGCAACCAGAGAAAAAATATAGCCTCTGGCCACCATATTCTGACGGCTCCTGGAGGATTCCGGCACCCCTGCTAATAAGAAATAGACTAGCCCGATCATCCTGCCCGCCATCAGAGAGATCAGGGCAATGGCCGCCAGCACGCTCAGGGAGACCACGCCAAAGGGGAGGATCTGCTGCGAGCCTATCATGACCAGATGCCACCAGCCCAGAAGATATGCGCAGAACACTGAGGCGGTGAGAGTACATAAAACGGCAGATCGCAGGGTGCCTCCTGAAATCATGCCCGCAGACCTTTTTTTCTTTCTCACCCAGAGCAAAGCCGGTATCAGTACCAGACAGAAAGCCCCCAATGAATAAGCCGCTCCGAGATAGGTTAGAAAGAGAAAGATATCGAGAGAGTTCTCGATAAACCCGGGGTCGGCCAGAAGGGTACTGGCAGTGGTGAGACCGGCAAGAAGGAACCCGATCAGCAGCGCCAACTTGGCAGTTACCGTAAATCCAGTTCTCCAGGGGCCGCCTGAAGGCCGGCTGAGAAACCTTTCCACCGGGCTTTCCAGATATCCCAGTGCTTTGAGCCTGGAGCGGATTTCCTCGATAGAAAATTTGTTCGGTTCATAATCTTGTTGCTGATTGTTTTTCACTGGCGATTTATTTCTTTCTTGAGAGGACATAATCTGCTAACTGAAGCAGAAACCAGCCTTTGGCACCGAAAGGCTCCAGTGAGGCCTTGGCGGTCTGGATCAGTTCCGAGGCGACTTCCCTTGCTGCACCGGGGCCGAATGTGGTGACAAAGGTGACCTTGCTGATGTCCGTTCCCGCATCCTTGCCGAGAACCGAGGATGTGGATTCGCAGTTCAGAATATCGTCCGTGATCTGGAATGCCAGGCCGAGATTCTTGGCGTAGCTTGCCAGGCATTCCACTACCTGCTGGCTTGCACCGGAGAGCTTTGCTCCGAGGGTGGCAGAAAGAATGAAAAGATGTCCGGTTTTATGGCTGTGCACGTACTCGAGGCTCTCTAAGTCGCTTTCTCCCGGATTGAGGTCTTTCCACTGGCCGCCGATCATCCCCGGTACGCCGACACATTCTGCTGCATCCTGCACCAGCCTGCCCACTTCACTGACACTCAGCCGGCTTGTGGCAACCGCGTTTCCGATAAGACAAAAAGCCTGCATCAGCAGAGCATCTGCGGCCAGCACCGCGGTCGCCTTATCAGTGTGCAGGTGAAGGGTTTCCCGGCCACGCCGGAGCTTGGAGTCGTCCATGCAGGGAAGGTCATCGAGGATCAGTGAAGCGGTGTGAATCATCTCCACCGCAGCAGCAGCCTCGATCACCGTGCCCGGCTCACCTCCGGCTATCTCGGCCGAGAGCACAGTCAGCACGGGCCTGATCCTTTTACCAGGAGCCAGAAGGCTGTAGCGCATTGCCTCGACCACAGGATCAGCATAGCCCTCGCCATGGGGCAGATTTCTTTCAAGCGCCTCCCCGACCATTGCGCTCAATTGTTTTAATTTCTGCAGTAAGTTGTTTTCAGAACTTGAGTTAAATTGTCTAACGCCTTTTGTTTTTTTCTCAGCATGTTTTGGCATTCAAGATTCCCAGAAAAATAGGTATTGGAAAAGCAATTGCCAAACATCCCTGCGATCCAGAGATTAGACAGTTATCAGGCCTGGAACAGATCCTTGCCCTCATATTCTTCCGGCACAGGGCAATCCAGATATTTAAGAGAAGTAGGTGCAATATCTCGCAGGTCTGGCTCCTTCCGCTCGATTTTCCGATTAGCCAGCAAAACCCCTGGAATCAGGTCTCTGTCCACTGAGCAGTGGTCGCCGCTCCATTTTTCCATGTTATATTCGATAACCTCCGGTGGAATCCCGCCAAGGGCGGTCTGCCAGCTTACCCGGTAGTTGTGGTTGAAACCTACAACCAGATCGGGGGCTTCGTCAAGACGCTGGCCGCGGTAAACCTTCCTGCCGAAATAAATATTCGAGACCACCCGGGCGCCATCTTCAGGATCGCGAAAGTTCTTGAAGTTTTCGGCAATCTCGGCGACCAGGGATTCATACTCCTCCCCCGGTGAAACAATGCCCTGAGCTTCACGTCCGGTGAGATTGATAAATATCAGCCCCAGGCCGAGAGAATAGGCACGCGTGCCGGACCAGTCCACGTTAACGAAAAAGTCCCCGCCACCGAAAAGGTCTTTCAGATTGTAGCGCGGATCGTCCTGGCCCTTGAGTTTCATATAGCCGTTCTTTACCAGCCAGGTGTTGATATTCACGCCTTTGCGGAAAGAGGAAAACCCGTGGTCACTGCAAACGATAAGCAAGGTGTCGTCATCCACAAAACGCTCGCGCACCTTGCCCACGAATTCATCCATCCGCTTGTAGATCTGCTGAACCGCATCGCCGAACTGTTCGTCCATCTCAGCATCGTACCTTGGGTGTTCTTTGTCCAGCAGCCACCAGAACATGTGCTGGACCCGGTCCGGGCTGGAGAAAAGTTCGAAAAAGAGGTTGGGTTTTTCCTTTTCCAGAATTTCCAGGCACATAGCCTCCCGCTGGTCCATGATTCGGTTCAGATCCTCCATGAAAGATTTTTCGTCCAGCTTGTGCTCCTTGAGCCCGGCGGTATCGGCAGCCCAGCCGCGGGTCTTGTACGGGCCGATCCTCCGGGCCAGCCTGCCGGCAAAATCATCCGGATAGGAGATCGGCAGAACCGGATCTTCCGGGTGAATCTCGATCGGGCCCATATAAATTTTCACCTCCTGACCCAGCTCGACCGGGATGAAACGGGTAAGTCCCTTGATGCGGATCAGGAAATTCAGGGCGAATTCGATCTCCACCCAGTCGCTCCATTCGCCCTGTTCAAGAGTGATTTCTTTACCCTGCACTTTGATTGTCACCTTGCTCCGGTCGTCACTGAGCCTGAAAGCGACAGGCGCGGTAAGGTAATTTTCTGGCTCAAGAGCATCAAGCATGCGGTCCAGCTTGCCGAGTTCCAGGGAGCCGGCGCCTTGCGCGGCCAGATTGTTGCGTTGCTCCAGCAGCTTTTTTCGTTTCTGCCGGGTGAGTGGATTCCAGGGGCCGATAATGACGGCCTGGGCCCTGCCCCCGGTGGAGAACTCAAGGGAGGTCAGCTTGCCGCCGAACTCGGTATCCTCGATATTCTCGCTGTAAATGTCTGTGGTGAAAAAATGGTACGTGCCCTGTGTCCCACGCAGATCCGGGGTGGTAAGGCCGGAGAGCAGGAGGCTGTCCGACTGAAGCTCTGGTGCAGGAAAGGCCACCGGAGCCTCAAGCACTGCTGTCTTGATTCCATGCTCGGCTGCCTGGACCCAGAAAGGTTTTCCGGTCTGAAGGCTGATCGCTTTTGGCTTGCCCAGCGGGATCAGGTCCCAGAGAAAGGTAGGGTAAACCGGCTTGACCGAGGCGATTTTCGGGTTGTAGGTTTCCACGTCCCGGTTGAGAAAATCGTAGATGCCGTGCACCCCGGCCTGGGCTGAAACCGAAAAAGTGGACCAGGCAACCGGGGATTCGGGCGGTATGGAAGTTCCAAGCTCAGTAAAACTCCCCTCGGCCGCGAGCGCCGAGAGGTTCGGCATAAGTTCCTGATCCATGTACTGCTTTAAAAGGACAGGGCATATTGCATCGTAGCCGAGGATAATAACCTTCTTTTTCATTTTCCTCGGTGAGATTTTGCCATGCCCACATGCTAAAGTCGGCGCGGCTGCCGAGCCAATAGCCAATGCAGTTTGCTTGAGCAGATCCCGGCGCGAGATTCTTACTTCGGGTTTCGCACCGCGTGATTTCATTTTCTTATCGCCACTCATTACCCAGGACTCCAAATAAAAAATATCCACATTAAATAGTTTCTTTTGGTGATATCTCTAACTGCAGTTTTCATACTATATAGGCCAACGCGAACCCGGTTTGAGCAAGCATAATCAGCCGGTACATGTGTGTCCATGAGGGATGGTTTTCCGTTTGCGCCAGGCTGTCCGGATCCCGCAGGATCAGCCAGGCGGTAAAAATTCCATAGGCAGCGAGCAGAATCCCGAGCACGGCCAGTACTGCCGGGTTTCCCGAGAGAAACGGCAAGCCGCTACCGCCCCGTTTGATTATGATGCCCATGGGCATGAAAAGCCAGGGCAAAACGAAAAAAGGCGCGATCATCCAGGCTGAGGTTTTCACCCCGTAACGCAATGGAAGTGTAATACAGCCTGCGGCGCGGTCGCCCTTCATGTCTGAGTAATCCTTGGTGGAGGCCGCTCCCAGGAGAAAAAGAAAAAATATGCCGCCGATATACCATGGTTCGATATCCCCGGCTATCGGTGCCACGCAGGACCAGCCGGCCACTTTGAGCAGCCAGCCCCTTGGAACGGCGATTGTGAGGTTGGCGGCGATACAGTGCCGCTTGGTGCGAAATGGGTAGCCGGAGTAAACATAGGTCATCACCGCAGCGGCTACTACGATCCAGAAACACTCGTGGCGGCCGCCCGGGGAGATCATCCAGGCCATCCAGAGCGCTGCGGCATAAAGTGCTACAGAAAAGATTGCCGCCGCAGTTATACTTATTTTACCCGAGGGGAGCATGCGCTCCGGCTTGTTTATCCGGTCGTTTTCCAGGTCGAAAATCTGGTTCAGCACGTTCGAGGCGGCATTGAGCACCGCGGCCATCGCCGCCCCCAGAATGATATAATAGAGAACTGTCCAGGTACCCATGGCCCAAAGCTGAGCGAAGAATCCCCTGCCCTGGTGGTGGGCCATAGCGCCGAGAGCAGTCACCGCGCCGCTGACCATCCCGAGAAGCGGAGGAAGAAGGGTGAAAGGGCGCGTGAACCGGTAGTAGCGGATCACAGGTTCAAAACTGAATCCGTCGCCGTTCTCTTTCAAGGCTGCCTGATCAGACTGGTGAGTATCAGACAAAGAACTGCCCCCCAGAACGTGTTCAGAATATTCATTCCCTCGTTGCCGAGCGTTCGCTCCACTCGCGGAACTGCACCCAGCACGCTTTCGGTGAAAGCCGCTAAAAAGGCGCTCAAGCATACCACAACTGCCAGATCAGCAGTGGCCGCCAGCCCCACGAGCCACCCCACCAGAGCCACAAGTGCGGCTGCCAGAAGTGAGGCGGCTGTTCCCTCAAGCGACACCGCCCCCGGCGTGCCAGGAGCCACTTTTCTGAATGTTGTCGGCAAAAACGCATTCCTTCCCAGAGCCGAGCCTGCCTCAGTCCCGGCGGTATCCGCAGCAGCAGTGGCGAAAGAGGCGACAAATGCCGCACCGGCCAGCGGGTGAGCGCCACTGAATTTATAGACCGCAGAAATCAGCAAACCGGCCGCGCAATTGGCAAAGGCATGTCTTGCTCCACTTCGCCCCTCGGCCTTCTGGGCTGCGCCAAGCTCCTTTTTACGCTTGTATCCCAGCCTGGTCAGGGCGCTGCCCAGAATAAAAAATGACACGAGCACCGTGAATGACTGCCAGCCGCCGAAATAATATATCAGACCGCCGATCGCCACACCGCCCGCAAGGCCGCTTCGGTTAACCGTACCGAGAAAATAGGCGGCCAGTCCGAACGCTAAGGTGACAGCAAAAGCCTCGGCTAATGGATACTGGCTGAAATACATGTCAACCCACCCTTAGGTTTAAACTCTTTCGATTAAAGAAACGCAGCCATTACTCCTGCTGCTGCCAGCGGGCTGGTAATGTTATCGTTAAGAGGAAGAGGCAGGCTTTCCACGACTGCTCCAACTGCAGCGGCCAGTCCGCAGTTTGCAGCTACGAGCCACAGAGCTGGCAGCACAACGTCCAGGCCGCCCGCTGTCCAGTAAACCAGAACCAGTGACCCCGCCCAGGAGGAGAGAACGAAAGCTGCAAACCCGATCCATGTCTTATCTTTGGACCAGGGAAGTTTTTTCCTTCCCCAGGCCCTGCCCGCCAGGGTGCTGGTGGCATCGCCAAGCGAAAGTACTGCCCAGGCGCCGGCTGCAATGTGCATCCTGTTGCGGAAAATTAAAATCAGCGCTAGAACGGCCAGCGCATAACAGGCTTTCCCGATACTGAAACCCCTGGCTGCCTCATCCTCCCGCATACCGCTTTTGTTGATCCTGGGCGAGATGAAAAGACCGTAGGCAAGTGCTCCTACACAGCAGAGCACTGCCTGAGTAAGAGTCAGATACCTGAGAAGAAACGCAAATCCCAGGGGGAGCATGTGTTCTATCTGGCGCTTGCTTTCTCCTGTCATCACTCATTTCCCAAAACTTAAGCCAGTCCCTCGGCCCTGATCCAGTTCACGGTACGCTTCACCCCTTCCTCCAGGGAAAGGGCCCTGTATCCGAGTTTGTTTTCAGCGGCTCTCGAGTCGAAAATCCAGTTCTTTTGAAATATATCGATCACACCACGGGTGGTTTGAGGTCTTCTTCCGATGAGAAAGGCAAGTATCTCCTCCACTGCACCGACAAGCCTTGCAACTGGCCAGGGCACAGAAAACCGGGGTTGCGGGACAAGGGTAACTTTTTCCAGGGTTTCGAAAAACCGCGCAAGGCTGGCATTCTCCCCGCCCAGGATATACCTCTCGCCTGGTTCGGCCTTTTCGGTAGCTAACAGAACTCCCCGCACCACATCCTCGACAAAAACAAAATTCCAGCGCGCCTTGCCGTCCCCCAGGCGTGCCTTGAGCTTCTTTTTCATGAAGTCTATGATCATGCTCGACACCAGGTTCCCCGGGGTGAAAGGACCGGGTCCATACATCACGGTGGGATAAAGGATAACCACCGGCAACCCCGTGCGGGCAAACTCCTGCGCCTTGAGATTTGCCAGATACTTGGTGCGCTCGTAATCATTGTAATGGATCTCCCTCTCGTGGTTGTCATTTTCCACCAAAGGGCGGTTTTCCGAGTGGCCGAGTGCCAGAAAAGAAGAAATGTATATCACCTTGGAGACACCGGCATCCCGGGCAGCCCGGAGAAGGTTAACAGTTCCCTCCACGTTGACCCGGTCGAATACCCGGCTGTCTCTCGACCAGGAGGCTACGAGTGCTGCTGCATGAATTACCACATCGCAAGCTGAAACGCACCTTTTCAGCGATTCAGGATCGGTCATGTCGCCTGTGGCCGCCTCGACTCTGTCATTCTGCGGCAGGCTGCTTTCGCCTCCCGGACGGGCCATGAGGATCAACTCGTGGCCGGTTTCCTCGAGCAGGGCACGGGTGAGACGGCTGCCGAAAAATCCAGTAGCACCGGTAAGAAAAATTTTCATAATTGTTTTCTAAAAAAAATTCGCGAGGAAATTCTCCTTGCGATTGGTTTTTAATCTACAGTCTCGAAGCTTAAAAATCAACCTGTGGTGCTGAACCGGCATAGCTGAGGCACATCTTCTATCAGAGCAGGTTAAAACGCACGGAGATATCAGGGCGTTTTTCGAGAGTGAAATATCCCGAGAGACCACCCTGAATGAGATAAGCCGTGGAGAGAGCCTCGCATTCGGCGGCGTCCGGACCGCCAACCACCACCCGGCGTATCTCCTGCACCGGCTCGAGCGTGATCGGGTTCATGATATGGCGCACCGTGATCCCTTGCGGACTGGTGACTGTATTGCGGTAGTTGGCGGAAACAGAGACTGCGCAGTCTTTCAGGATCATCCGGGATCCTGTCGGTTCTTGATTGTTAATTGTCTCAAGTTCGCTGGGCCAGCCCTTCTCGTCCGGGGGAGCGCCGCGAGCCAGCGCGGTGCTCGTGCCTGCAGAGATTACGAAATCTTCCAGTCCCTCTTCGGTCAGTATTTCAGACCGTCTCTGGACACACCAGCCCTTGGCGAAGCCTCCCAGGTCGAGCAGCATTCCCTTCCGGGCAAGCCTGGCAGTGGAGCGCACCGGGTCGAGTTCGAGCTTGTCGCAGCCGATCAGAGAGCGGGTTTTCTCCAGGGTGGGAATCTCAGCTTTCGGCAGGGCGGAGTCGGAGTAAAAGCCGTGGGCGCTCATCAGCAGGCCTGCGGTGATATCGAACAGCCCGCAGGTCAGCTCCCAGTAGCCGTGAGCCGCTTTCAGAAGTGCAAAAGTGTAGCTGTCAAGCTCCAACGGCTCACCTCCGGCTGCGTGGTTGATCCGGTTGATCGGGCTGTCCGCCACATAGATACTCAGGCGACGGTCGTCCTCCACAATAGAGTCGAAAAAACGGTCGGCCAGCTCTCTCATACATTTGGTTCTGCCGGGTGGGTGGAAGGCATAAAGCTTGAAAAGCGTGCCCATAGCCCGCTGCTGGCCCTCGTAATACTCGTAGTTTTCAGCAGCCATTTTGCTGAAAGCCTGAATTAATGGAATTATAATGTGCCTGAAATTAAGTGACTCCGGGATAAATATACCCTTTAACCCAGGGGTGTCAACTTGGAGGGCCTGAGAAAAGCGAAAAAATTACCATGATTGCAGAGTCATGCATTGCCTCGCACAGTTTTTATCAGCCACCGAGGGAGGGGGGCGGCGACTGTGCGACTTAGGTCGCACAGCCCGTTGCGCTTTTGCGCAACGGCGCGCATTTCATGCGCTCGCCGCCCCTCCCACCCCCCCAGGCCGCGGGGAAACATAACATCTTACTAATTTATGAATAATCCGGACAAAGCTGGCGCGAGAAATAATGGACTATTAAAATAGATTGTCTGATAATAAGAATATGCAGCCTATTTATTAAATTTTCACTTGAAAGGAGCACAAAAGATGGCGGGAAAAAAATCAAGCTCCGAACACAAAAGTTCGCATCCAGACCGGAGAACGTTCATGCGATCTATAGGCGCGGCATCCCTGGGCCTTGTAGCATCGGGTCTGCCCGCTGTGGCCTCGATGACAAAATCAGCCAAAAAGACTCCGGCTGCCAGGCTGGATCCCGGGGCACCCTTGCGTATCGGGATGATCGGGAGAACCGGGCACCTGGACATGGTGCTTGGAGAACTTGATAAAGTGCCCGGAGCCAGGATTGCCGCTTACGCTTTCGAGGACGGCGACTGGGAATACAACTCTGACGGCACCAGGCGCGGAGACTCCTATGACCTGGAATCCCAGCGCAAGTGGGTCGAAAGCCAGAGCTGGTCCAGCTCAGGGCCGAAACTCTACGAAACCTATCAGGAGATGCTCAATAAAGAGAAGCTGGACCTGGCGGTGGCCTGCCTGCCGTATGCGAGGAATGCCTACGCAGCGGCTGCAGCAGCTGAGGCCGGGCTGCATATCCTATGCGAGAAACCGGTGGCAGTCAATTCTGCTGATCTGGAGATGATCGAATCAGCGGTTAAGAAAAATAATGTGCGCCTGAGTGCGATGTTCGCCATGCGTTTCGATCCTTCAATCTATACGATCAACCAGGCGGTGAGCCGGGGCCTGGTGGGAAAACCCTGCATGGGCCGGGCGCAGAAATCATACAAATTC
>Ga0114922_10005124_pt1 | contig 12121 bp, 7 predicted proteins | sample AartaG_FD_100975 | JGI IMG/M metagenome (GOLD analysis project Ga0114922, IMG submission 100975) | Deep subsurface microbial communities from Aarhus Bay to uncover new lineages of life (NeLLi) - Aarhus_00045 metaG | ecosystem: Environmental > Aquatic > Marine > Oceanic > Sediment | place: Aarhus...
TTATGTGGGTGGCGTTATGGTCATTAGTCAGCTCTTGGGGCGTGAGCGCTCAAACTTTGAAGATCCAGAGAGGATCAGATTCAAATCCTTCGAGCTGGCGAGAAAATTCCTATGGCAATACACTCAGGAGCTGGGTTCCATAATCTGCAGAGACATCCAGCTTATCAGGTTTGGCCGTCCTTACTATATCGCCGATATGGATGATTTCGAGAAGTTCGAGGAGGCAGGCGGACACGTGGATAAATGCACCGATGTGGTGGGAAAGGCCTCTCAGCTAGCGGTGAAGTTGATACTGGATGAAGGCCTCGTTAAGCATCCTGAGAAATAAATTTCCCGTATCCAGGGTTGGGGAGGAATCAAGATGAATCTTAAAAATGGGGCAGAATATATCGAGAGTTTGAGAAAAATATACCCCATCATCTACTACAAGGGGCAAAGAAACGATGATTTACCATACCTGGCGGAATCAATGCTACCCGTTTCGTTGTTTCAGAAATGGATAAGGAATATGATACCGAATATCTCGAGAAATTCAAGTAGTGTCTGGCCTATATCCAAGAAAAACTTCATAGTAGTAAGGGCAATGACTGATCTGTGAGACGCTGTATAATTCATCGATCACCTTGTTTGGCTTTAAAATTAGTCTACGTCTTTTATATTTTTCCTACTGAATAATAATAGGAGGTATTCAATTGTTTTGGCGTAGTAAAAACACTCTTGGACGCCCAGAATGGTCAATGGCTCGAGCCCTCTATAAATCCATGGGTTACAGCAATTATGATTTGTCTAGACCATTGATTGGAGTTGGGAATTCCTGGAACCGATTGGTGCCAGGTCACTATAACTTGAGCCTAGTTTCTGATTATGTGAAGCAAGGCATCTATCAGGCAGGTGGCACTCCTGTGGAGTTCGGCGTGATTGCCGCCTGCGACGGCATTGCCCAAGGACATCGAGGCATGCATTTCATCTTGCCCAGCCGTGACCTCATCGCCAACGATGTGGAGGTAATCATAGAAGCACATAATCTTGACGCCGTGGTGCTTCTGGCATCGTGCGATAAGATCATCCCCGGCATGCTCATGGCTGCCGCTCGCCTTAATGTCCCAGCCATCATGATCGTGGGGGGTCCCATGGAGGGCGGCTGTGAGTTCGACGATCGCCCGTCGGATGTTAGCTCGGTCACGGAGGCTATGGGGATGCTGAAGGCCGGTAAGATCAGCCAGGCCGAGTATGACCTGCTCGAGGACAGGGTAGCACCGACCTGCGGCTCCTGTTCTTTCTTGGGAACGGCCAACACCATGTGCTGTCTCGCCGAGGCCATGGGTCTCTCGTTGCCCGGGAGCGCGACTATTCCGGCTACTTACGCGGACCGCTTACGGGCAGCCCAGGAGACCGGCCGGCAGATTATGGAGCTGGTCAAAAAAGACATCACCGCCCGCAAGATACTCAACAGAAAGGGGCTTGAAAACGCGGTGCGGGTTAACTCAGCAATCGGTGGCTCTACAAACGCCGCCATTCACTTACCCGCCATCGCCTACGAGGCCGACTGTGAGATCGGCATGGAGCGTTTTGAGGAGCTTAGCATCGGTACGCCCCACATCGCCAAGATTTATCCAGCCGCTCCCGCCAATGTCCCCGACTTTCATGAGGCCGGTGGCATTCCAGCTGTGATGAAAGAAATTCTCCCACTACTTCACGGCGATACATTGACTGTCACCGGCAGGACGGTCGCCGAAAACGTGGCCCAGGCTGAGATAAAAAATCCAGATATCATAAGAACTTTTGAGAATCCATGGAGTAGGGAGGGTGGGCTCGCTGTTCTGCACGGCAATCTGGCACCCCACTCAGCCATCACCAAGCCTGCGGCTATCGTTCCCGAGCTGCGCGTGTTCGAGGGCAGAAGCCGCTGCTTTGACTCAGAAGAGGAGGCAAACGAGGCGATCCTGGAGGGGAAGGTCCAGGAAAGGGAGGTGGTCGTCATCCGCTACGAAGGTCCTAAGGGCGGGCCGGGCATGCGGGAGATGTACAAGGCGATGAAGCTTCTCTATGGCCGCGGTTTGGCGCTTAAAACTGCCCTCATCACAGACGGGCGTTTTTCCGGTACGAACAACGGTTGCTTTGTCGGGCACATATCCCCTGAGGCAGCTGAAGGAGGTCCTCTTGCGGCGGTACGCGATGGGGATCAAATCACCATTGATATTCCGGCTAGAATGCTGCACCTCCACTTATCTGATGAGGATATCAAAAAGCGTCTTAGATCTTGGAAAAGGCCGGAACCAAAATTCAATAAAGGGTACTTGGCAGTATATTCTCAATTAGCAGAATCTGCGGACAGGGGAGCTATTATCCGAAATATAATTAATGATTAATATTTACTCAGCCTTCAAAAGTCTTATAGAGGCATTTGTCCGTTTGAGTAATTTGGTAAAGAGGAGATGAAACCCTTAAATAAGGAGGTATAAAATGACTTTGCCACAAAAAATATTGTCGCCGCAAGAGGAAAGAATAGAGCAAGGCCAACCACTAGAACTTGTTACCGGTGTTAGGCCAAGAATTGTCAAAATGTTAGAGGGATTTAAGGATAAACCACCTCAAATTAGTGTTGATAGGGCATATTTTTTTACAGAATCATTTAAAGAAACAGAAGCATTACCTATTGTTCTGAGATGGGCTAAAGCCTTAGAAAATATAATGAGAAAAATACCAGTATATATCGGGGACGATGAGTTGATAGTCGGTCGCGCTGGTCCGCCGGGAAGATATGGTATTTTGTATCCTGAACTAAGAGCAGGTTGGATGCTGAAAGGTCTGAAGGAGCGTGCTGAGGGCTCACAATCAACATTCTCTATCAACGAGAAAGACCTAAAACACTTAGAAGAAGAAGTCATCCCATATTGGAAAGGTAAGACATGGCATGATGCATATACCAGCTTACTACCCGAAGAAATAAAGAATCTTATTTATGAAAAGGACGGTTATACATCCAAGGGTGTGTTCTTTGATTTAACGACAACCAATACCAGCCTTCAATGGTCACTTGATTATGGGAAGGTGCTGCAGAAAGGATTTAATGGAATAAAGAAAGAGGCTGAAGAAAGGCTTGCATCTTTTGATCCTTTTAACCCTGAAAACAATTTTGATAAAATGCCGTTTCTTAAAGCTGTAATCATCGTTTGTGACGCAGTTAGCCATTATGCTAAGCGACATGCAGAACTGGCAAGAAGCATGGCAGCAAAGGAAGAAAATGTTGGTAGAAGGGGAGAATTACTTGAAATAGCAGAGATATGTGACTGGGTTCCGACAAACCCTGCACGTACATTTCGGGAAGCAATACAGGCACAATGGTTAACCCAAGTCGCATCGAGATTTGAAAGAATGCCAGGCGGAATTATTGGAAACGGGAGGATTGACCAGTACTTGTACCCTTTTTATAAAGGAGATAGGGAAGCTGGAAGGATAAGCGATGATGAAGTATTGGAATTACTTGAGCATCTCTGGCTCAACATGGCACAGAATGTGAGGCTTTGGCAGACTAGCTCGCTGGGTTTTGTCCAAGGATATTCACATTTCGAACATACAACATTAGGAGGGCAAACTCGACAGGGCGATGATGCTACCAATGAACTGTCTTATCTTATTCTTCAATCAAAGAAAGAGTTTCCGCTAGATTTTCCGGATTTATCAGTGCGTATTCATAGCAGGAGTCCCGCCCCCTTTTTGTGGAAAGTAGCCGAACTAATTGCAGAAGGAACAGGCTTCCCCAAGCTTTTGAATGATGAGGCAATCGTTCCGATATGTTTGGCCAAAGGAGCACCCGTGGAAGATGCTCTTGGTTATACAGGATCAGGCTGTGTAGAAGTCAGGATGCTTAATAGAGATACTTATATGACTCAATTTGGGTTTTTTAGCCTAGGTGCTGCACTTGAGGCGGCTTTAAATAACGGAGTGATGAGATTGAGCAACGATCGAGTTGGAGTTGAGACTGGAGACCCAAAAGCATTCAGCACTTTCATTGAAGTGATGGATGCTTTCAAATTGCAGGTTAAACATCTGTTGCGACTATTATTAGCAAAACAAGTGATAGCAGATTCGGTCAGACCGCGTATGCTAGCTGCACCTCTTTTATCTAGCTTACATGATCTTTGCATGAAAGAATGTAAAGATATTGATCAAGGTAAATTTGATGGGGCAACTATTATAACGAATATTCACTGCATTGGTTTTGGAACTGTAGTAGATTCACTCGCAGCAATCAAAAAGCTTGTTTACGATGAAAAAGTGGTGCGTATGGATGAACTACTTGAATCACTGGACAAAAACTTCGAAAGCAAAGAGGAACTCAGGCAGATGTGCATTAATGCGCCGAAATATGGAAACAATGATACCTATGTGGATTCAATTGGACGTGAAATTGAGGAATTTCTTGTTTCATTTCTAAGCTCTTGGAGAAACTATTTTGGAGGTACACCAGAACTTGATTACACCCCAGTTACAGCTCATGTTGGCCTAGGTGCCGCCCTCGGTGCTACTCCAAATGGAAGAAAAGCAAAGGAAGCCCTGTCGGATGCACGTTCACCTTCCCAAGGTGCCGACATCAATGGGCCAACTACTACTCTTAAATCAGTGGCAAATACAGCATTAATCTGTAATAAATACATTGCCGTTAAACTACTGAATATGAAGCTAAGTCCACAAACAGTGCGAGGAGAAACAGGTATAAGGAATTTAGTCAATTTGATAAAGACTTGGTGTGATCTGAAACTATCACATATCCAATTTAATATCATTAATTCAGAGACATTACTAGAAGCCCAAAAAAATCCTGAGAAGTATCGAAATTTATTGGTAAGAGTTGCAGGTTACAGTGCGTATTTTGTAGAGCTTGACCCTGGCCTTCAAAAGGAAATTATATCCAGAACCGAGCAACAAGAGGCTGCCTAATATGAATTATCTTTGAGATCTTTAAGCCCACAAGAAGCTCTATGGTGATATTATAAACAAAGATATTTGATCTAAGAACTTTGTTTATCTATTACGTGAACATTTAGACTGACTGCTTCAATCATATTAGAGAGGAGAGATTTGGCTAAATTGGGGATGGTATGTAACATACAAAGATATTCAGTCCATGATGGTACTGGGCTTAGGGATTTAGTCTTCATGAAAGGGTGTCCTCTTTCATGCCAATGGTGTTCTAATCCAGAATGTATCAACTATTATCCTGAAATTTTGTATCTTGAGAATAAATGTATTGGGTATTCCGAGTGTGGAAAATGCAGAAATATTTGTCCTGTAAATGCAATTTCGACAAAAAAAAATGGTAAAATAACAATTGATAGACAGGTTTGCAACAAATGTGGAAAATGCGCCCAAATTTGTCCTTCAAATGCATTAACAATTGTTGGGGAACCTACGTCTGTCGATGAATTAGTAGAAGCTGTCGAAGAGGATAGTGCCTTTTATTTACGTTCAGGAGGAGGAATAACTGTAGGTGGTGGTGAGCCCTTATTCCAACCTGATTTTGTGTCTTCACTGTTAAAAAGATGTATGGAGCATGGGATAGATAGGGCAATAGAGACTAGTGGTTACGCAAGTTGGAAAAATGTTGAGAAGGTTTGTAAATACGTTAACCTCATTTTTTATGATATTAAGCATATGAATTCAGATAGACATAAGTCTCTCACAGGAAGAACCAATAAAATAATACTGGAAAACATTAAAAGGCTATCCAAGCGGTTTCCGGAGAAGCCTATTGTAGCCCGGACTCCTCTTATACCAGGTTTAAATGATTCAAGAGAAAACATTGAAGCGACTGCCATTTTTTTAGGCCAAATAACGAGCTTAAGAGAATATGAATTGTTATCTTATCATGGATTTGGTGAGCAAAAGTATTATCGGCTAGGCAAGAATTATGCATTAACTGGCCTTAAATCACCTAGCCGAGAACATATGCTAGAACTTAAGGCCATAGTTGAAAAACATGGCATTAATTGTGTGGTAAGTTGATCATAAATGATAATATATAACAGCGGTGAGGATATGTAAAATTTATTAATTTTTATGCATTGTAAAGGTCGAATAAAAAATAGAAAGTGAGGTGATACATGTTTTAGCGCGTTAACATCGCATGGAAAAAATGGAAATTCATTTAATTTATAGAGGAGGGCAGCAACTATGAAAAAAAGATGGAAATGGTTCGGGATTTTAGGATTAATGAGTATTATGGTAACAATAGGACTAGCAGAACATGCAAACGCCAAGTCAGGAACTCCTACACAGAAAGACAGGGTATATATTGATTTCTTCTCATCGACATTTGGAAGTGGGTCTTACGTATTGGGTACGGCGTTAGAAGCGATCTCTGCGAAGCACCATCCTTACCTACGCATAAACAACCTTGAGACCCCGGGGTGGGTTTGGCACATGAGAACCATATTTGCCAATCCTGAGCGACACAAGACCACCATCCTGGGGGGTGATCCGCCCACCTTGAGTATGGCATATGCTGGGAAAAAACCGCACTATGATAAACCGCTTCCCGTGCAACAACTAAAGTTTTTAACTACTCAGTTCATCAGCAATGCTTTCCTAGTGACCCTCGACACACCAAAGACAATCAGGGAACTTGATGGTAAGAGTATCGGTTTCGGCCGGGCTACGCAGATGAGCTGGACTATAGAACCGGAAACGGTGCTCAGGAAAGGTTGGGGTATTGATTTTAAATCTGTATATCTGGGCCCAAATGAGTCTATGCAAGCACTATTGGACGGTAGAGTCGTTGCATGTCCGGCAAAATTCTACTCAACCGGTGATCTCAGCGGCATATCTCCTGCAGGATCGCTTACAACACTTCAGGCTTCTGGGCGTCCGTACTACTTTATCTCAATGGGGAAGCCGAGTACTATTGCAAAGGCATCAGAATCCTCCAAGATAGCCATGGGCGCCGATATAATACCTGCAGGTACTTTAAAGAATCAGCCAGAGCCAATTTGTGTTATTCAGGATGTAATAGGTATAATGGCACACGAAACGTTTCCAGAGGATTTAGCCTATGAGTTTACCAAATTATGCCTTGATTATCATAAGGATTTCTCTAAATACCACTCACGACTGGGCAAACTGTGTATTCCGTCGACTATTGCTTATGGCTGGTTTGAGGATGAGCGACACCCAGGAGCTATACGAGCCTTCGAGGAAGCCGGTATTCCCATGGGACATCCAGAGGAACGATGGGCACCTTGGCGAAAATAAAGGCTTGCCCTTGACGCAATAAAAACTCCTAAAACGAAGGCGGGTCGGCATAAATTGCTAACACGTAATAATATGTATAATTCGTCCCGCCTTTTGTGTCTAAATTAGCGACTATCAGTCCCTGTGCAAAGAGCGAGTACCGGGCTCCTTACAACCTAAACACAGATTAGAAATATTTATTTGAAAATCTTTTTTATTTGATCGCATTTATTTCAATTATAGTTAGCAATTCGCAAACAACGAAGATTCTGTAAATTGTTTTTGCGAAAGAACGGGGGTAATTATTGGATCGATTAGCAGACTTGCTAGAAAAGAGAGTTCTGGGGCTACTATCACTTTTAATAGCAGTCTACCATGTCTTGAATGTTTTTGTTAATTTCCAGGCTGCAAACACTTACTATATCACGCATGTAGGCCTTGCTTTGGTATTCGTATGCCTAGTCAATATGGCAGATAGAAATAGGAGGAAATGGAGCCGTTTCATCATTTTTCTTGTTGCTCTTTTATCAATTGTTTCAATAGCATATGTTGAAATCCACGCAGACCGTCTGGAGGCCAGCTTTGGTTTCATCAGCAATGCCGACTTCGTTGTCGGAATTTTAATACTAATTGTCGTTCTGTTTACCAGCTGGATTTCTTGGGGTCCTGTACTGCCGGTACTAGCTCTTATAGCTATTTTTGGCTTCTTTCTTACTCCTTATTTGCCAGGAGTCGCTTGCTATCCACCTGAAACTATTATGAGTTACCTTGCTGTCGGGATGAGTACCGGGGTCTTTGGTTATATGGTGCCTGTTTCAGCCAACTTCATATTTTTCTTTCTTCTCTTAGGAGGTTTGCTTAGTGCTGCTAAAGTGCTAGATATGTTCTTCGAGGTTGGAAAGGCCGTAGCTAACGTAGTAGCAGCGGGGCCGGGTATTACCGCGGTTATTGCATCATCTCTCTTCGGCATGGTTTCAGGCTCATCGGTTGCGAACGTCACGTTTACTGGAAGCTTCACCATACCGACGATGAAGAAATTTGGGTATCCGCCTCATTTTGCTGGAGCCATAGAATCCGCAGCATCGACCGGAGGGCAGATCATGCCACCTATAATGGGAGCAACGGCTTTTGTCATGGCTGCCTTCGTTGGAATCCCCTATGTAGCCATCATGACAAAGGCAATAATACCAGCTTCATTGTACTATTTGTGCGTTTTTATGAGTGTTACCATGTTGACACTCCGATATAATCTCACTGCTCCTAAAGCAAAAATTGATGTCTGGCTCATCTTGCGTCAGCTCCCCACTTTCCTTTTACCGCTTGGGGTTCTCATAGTACTGCTGTTTCTAAGATATTCTGCGATGTATTGTGCCTCATATGCCATTTTTACGCTCTTAATTGTATCTTTTCTTCAAAAGCAGACACGACCTTCTTTAAAAAAGCTGCTTGAAGCACTCACCTTTGGAATTAAAGCAGGCCTTCAAATTACTGTTCTTCTGTCGTTAGTAGGCATAATTGCGCAGACAATTATAAGTCTGGGGGTGGGGATGAAGTTAGCAAGTGCCATAAGAGAGCTAACGGGTGGAATGCTCCCATTTTGTCTACTGATAACGATGTTCATGTGCATTATATTAGGAATAGGAGTGCCAACCACCGCCGCCTACATTATGGTTAGTCTTGCCGCAGTACCGGTCCTTTTAGAGTTTGGCGTACCTATCATCTCAGCCCACTTTTTTGCATTCTACTTTGCCATTTTTTCTACTCTGACACCCCCTGTGGCGATTACATCCCTTGCAGCAAGCCGGATTAGCGGAGGTAAGTGGATGAAGACCTCCCTGGAGGCAGCAAAAATGGGCGTTATCGCCTGGATTATTCCTTATGTTTTAGTAACTCGGCCCGCTCTAATGGAAATTCATCCCTTCAGTTTTGAATCCGGAGTAGTAATATTTTCTTCACTCTTAACAGTTGTTACTTTGAACATAGCAGTATATGGCTACTTCTTGGGGCGCATAAGTATGCACGAGCGCGTGTTTGTCATTCTTTCTGCTATAGGTTCATTGGTATTTCTGCTGCTGTACGACTTACCGAGCACATTGGTCATCAGCCTTGCCCTATTCATATTATTTTTAACAAGAAGAATACTGCTACGAGGAAAAAAGGCGCGATACAGCGAAAATCATTTATCGGCTACATAGACAATATGGGAAGTGAAGTACCGCCCTTTAGGCAGGAATTCACTTTCTCAAAAGGGCATAGCCCCTTTAGAACCCTAAAAATTTATTTTCTTCCTTTTTTTGGGATTTGGGGTGCAAACCCCCTTAAAAAAAGGGTATTCATATCCACCATCAATGGGAAAGGCATGCTAATATTTATCGTAAATTAGGCAGTTCGTAGTATCGTATTTACAACATGAAAGGAGAGTGAAAGTGGCTAAAGTATATTCTTGCATAAACTGGTTTCCGGAGGTTCTAGAAAAGGTTCGCTACTATCATGAAATGAAAATATGGGAAGAAGAAGTCCAAATAACGAGGGACGTACTTATCAACAATGTAACAGAAACTGAAGGAGTCATCGCGTTTGAGAAGTTTGATGCTGAGTTGATGGATAATGCTCCCAAGCTTAGAGTAATTAGCAATTATGGCGTCGGCTATGATGGCATCGATGTGGCGTCAGCGACAAAACGTAATATATTAGTGGGGAACACTCCAGAAGTACTCTCAGAAACGACGGCGGACCTAGCTTTTGGCCTTATCCTAGCATCTGCAAGGCATATACTCGAAGGCGATGCCGCTATAAGAAAGGGGAAATGGAAACACTTAGGGACATTCCGCTATTGGGGCTCAGAGACGCACAAGGCGATTGATGTGCATCACTCAACTTTGGGAATAATCGGTCTTGGCAGAATAGGCAGCTTGGTTGCAAAACGCGCTAAAGCGTGTAATATGAGGGTGATCTATTACGATTTTAGTACGAAACCCAATCTGGAGAGTCTCCTGGATGCGGAGTTTTTTTCTGACCTAAAAGCATTACTATCGGAGGCCGATATTATCAGCATTCACACGCCTCTCACAAACGAGACAAGGAACCTGATTGGCACTGCCGAATTTGCTGCAATGAAGCCTTTAACCATTTTAATTAACACGGCAAGATCCCAGATTGTCGACCAAGAAGCCCTTTACGAAGCACTTAAGTCAAAAAGAATTCACGGTGCTGCTTTAGACGTTTTTGAGGTTGAACCAATTTCTCCCGACCATCCTCTTCTCACCCTAGACAACGTAATTGTAACGCCTCACATAGGCAGCGCTACCTATAACACGCGGAAGAAAATGATGGAAATTGCAGTGGATAATCTTCTGGCTGGGCTGAGTGGCGAGAGAATGCCATACTGCCTAAACCCAAGCGTCTACAACAAACTTACGCAATAGCGCATTGGATTTCAGCAGCACTACCTGAAGAAGCCACCGAGCATTCTCAATAAAAGCTCCTCTAATGACATATTTTGGGGATGTTTGCATATGTCTGACGGGATCATTCCCTGGTCTTCTATTAGAAAGTTACCTGGATGGAGATTCTTATCCTTATGAAGAGATAATTCAAGAAACCATTTTGAAAGAATGTGGAGGCAAACCCATGATTCATACATTCTAACTTCAGAAAGAGATTCACCAAAAATACCTGGATATCAAGAGCTACGAGCGGATCTTTACCAACCTGATTAAGGCAGATACCAACTGTTCCCTTCTCTGAGTCAGCGATCATCCTTGAGAAGACGTGTTCCTGGATGTGCCCGTAGATGCAGGCGGATCAGCGATAATGATGGAGCCTATTGAACAGTGAGTGCGGAAGAGCCATTGGCCGCTAGAGCAGTCAATAATAGGGTATGGGGGGAAATTCTACAAGATGATCGGGGATGAGGAAAAACGCCGGGCCGTTTTCGGAACCCAGATGGAGTTCATGTGCAAGGGAAACGTCGAAGGGGGATTTGACCACAATAGAGGAGAAATCCCTGGGCGCCATTCATAAGAACGGCAGCCGAACGATCAGGGATGTGTTGGAAAGCACCGATCGCCGCCTGGACAAGGTGCCAAAAGGAGGGGGGTCTACCTTCAGGATGGTACGCATATGGAACCCATGGCCATGTCTTTTATGGCAGCTGCCGGTACTCAGATGTTTATCTTTGTCACTGGTTGCGGTGGTACCTTCGGCCATGCTATCGTGCCTTTATCAAAGTCACCGGGAATCCCGGCACCTACCGAAGAATGTCTCAAGATATGGATATTAACGAGGGCACGATTCTCACGGGTGAGGAGTCAATGGAATCAGCGGGAAAGAGGATCTTCAACGAGGTTATAGAGGTGGCGTCTGGGAAGCTTGTCCTGGGTTAGAAATTGGGGTATGAAAATTTCTCAGTATTCAGGCAAGATCCCAGGTTAGAGGGCCTCTTAAGGATAAACAAATAATTGGTGTTATTACCGTTGAAACTTCAGTTGTGCTGTAAGGAGGAAAGATGGAGTATCGACGAAATTCTGGAGGAATTAGACCTGCAGCTTTGATTTTCATCTATGGACATGATATGAAAGCATTAGACTTTTAGGAGAGGTACGAAACTATGATGAACGGAAAAGAGTATATAGACTCCCTCAGGGGCCTGAATCTCGAGGTCTATTTTTTTGGCCACAAGATAAAGAGTATTGTTGATGAGCCAATGTTTCAGCCCCATATCCATACTGCAGCCATGACCTATGAATTGGCTCATGATCCTGAATACGAACAAATCATGACAGCAACCTCACACTTGACGGGGGAGAGGATTAATAGATTTACCCATATACACCAAAGCATAGATGATTTAGTAAAAAAGGTACGGATGATGAGGCTCCTTGGCCAGAAA
>Ga0114922_10005125_pt1 | contig 12120 bp, 11 predicted proteins | sample AartaG_FD_100975 | JGI IMG/M metagenome (GOLD analysis project Ga0114922, IMG submission 100975) | Deep subsurface microbial communities from Aarhus Bay to uncover new lineages of life (NeLLi) - Aarhus_00045 metaG | ecosystem: Environmental > Aquatic > Marine > Oceanic > Sediment | place...
CGCCTAAAAGACATCCTTATCTCTGTATTTCTTATGCCCTACTGGGGCCTCAAAGCCTTGCTGCAACTGGATATTCTCCTGCGTACACCACAGATGCTACGGTTGTTCCGCTGCCCGAAAAAAAAGAAGGTGGTGGTCTCCGATACCACCATCGCCCGAGTCCTGAACTGGCTCGACCCTGATGATTCCCGCAAGACTTTGCTGGCTCCACTTCAGACTCTTAATAAGGAAGGACTGCTGCATCGACGACTGACACCCAAAGGACCCACTCGAAGGCTGGGGGTCATCGATGGGTCCCAGATGGGTGACCATTACTTGGTGGCAGCGCTGCTGTGTGGTCAACTGAACTATCCCGTGCTGGCCGAACCCTGTAAAGGACGAGGACATGAGCAGACGACCACCCAGCAGGTTCTACCCATCATCCACCAGATGCTCGGTCCCGCGGCTCCGCAGCTATGGCTCTTTGATGCCCTGTACTTCAACCACACGATTTTCCGCATCGTAGGAGAGCAGAACGCGCACCTGCTCATCAAATACAGCCCTCATGAGGATGATGAGCAGACCAAATTATTCCGTGATGTGCTGGAGGATGCCAAACGGCTGTTCGCCGCCAACACTTCGGCCATCGATCCAGTAGAACAATCCCATGGCTTCGATTCCCATCGGTGGTGTTCCTGGTCCATGAAGAAAACCAGCGCAGAGTTCGCCGGTGTTCCGGTGAACATCTTCCTCCTGGTTGAAGACTACCCAAAAAGAAAGAAAAACATCCATACCGAAACCTGGATCATCACCACTGATCTCAGCCTCGAGTTCGAAGAAGCTCGAGAAGCGGCTCATCTGCGCTGGCAAATCGAGAACAACGAATTCAAACGTCTATCGCATCTTGCCGGAACCAAGACGTTCTATTTCAAAGATCCGCGACCCTTTTTCACGATGCTGCGCCTGTTTTGTCTGGCGCTGGCCGTCTTTGATGCCTTCTTCGCTATTCTACACCGTAACGAGGCTGCCTCCAAGGCCCTGATGCAGGGGTGCAAGTTTACCTGGAAGAGTGCTTTCTCGCAGATGTGGTGGCACTACCAGGATGCTTTTGACTATGCGGTGACCGCCGGCATCTGACCGGCGGGGTGTGTTCGGATGTCGTGAAATAACCTCTGTTTCTCTCTTGTCTACCTATTCGAAGGGGTATCTGTCTGCTCTTTCCCGCCCAGCTCTACTCCGGTCGTCACTCCCCTGCCACCGCTGTCCCGGCCCGCCCCAGGCCGCGCCCCAATGGGGAATCTCTATGATCATACCGCAGGCTAAGCGGTCTTGGTAAAACGCCCCCGGCAGGGATTGCCCGCCTGCTCTATCACAGCCTGAACCTGGTTGCCCGCCCGTCCCGCCTCTGCGGGAACGCCGGCGACCAGCACCTTCAGATAATTCGCACTCAAACCCCGCCAGCCGCCGGCCTCTGCGGATCCGTCCTTCTCCAGCACAACCTCCACCTGCCGGCCCACCCATCGCTCGATGTACCTTTCATGGAGCTTCTCGGACAGGGCCAGCAACCGGTGCACCCGCTCATCCCGGATCCGTTCCGGCACCGGATCCCGCGGATGCTCGGCGGCCGTACCGGGTCTGGGGGAAAAGGGAAAGACGTGGAGCTTGCTCAAACCCAGAGTCTCGATAAGCTCGACGGTGGCCTGGAAGTCCGGCTCCCCCTCCCCGGGAAAGCCGACGATGATATCCGCTGCCAGGAAGGGATCCGCTTTTGCCCGGCGCAGCAACTGCACGGCCCGGACCACCCGCTCGCTTCGGTACCGGCGGCGCATGCGCAGCAGCACCGGATCCGAGCCGGATTGGATGGGCAGATGGAAGTGGGCACAGATGCGAGGTCTGTAAAGAATCTCGGTGAGCTCGGCCTTGATCCTCTCCGGCTCCAGGGAAGACAGACGCAGGCGCAGCCTTTCGGAGCCGGCCAGAATCTTCTCCAGCAGCGCCGGCAGCTCGGTATCCCCGAATCGATAGGCGGTCAGATTCACCCCGGTCAGGACGATCTCCCGGTACCCATGTTGCTCGATCTCCCGAGCCCGCTCGACCGCCACCTGCGGGTCCAGGCTCCGGCTCCGGCCCCTGGCCAGGGGTACCCGGCAATAGGAGCAGCGGTAATCGCAACCATCCTGAACCTTGAGGAAGGCCCGGGAGTGATAGCTGTAACGGTCGACCCGGTAGCGGAACGGATCGTTGCGCCCGGGCTCGCCCGGATCTGCGGGCCCTTCGTGCCCCGGCAGATCGGCGGAAGCGTGGGCGGCAGATCCTTGCTTCACGAGCAGACCGGGCAGTTCCATCAGGGAAGCCTTCCGCTCCTGGGAGATCACCTGCACATTGCTTCCCAGCGCCTGCAAATCTCCGGGATTCAGCTGGGCGTAGCAACCGGTTACGATGAGCAATGAGGAGGGATGCTCCCTGGAGATCTTGCGGATCAGCCGTCGGGCCTTCTGCTCGCTCTTGGAGGTCACCGTGCAGGTGTTGATCACATAGACATCCGCCGGCTGATCCGAGGGAACCAGAGAAAAGCCCCGGTTTCTAAACTCAGAAGCCAGGGCTTCGGTTTCGTACTGATTGAGCTTGCACCCGAAGGTATGAAAGGAGGCGGTCATCCCTCGATCAAAGCTGCTGCTCCACGCGGGATCTACCCCTGACGGCGTCCACCAGATTTGGATTCAGAGCAAGCGCTTTGTTGTAGGCCTCCAGGGACCACTGGAAGTCCCCTCCCCTCTCCCTGGCATAGCCCAGACGGGTCCACCAGTCGGCAACATTGGGGGAGTGATACAGTGCGGTGGACAGGGCGATATCGGCGTTGTTGAACTTGCCCTGCTGGATGAAGATCTCCCCCATGAAGTAGTAGACCAGATCGATCCTGCCGCCGGTAGGGGATATGGCGGCATACTCCTCGAAGTAACGGAGGGCCTCGGCGCGTCGTCCCAGGTAGAACAGTGCCTCTCCGGCGTTTTCGATAACGCGCGGATCGTAGCGGGAGATCTGAAAAGCCACCTGGCTGGCCTCCAGGGCTTCCTGGTACCGTTCCAGCCTGAGCAGACTCCAACCCAGCACGGCGTGGGCATCCATACGGTTGGGCATCTCTTCCAGCTCTTTACGGCAGACCTCGAGCGCACCCTGGTAGTCTCCGTTTCTGTACAGCTCCACCGCGTCGTACTTGTCCTGGGCGGTAACGGAGAGCGTACTTACCAGCAGAAATACAAAGATAAAAGCCGCGTTACTTCTCATGTTTGCCCTCGTTCATCGCACAGGTCCCATTGTACTTGCATCCGCTCTCCATGATCAGATCGGGAGTGTTTACATCTCCCTTCATCGAAGCGGTGGAGGCCAGCTCCACCCGGGTACGGGCGACCACGTCCCCCTCTATCCTGCCCTTGGAGGAAACGCAGTTAGCCTCGATCTTCGCCTTCACAAAGGCCTTTTCTCCGATGTACAGATCCGAGGAGGCCTTGATCTCTCCCTTGAAGTTGCCCTTGATCATCAGGGGCTTCTTGAAGGTCAGCACACCGGTAAAGTCGATGTCCTCAGCCAGTACCGTGTCTATTTCATTCTCGTCAATCTGATTGATACGTACATCCCTCATTTGCTATCCTCTCCCGTTGAGATGGTAATCATAGCTATTGGGCCGTGTCAACAGGCAGGCACGTCAGGATCGCCGGTGTTCATCCAGGCGTCTCTTGACCCGGCTCAGGGAAGCGGCAAGCCGATCCCGCATCTCCCGGGTGTAGGGATTGTACTGTTGGAGATCGTAGAACAGCTGCCAGGAGTCATTGCAGGTCTGTTCGATGATTTCCAACAGCTTCCGATAGCCCAGGGAGGCGATTCGAGACGGCTCCAGCTCCAGCTCCGCCAACACCCGCCCCAGATAGTGGGTCAACCCCTGAGTGAAGGCGGCCTGGCGATCGTGGAGCGCCGGCTCCATGAGCTGCACGGACAGCCCGATCCCCTCGAAAAAGCGTTGCCACTGTTCCAGCTCGGGGGAGCTGAGACGCACCGGGTGAAGGATCATGGGCAGGCCCTCGGTTCCTCCGCGGGCCGAGTCGGGTCCGAACATCGGATGGGTAGCCAGGATCTTTACCTCGGGGGGAAGCAACTGCTCCATCCACTTTGCCGGCATGGATTTCACCGAACAGGTATCCATGACCAGCGTGCCCGGTTTCACCTTGGAAGCCAGCCGATGCAGCACATCCGGCAGGCCGGAAATCGCCACGCAGAGGATGATCACCGGCTGCTCGCAGAGCTCCACCTCATCGACCCGCCGAACCCCGGCTGGAAGCGGGGCCTCGGGATTCCGGGAATAGGCCTTGATGGTGGCATAGCGGCACAGCAGCTCGGCGTAGAACCGTCCAAACCGCCCCAACCCGTAGATGCCGAGATTTGTCTGGGGCACAGACACGGTACTAGAGGCCGAAGGTCGTCTTGATTGCCTCAACGGCTCTTTCCTTGTCCTTCTTCGGGATGACCAGGGCGATCTTTGTTTCCGAGGTAGTCACGGTTTGAATCGTCACCTTCGCCTCAGCCAGGGGCCCGAATACCCGGGCGGCTACGCCGGACTGGGTTTCCATTCCCGGCCCCTCTACGGCGATCTTGGTAATTTCATCCGCGATCCTGATCTCCAGATTCTTCATAGATTTTTGCAGCTTCTGTATGAGCTCGGTTGTCCTGGCGATATCCTTCTTGAAGACCGTGAAGGAGATGTTCACCTCCCCGTTCACCGGAGCCGTCTGACTGATCAGATCGACATTGATGTTTGCCTGACCGAGCTGCTCGAAGATGCCGGTAATGCTCTTGGGATCCAGGGTGATTCGATACAGGGAAACGAGGGCCTCCTCGTCGCTGACGAACATGCGGGTAACCGCGCTGGCCGCCGTGATCATCTCCTTCATGCTGTACAGACCCGCAGGCTTGTCCAGGAGGTAGCGCACCGCTTCCAGGGCGCCGAGGGCGAAGATATGCCGGGAAGCCGCCGAATGCCGCAGCTCGACCAGCTCATCCTTACCGGCAAATACGATCTCGTGCTCACCTACAATGGTGCCCCCCCTTATGGCGTGGATACCCAGTTCCGAGCTTCGGCGCAGCTCTTCCCGCCCGTGACGGCCATGCACGTAACGTTTACCCTGCATGAAAACCTGGTTGATCGCATCGGCCAGAAAAAGAGCTGTACCGGAGGGTGCGTCCTTCTTCTGGTTGTGATGTCTCTCTATAATCTCGATATCGAAACTATCACCCAAAACCGTGGCGGCCTTCTGTGCCATTTCGGAGAGCAGGTTTACTCCTAAAGACATGTTGGCGGACAAGAAGATCGGTATGGATTCAGAGGCGGCGGCAATCAGGGCTCTGTCCTCCTGACTGTGTCCGGTGGTGGCGATGATCAGGGGGATCTTTTTTGCCTTCACTCCTTGCAGAAGTGCGGGCAGGGCTTTGGGGGAGGAGAAATCCACAACCACATCCGCAGGAGTCGTACATTTCTCGAGGGCAACAAACACGGGAAAATCCGCCCCGCTCTCCTCGGCCATCAGGTCGATGCCGGCAACAACCTGGACATCCGCCGCGCTCGCCGCCGTGGCCTCCAGGACCCGCCCCATGCGACCCATGCAACCGTGGATAATGATCCGTATCATGACAACCTCCTCTCCTCGCACTTTTCGCCATATTAGCAAATGGGCGCCCGCCCGGCAACTGGCAGGCCGGCCTACGCCGGTGATAGGCAGCAGGGAGCTCTGGGTCATGCGCCGCTGCGGAGCTCAGGCGGTCAGGCTCCAAAAGCCCTTGATCGAAACCGGTCTGAAAAGGTATGCTGCAAATTCATATTTCTGCAAAGGAGAGGGGAAGGAGGGCGAGTATGTTCCAAGGAGTATTTACGGCACTGATTACCCCGTTCACCCGGGACGAGAAGATCGACGAGCAAGCCCTGAGGAGACTCGTCGATTTCCAGATTGACGGGGGAATCGACGGGCTGGTTCCCGTGGGCACCACCGGGGAGAGCCCCACCCTAAGTCCTGAGGAGACTGAACGGGTCATTCGCGTCGTGGTCGAGCAGGCGGCAGGCAGGGTTCCGGTGATCGCAGGCACCGGCTCGAATTGCACGGACAAGGCGATTCACATGACAGAGCTTGCCAAAGCGATCGGCGTCACGGCCAGCCTTCAGGTGGCCCCCTACTACAACAAACCGACCGGGGAGGGTTTCTTCAGGCATTTCACGGCCATCGCCGATGCTGTGGATCTGCCCATGGTCGTGTACAACATACCCGGCCGGGCCGGGAAAAACATTGAAAATCCGGTCATGCTCAGGCTGGCGGAGCACAGGAATATCGTGGCTGTCAAAGAGGCCAGCGGCAGCATAGCCCAAATGATGGATCTGATCTCAAAAAAACCGCAAGACTTCAACGTGCTTTCCGGAGACGATAACATGACCTTCCCCCTGATGGCTCTGGGGGGAGCCGGGGTCGTTTCGGTGGCCAGCAACATCGTGCCGGATCGGATGAAACAGCTGACCCAGGCGGCTCTGCAGGGAGACTGGGATCGGGCCCGCAGCCTGCACTACGAACTGCTTCCCCTGTTCAAAGGGATCTTCCTGGAAACCAATCCGATTCCGATCAAGGCGGCCATGGCCATGAAAGGGTTTGTGGAGGAGGTCTACCGGCTGCCGATGTGTCCGCTGAGCCAGGAGAACAGGAAGGCCCTTACCGAGATACTGAAGCGGCTAAAGATCCTCTAGATCCGACAGCTACTCTAGCTCCGCTAACTTCGTTAGCAGGCGCTGACTGAAGCGCAGCAGCTCCTGCGGGCAGAGCCGTTCACTGCGGATTCCCAAATCGATCCCCAGATCCTGAAAAATGCGATCGAGGTGGCCAACCCGGTCTGAGGTGAAGAACCCCCCGGCCAGCAGGTTGTTCCTCATGGTCTTCCGCCTGCTGCGAAAGACCGTACGCAGAAAGCGGAGGAAGAAACGCCAGTGCGGTATCTGAGATACCTCGGGATTGGGCTGTAGAACAACGACACTGGAATGCACCTCAGGGGGAGGATAGAAGGACCCGGGTTTGAGTTGCATGCGCTGTGAGATGCGGTAGACGATCTGGCAGAGCACGGAGAAGGAGGAGTAGCTCTTGTTCCCCGGTGCGGAGTTCATCCGCTGAGCCAACTCCCGCTGCACCATGAAAACGAGCCGCTTGGCGCAGACCCGGTTTTCCGCCAGCGTTGCGAGCAGAGCCGAGGCGGAGCTGTAGGGCAGATTCCCCACTATCTTGTCCGGAGGATCGGCTTGCGAGTAGCAGGACCTCCAGGTTTTCAACACATCTCCTTCGACAAGCTGGAAATTCTTCCGCTCCGAGAAGGCTTCAGTGAGATAGCGGATCAACCCTCTGTCTATCTCAAAGGCCAGCAGGGAGCGGACCTCCGGAAGGAGAAGAACCGTCAATGTTCCCAATCCCGGCCCGATTTCCCAGATAGTCTCCCCGGCGTCGGGCTGGACCAACGCGACGATCTGTCGCCGTGCACCCTGATTGACCAGGAAGTTCTGACCCCATCGTTTTTGAAGCCGCAGGCCGAGCTGCTCCACGACCCGACGGATCTCGATCGGGGAATTGTAGTTCAACACGAGGGAATCCTCCTTCTCACCCGACTCTCCGCGGCCAGGGGCAGGATCAGGATGGCGAGGAACAGCCAATACGGCGCCCTCCAGGAAACGTACAGGCCCGGAGCGCGGGAAAACAGATCCAGGCAGAGGGTAATCGCTCTATGCACCAACCAGAGGCCCTGTGCCAACAATCCCTCTGCCAGCCCTCCAAGCGGGGCGGGCAGGAAACTCAAGCCCACGAACAGGGCCCCGGCTCCCAGAAACACGGTGACCAGGGGGATGAGCACCAGCGCCGCCACCACTCCCACGGGATACAACGCGCCGAAATGGTACAACACCAGGGGCGCGGTACCGATCTGCGCGCTCAGGGAAACGCCCAGAGGCCAGCCCACAAAGGCGGGTAGATGGCCCTGCCAGATACGGTACAGGCATGGACCTATCAGCAGGATGGCCGCCAGAGAGAGAAAGGAGAGCTGAAAGGAAAGATCAAAGGCGTAGTGGGGGTGTACCAGCATGAGCACCGCTGCGGCCATACCCAGCAGGTTCAGGGGTTGGATCTCCCGATCCAGCGTGTAGCCTATAGCCGCGATCAAGAGCATCACCGCAGCCCGCTCCAGAGAGGGGCGCCATCCGACCATAAAAACGTATCCCAGCAGCAGAGCACCGGCAATCAGACGCCGCAGCCGCTTGTCCCGAAGGAAACGGAGCGCCAGGCTCAGCAGGAGGTAGAGGATGCCCAGGTGCAGGCCGGAAAGTGCCAGAAGATGGAGGCTGCCGCTGGTGCGAAACTGTTCGTACAGCGAGATCTCCAGCTCCTCTCGCCGCCCGAGCAGAAGTGCTCCCATCAGGGCTGCTACCGGCGGGTCCAGCCGCTGCAGCCTGGATCGGACCTTGTCGAAGACCCGAGCCCGCAACGAATCGATCCGCCTGTGGAAGGCTCCCCCCCGCAACTGGTTGCTTTCAGTCCGGGCATAGTAGGCAAAACGGCCCGGTTGGTGAGAACGGTTCAGGCCGGCATAAACGGTTACCTCCTGCCCCCGAAACAGGGTCTGCCCGCCGCGGACCCAAAGTTCAACCGAACCTCGGGCCGAACCGCTGCGCTGCCCGTCGATGCTCACCACCTGCTGGAGCTTGATGGGGTAACGGCTCAGGGTTCCCGCAGCATCCGGTACGGCCACGCTATCCCCGATCAACACCCCCCTGAACCCTCCGACCCGCCGCAGAGTTATCGCGGTATGAGCCGGGGAACCGGGGAAGAAGCGGGGGTAGCGATCCCAGCGTGGTGTCTGCGGGATTCTCATGCCGCCGATCAAAGCGCCCAACCCTAAAAAGCCCAACATCAGTCCGGCTTGTTTCAGGCGGGGATCCTTCAAAGAGGCAACCGAAACGGAGACGGCCAGAAAGGCGAGTCCGACCAGAGGAAAGAGGATGAACGGAACGGCCCCGGCAAAAAAAATGGAAATCCACAGGGAGAGTGCAAAAAGTGAAAAGGTAGCAAGGGTGCCCCGAATCATCGGGCGGATACGGTGCGCTTCGGGGCTACCACCTCAGGTTTTCCAGAGCCTCCCGGGCGGCATTCTTGATCTCGCTCGAGTAGCTCAGATACCGGGCGTAGAGCAGATCGTCGAAGGCCGTCTTGTCCCCGAGAAGGCCCAGATTCTTTACAACCGCCAACACGATGATGTTGTCGAATTCCTGCTTCCTCTCCGTATAGGCGTTGAGAAGAACCAGGTACTGGGTCAGACGGACCGCGGCCTCGTGCGTCTGCATGGCACCCAGACAGTCGATGGCTTGTACTACGCTACGTTTGTCCGCGAGTCCCCTGTCGTATTCCAGCAGAACCGTGTCGAAATGCTCGATGGCCAGGTCCGTGGCTGAGGACCACTTTCGTTCCTTCAGAGCGACCGCGGCTACGTAACGGATATCCCGGGCGATCTGCCTGGAAGGATTGTCCACGGCCGCGGTGTGAAGACCAACATCCATGGCGAATTGGGCGATCTCCGCCTTGGCTTTGTCATCCAGGCGATCGGTTTCCAGGGACATCTGCAGGGCGAGCTTCTTCTCCTCCAGATCGCTCTCTTTGAGGATACCGATCATGTTGTCTTTGAGCTCACCTCCCAAACGAAACAGGCCTTCCCGGGCCGAACGGGAGATGTCATCCGTGTATCCGATCGTCATGGTGGAGAAGAGCACGGGAAATGAACTCTGGTCCCCCAACTCTCCCAGAGCCCGCACCGCGGCTGAGATGACGTAGACATCCGGAACCTTGCCGGTCTGGAACACCGTGTTTTCCCGGCCGAGCCAGACGTTCAGATATGCGATGATCTCTTCATTGCCCCGGGCCAAGTTTCCTAGAGCATTAAGGCAGCTGATCCGTACTCCCGTCTCTTTGTCGGCGTCGAAGAGCTTCCAAACCGAGTATCTGCCCTCGGTGAAGCCGGATGCTTCCATCTGGTCTACCGCCAAAATGGCTAGCTGGCGAAAGCGCTGGTCGGTATCGATCAGGGTGAAGTTGTCCAACACGTAATCGATGGCCTGCCGATATAGAGGGCCCAACTCCGCATAACCGCTGGTTCCCGCATCCTGGATGATCTGCATTTTCACATCGAGACTGGCGATGGCAAAATTCCTGGTGAAGGATCGGAGTAGATCCTCGGGGTTCTGAGCCCAAAGGCCGGATATCAACAGGAAAAACAGTAAAAAAACAACCAGCCAGCGTACTTTTTTCATTATCCCACTCCTCAAAGGTACATCTATCAATGACTATACACCATCGCAATCTTTCCTTTCAATTGTTAAAAGAAGATTGCGATCGGTACTCATTGTATACCCCGCAACAAAAAAACCACGCACTTTGCCGCATCACGGTTTTTCGCTATAATGGTGAAATCCTCGTATGAGCAGAAAAACAAAAATAGTCTGCACAATCGGTCCCGCCTCCTCCTCCCCTTCAGTTCTGAGAGCACTGGTGGAGGCGGGGATGGATGTGGCCAGGATCAACTTTTCCCACGGCGATCCGCAGTCAAATGGACGGCTCATGCAAAAAATTGAAGAACTGAGGGAGCAAACAGGCAGGAATATCGGCATCCTTCAGGATCTCGGGGGTCCCAAGATCCGAATCGGACAGCTGCCCCCGGAGGGTATTCCCCTTGCGGAGGGCAATACGGTTGCCCTGCGGGCCGAATCGAAACATTGCCTCTATGAGGAGGGAAAACCGATTCCCGTCGATTATCCGGCTCTATGCAGGATGTTCCTGAAGGAGCCCGGGTGCTGTTGGACGATGGATTGCTGGAGCTGAGGGTAGAGCAGAACACCGGGGATCAGCTTTGCTGCCGTGTCCTCCACGGCGGACGCCTTTACTCCCACAAGGGGGTGAATTTCCCCGACCTGATCCTCTCACTTGGGGCTCCCACCCAAAAGGACCTCGAAGATCTTCGTTTCGGGCTCAAGCGGAGGGTGGATTTCGTGGCCCTGTCCTTCGTGCAGACCCCGGCCGATCTGGAGGCGATTCGGGAGGTTGTCGGGGACTCCGACACCTCCCCCTGCGTGATCGCAAAACTCGAGCGAGGATCGGCCCTGCAGAATCTCGACTCTATCATCGCCGCCAGCGACGGCATCATGGTCGCCCGGGGAGACCTGGGCATAGAGGCGGAGATCTCCATGATCCCTGTCTATCAGAAAACCGCGATTCGCAAGGCAAACCTGGTAGGCATTCCGGTGATCACAGCTACGCAGATGCTTGACAGTATGATCCGCAATCCCCTTCCCACCCGGGCCGAGGTCACCGATGTGGCCAACGCCATCTACGACGGGTCCGATGCCATCATGCTCTCCGGAGAAACGGCTGTGGGGGCCTACCCGGTCCAATCGGTGCGCATGATGCGATCGGTGGCCGATCACGTCGAAGAGAACCTTGGGCTGGATCGCGGCTGGGTCCGCTCCGAAGAGCAGGAGGCCAGTTATTCGACCCAGCTCGCCGTGGCGCAGTCCGTATGCCAGACCGCGGAACGGCTGGAAGCACGCTGCATCGTGGCCCAGACGATTTCGGGGACCACGGCCCGTTTGATTTCCATGTATCGCCCCTCCACACCGGTACTAGCCATCACCCCTAAAGAGTCAACCTTCCATCAACTGTCAATGGTCTGGGGAGTCGAAGCCCTGCTGATCCCCAAGTTCGAAAAGGACTTTCTCAAGACAACCGCAGCGGGCGACAAGATACTAATGGAACAGGGTTATGTGAAAAAAGGTGATCTGGTGGTAATCTCTGCGGGAATACCGGCTGCCGAAAGCGGAGGAACAAACGTGATGAAGCTTCACACCGTGGGTTTGGATTGAACCTTGTCCGGATTCTGATCTCCGAAGATATTATAGACGAAGGTGGAAATCGCGTTTCGCGTCCTGGTGCTGGGAGGTACCGCCTGTACGTGCAGAAGAGAGACATTTTTCTTCTGATCGAAACTGACTCCCTTGGCCAAACCGCACATCACGATCATCCGGTCGGGAAGTTC